>Ga0208974_1001131_pt1 | contig 10577 bp, 13 predicted proteins | sample GreLakmeER15MSRF_FD_187699 | JGI IMG/M metagenome (GOLD analysis project Ga0208974, IMG submission 187699) | Freshwater lentic microbial communities from great Laurentian Lakes, MI, USA - Great Lakes metaG ER15MSRF (SPAdes) | ecosystem: Environmental > Aquatic > Freshwater > Lake | place: Great...
CCAACGTGCCCGACGTGCCGAAAGTGCCCGACGTGCTTCAGCTGACCAACGTAAGGCGTCAGCTTGACCTGGCCAGCGACGATGCAGCTCGGCATCCGGACGACCTTGCCGACACGGACGACGAAGACGCGAAAGCAGAGGATCCGATAAAGGACCCTATGGATGCCGAAGCCATTGACGAGGAAGAGGACAGCGATGATGACAGCGAAGCCACCGAGGACAGCGAAGACGCGAGTGCCATCGAGACCGATGGTTGGGAAGACAGCGAGTCTGACGGCATTCGCTACGAGGAGAATGACGAGATCACCGATATTACCGACACGGACGTGGAAGATGCGAACGAGGCCAACGAGGCCGAGAGCGGTGCCAAGCTCACCAATGCAAAGGCCATTGCCGACATTCGCAAGCTACAGGCCACTACGGACTATCTGATCCCGTTCTCAGCCTTCAACCGCCTGGTACGTCAGATCTCGGAAAACTACAAGACCGACCTTCGCTTCACCAAGGGTGCCATACTGGCGCTGCAGACGGCGACCGAGGACGGCTTGATCGACCTGTTGAACGTGGCGCAGCTCATGGCCTTACACGGTGGCCGTACGGGCGTGACGCCGAAGGATCTGCAGCTCGCTCTGCGGGCCAAGGACAACCCTCTGTTCCACAAGATTCTCTAATAAAACGCGTCTCATGTGTAGCAATCTTTTGTTCGTGGCCCCGCATCATGAGCTGCAGCCTACGTACAGGCGGTACAAGTAAGGGTGGCGCGAGCAACGCATGTGCGAGTCACGGAGGGGCAAGCCACGGCACGTCACGTAAGGGCGCCGCCGCCGTGACCAAGGAGCAATGCGAAGACTTTCAGAAGAAGCCGAACGTCAACCCTGTGAGCGGGCGGGCCATGCGGCCAGATGCGCTGAATGGCGTCCATGCCATCATCAAGCAGGCGTGCTATGAAAGGTTTGGCATTGCTCCTCGGGATTGCGAGAACGAGTTGGCCGATACAAAAACGAAGCTGGAGACTGTAAATGCAATGTTGGCGCAGACGGAGTCGATGATGCGCGAGCTCATGAAGCACCAGGGCAAGCTGAAGCAAGTGAAGCGTAAGCTAACAACGCCGGCAAGCAGCGAGCGGCCTCGGAAGCGTTAGACTTTCTTGTCGTCCACAACCGCTACCTTCGCTCGCTTTGCGTCGGACGCAGGGGCGGCTCCATCCGGGTAGGGCCCTTCGGTGTCGACGATGGTGCGCTTCATGGCAGTCCCTTAAACACTCATGTACGCCAAAGCTCTAAACTACTTTTTCTCGGCCAGCACCATCCATGCGATGACGGGGGCCACGATGACCAAGCGCACGGGGTCCTCGAGGCAGTCCATGAGGGCCAAGGCCGCAAAGAGCCCTCGAAAGAGGTTGGTGCGGTCGCCGATGTCGCGCATTTTGGAGTTGAGGGCGACCAGCGTCGTCTCGGTGTTCTTGAGCGAGCTGGTGGCGCCCATGAGATTGAGCTTGGATATGTCCTTACGTGCGCGGTAGTCAAGGAACCCAAAGTCCTGAAAGGCCTCTTGCGAGATCGGTGCGAGGGCATCGATGTAATTGAACTTGGGGTCGAGTCGTGTGCACGTGCCGTCGAGGAGAGAGAAGACACGTACCAGCGCCAGGAAATCGTTGTCGATCTTGAAGGTGACGTTGCTGTCTTGAAGTTGTTCGTTGTCCATGATGGACGTGCTCAAGCGGTCGAAGTCGACGCTCTTGAGGTACTCAAAGAAGTACACGAAGAAGGAGCGCATATCGAGCAGCTCGAGCGGGTCGCTCACGCGCAAAATGCCTAATGTTACAAGGAGGTCTAAGAATTCGTCGACGTCCTGCTGGTATACAGAAACTACAAGGTTGGTGATCTGAGATCGGAAGGCAGGGCTCAGCTCCACGACGTTCCCAAAGTCGTATAGTACAATGGTGGGACTCGCAGGGTCGGCACCGGCCAAAACGCCTATGTTGCCCGGGTGCGGGTCGCAATGTACAATGCCGGCGCCAGTGATCTGTTTCAGAAAGGCATCGACCACCTTGGAGGCCACAGCGGGAAGCGGGATGCCGGCGGCCGCAAGGGCAGCTTCGTCGGTCACTTTGATGCTGGGTACGTACTCCATGACGAGGACGTTGGTGGTCGAGAGCGAAGGGAAGGGGCGTGGTACGATGACGCCACTGATGGCTGCCTCTCGAAACATCTGCATGTTGCGGACCTCGCGCTTGAAGTCGAGCTCGGCCTGCAGAAAGGTGGCGTATTGGCGCAAGAGCGATTGAAACTCGCGGCCACGAGCGGCGCCCATCTGGCTCATGAAGGACGCAATGTTCGTGAGGGACTCGAGGTCCGACAGGATCTGTTGGCGCACATTCGGCTTCTGGATCTTGATCACGACCTCGGCAAGCCCGCCGCCTTTGAGCCTGAGGCGTCCCCGGTGGACCTGTCCGATGCTGGCGCTTGCAAGCGGTACCGGGTCGATCGACTCGAAGATGTCCTCGATGGTCTTGTTGTAGGGCGCGTACTCGGAGGCCAGAACGGCCTTGATGGCGTCGAAGGGCACTTCGCTGCTGTTGTCCTGGAGCTTGGAGAGCTCGGCCGTCACGGCGCTACCAAAGACGTCGGTGCGCGTGCTCATGAATTGACCCATCTTCATGAAGGCGGGGCCGAGCGACACCATCTCGTCCTTGAGCCACTTGCCGAACTTGCGATCCTGTTCGAGGCGCTCTTCGTTGAGCTTGAATGCGGCCGCTGTGGCCGCGACGTCGACGGGCTGTGCTTTGGCTTGCGACGTACTGGTGGGAGGGGAAGGAGCGGGCGTCGGAGGGGTCGAAGGGGTCGGAGGGGTCGGAGGCACCGTAGGCACCCCCCGCCGCCGAGCCATATTCAACTGAAAGTCAAACGCGAACCTCCACACCTTCAGGACTCGAGGAATTGGAATGGATTTGGAAGATGGAAGGCCACGCATGGGTCCATGCATAGACCGAGGGAGGTTACAAAAAGCGTAGGTATTAGTAGAAGGTAGGGTCCAAAGCAAACCAACCAAATCCAATGATCGCATCCACCCCCGGCAAGATTACTGCAGGCGTTTCGATCCTCATCTTCATCGCTCTGGTCGTCATGTTGTTCGTGACCAAGATGTTCAAAGAGGCGCCAAAGTTTTCAAGCATCGCTCTGGCCATGTTCCTTGTGTCGGCCCTTCTGAACACCTTCGAGATCGATTGCCTGGTCGTGGGCAATTGCTCCACGTGGGCGTGGGTCCGCACCATCCTTGGTGTGATCTTGAGCGGCTTTCTGATCGTCATCCTGGTCGCCATAAGTGTGACCGGACTGCTGGTCGCGCCTGTTGAGGCAGAGACGGCACAGACGGCACAGACACCAAAGGAGGAAGAGCCTAAAATAATCTGACCCATAGGATTAAACAAGAATGATCGGACGCTCGCCTGCTCTCGTCGTTCGTGCACAGCAGGCTGAGCACAACCGGACGCCTGCCTGGAAGAGTGCCATTGGCGAGCGTCGGCGGCTCCTTGAGCAAGTGCGCCAAACGAACCTGAAGCATGTCAATGGCGACCTTGACAAGATCGTGAAGCGTGAGGTGGACTTTACCAAGCGTGTGATCGAGGAGCTTGTGCCGGTCAAGATTACGTGGCGGAAAGAGGCCGCAAATGGTTGGCTCAGCTCCTTCATGGACGCGCTGCCCTTCAAGGTCGAGGTGAAAGAGTCGCCCTTCAAGGCACATACCGTAAAAATGAATGATGTGGATGCTGTCGTTAGCACTGTTGTTACAGAGGAGGCTGATGAGCCTGAGGTGTCGCTAGATGGGCCTATTGCTTAATGGTACAGGAAGGTACAATGAAGGGAACGTTATTGTTGTTGTTTTTGTGTTTTATGCCGTCGGTGGGTACTTGACGTCGTACATCTTAAGGATGCTCCGAATGATCGGGTGGCGCACGATGCATTCCTCGGTAAAGTGGACCATGGCGATGTCGTCGACGCGCTCGGGGTGATGGGCTGCAGACGTCTGAATGCGGGTGATCAGGTCCTCGAGGCCGTTGCTGTTGCCGGCCGACCGGTGCCGCCGATCGTGTTGCATGGGGTCGCCGGTGATCACGAGCTTGCTGCCCTCGCCGATGCGCGTGAGAAGCATGAGCATTTGCGTCGGGGTGCAGTTCTGGGCCTCGTCCACAATGATGAAGGCGTTCTCGAAAGAGCGGCCGCGCATCATCTCGAGCGGGCAGATTTCGATGACCTGCTTGGCAATGAGGCCTTGGAAGCGCGCCGGCGTCATGTACTTGTAGAACACGTCGGTCAGCGGCATCAGCCACGGGCTGCACTTTTCAACGAGATCGCCCGGAAGGAAGCCAATGCCGGGGCCGTCGTCCACGTTGACCATGGGCCGCGTGATCACGAGCTTGTCGATGCTGCCCTCGACCAGCTTCTTCACGGCCATCGTACTGGCGATCATGGTCTTGCCCGTGCCTGCGGCACCGGTGGCCACGACGATGGTGGGATTCGGGTTTTCTAGGTGCGCTATGTATTGACGTTGCAGCTCGTTGCGGGGTGCAAGGTGGGGGCCCTTGGCGAAGCTGGCGGACAGCGGGGCGTCTTGGTAGCTGGAGCCCATACCGTTCGTAGCGTACGCCATGCCACTCGAGGTGTAAGAGTTGCCGTAAACAGAGCGGTCATCGTCGCTGTCACCGAGGATGGAGTCACGGCGGCGAGACTGCTTGCTTTTACCCTTCATAGATTTGGCCCCTGCCATTGCCGGAGATATGACTTTGGATCGGGGAACATGGACTCCATTCATACGTTTGGGTGAGAAAGCGAAAGCACTAGAAGAGCCGTGGCATGCCGGGGAAAGAGTAGGCATCAAGACCTCCTACCCTCCAAACATAAACATTTACAACGTGCTTCTTGCCTCCCCCCTACTTAAAGGCATAAGTGGCACAAAACCAAATGCATGGCATGTCTGGCCTGCCCCGCATCATTGGCGTGCTAGGGCGCTCACGCGTCGGCAAGGACACCTTTGCCAACGTTGTGGTTGCAGAGAGCGACGGGCTCTACCAGGTCCACCGGCTCTCGTCGCCACTTAAAGGCGCGTGCATATCGTTGTTTGGGTTCACTCATGCGCAGGTCGAGGGCCCCGAGAAGGAGCGGGTGGACGCGGGCCATGGCATACGTCCACGTGACGCCATGATCTGGCTCACGCAACAGACGATGGCATTTGCGGGCCACGACTTTTTCTCACGTCGTTTATGGGGGGCGTGGGACCGGGGATTAATAGGGCCTTACATCATAGTTCCAGACATCAGGTATGAGCACGACATCGAGTGGGTACGGGAGCGGGGCGGGGTAGTGGTTAAGATAGAACGCACGGGGGCGGGGGTGACGCACGAGGTAGAGGATAACATCGACACATTGCAGGGGGATTATTTGATCAAAAATGAGGGGCACTTGGGAGTATTTGAAGAGCGTGTGCGGGATTGGGCCGCGGGGTATATGTGATTTGGTGTGGGGGAGGCAGGGGCAGGGTCAATCTTTTTTCATGAAGCTCGACGTGCACGTCAAGCCCAACATGCCACGACGGGCCCGAACGCACTACAACGCACTACTTAAAGACAAGCGTTGATCCCATGGTAACGGAAGAAGCTTGGACCCTAAGGGATCCAAAGGCCCAATGGCAAACACATCCCCGCCGCCCGATGCACACTCGCTCATGCTGTCGTCGCTGACGCAGCACTTTATGAAGCACGCCGATCAGCGTGCCCAACTGGCCGAGCTGGTAGATGGGAACACGGCCATTTCGTTGCGGCTGCTCGATTGGTTTGTGACGCACTATTCCAAAGAGCACAACGTGACGTATTGGCTGATAGGGCCTGGGCATGAGCTGTCTGAGACCTTCGGTCAGTGTGTTCCAACGACAATGAAAACAGTGGGCGGCGCTCCCCGTAAGATCAACGTCTACCTCGAGTACCGGTCTCAGTTGCGGGCCTTTTCCAAGCATGCCTTTGATCCGTTCCGACGCCACAACCGCATCTCGTTCGTGGTGGCGTCCAGTCCATTGCGTACGATTGATACGACGGTGGGCCAAATGAACTTTTTCCGATGGGCCATTCAGAGCCGCGTCATCGAGTATGTGCTCAAGCACCTGACGGCCATCGAGGACTCTATGAGCGCCTTCCAGCAAGAGCGCCGCAACAACCGAAATGCAAATGCTGAGGTGGAGGCCGTTGAGGCGCCCGTGGCCAAGCCTTTGGCAAAAGCACGCCGTGCGCCGGTTGCCAAAGCGCCCGTGAAGATGTTGATGACGTTCGATTGAGTCGGGATGAGGAGTATTTGTTTTTGTAAAGGTCTTGATAAGTAAGGACAAGTAAGAACAAGTATGCTCATCGAATGGGCCGCCCTATTGGCAAAGGTCGCGTTCCTCTCTGGTGCATCGGTCTTTGAGAAAATTGGCTCTAAGAGCATTGAGGCACTCCCCTTCCAGCTGGCCCGCTCGATCTGGATTCTCGTGGCGTTGGGGTGCGCATTTGCCGTGAGCGTTGTGGTGTGGCGCCAGAAGGACCGGGGTGCCCTTTATGGCGCCCTAGCATCGCCCGTCGTCATCGCCTACTCGCTCTTTGCTGTGTGTGGGGCCTTCCTATACTTGTGGCTCTTGGAGCGCAAGGAGCTTGCGTGGATGGTCATGACGTGGCCCGCCACAATGCTGGTGACGATTCTGATCAGCGTTGTCTTTCTTGGCGAGACCAAGACGTTGTGTGCACGTCAATGGATCGGGGCACTCTTGGTCATAGTTGGCATGCCCATGGTTCTGGTATGAGCGGTGTGTGAAAAATGAGGGGGTTTGCTACATGCCAGCTACGCTTAGTACGAAGAGCTCTCGCCGATCTCCAGGGGGCGACGGTTGATGTCGCTGTAGGTGATCGAGGACTGGTTCCACGGCGAGACCGGGCGCATGGAGACCGGGGGCTCGCTGCGTAGCTGTAGGTTCGGGTTCTTTAGGCTCGAGCCGACGGTGTCGATGCCGATGTGGTAGCCGGCCGTCAGGAAGTTCTGGTCCTGTAGGTCGCCCTGGCCGGCCGGGTTCATTTGTGCCCACTTGCTGTTGGACGCATCCTTGGGCAGCAGCTCCGCGGCCGACAGGCGGTCACGGGGGAAGCAGGCCGGGGTGGGGCCCTCCATCGGGCCAGGGCGGCCAAGGGCACCGCCGCCGCCCGACGCCAGGGCATTGGTCTCGTTGCCAGAGGGGTCCGAGGGCGCGTACGAGCCGACGCCGGCAGACGCAGCGTCCGGGTTGTACTGGGCGTTGGCCACGTCCGCCGGCGATTGGCGGTAGGCCGAGGCGTCGCCGTTGAAGAAGCGCTCGGCGGCCATCATCTTCGAGCGGTTGTTGTAGCTCAGGAAGATAAAGCCAACAAGGACCAGCAGCAGCAGAATGGTTACAATGACATAAGTGGGGTTCGACTTCATGGTTGAGGTTAGTCGGGTACCGGGGTGGCAGGTCTATATTCTATGTTAGATATTTGCACGACTGTCCTGAAGGTCCTGAATAGTTCGCTCAATGATCGCTAAGCGCTCCCGCCAGGAAGATCCCATGGTCGACAAGGCACGGGCGGCCTCCAAGTTGGCCTTCAGGGCCGCATGCGTGCTCTCGAGGTCGGCCAAACGCACTCGGGCCGCTTGCAGCGCCGGCTCGAGGTGGCTGGCGATTTGGGCGTCCCAGTTGTCCTCGACGTCGGCCTTGACGCCGGCCTTGTCCGGCATGAGATCGGCGTCGACGGCCGACGTGGCCTCTAGGGACCGCAGGACCAGGCGCAGCCGAAAGCGCCGCTTCTCGAAGAAAATGCCGGCGACGTCCACGACGGCCGTGGCCGTGAGCGAGCGCTTCGGGGCGTGCGTCCAGAGCCGATGGAAGGCGTCCATGGACAGCGACTCGGACTCGCCTTTGGACAGCGACTCGCCCAAAGTGAGCTTAGGCGGGTTCTTCATGGACGTCTGCATCTGTATCTGAACGCCCCGCGACGCATCGACGCGGTCCACGGTCGGCTCGAACAGCTCGTTGATCTGGTCTTCCGAAAGGGCATTGGTGAACCACGTGCCGTTGTTGACGTGCGTGGCGGCCAGGGCCTCTGTGTCGAGGATCTCGAGCTGCTCGGCGGCCCAGTTGTCCCACGGCACACGTATGGTAATGGTGAATGCCGCGCCGGCACGGATGTTGATGTACGAGATGTCGCTGATGGTGACGCGCGTCCCTTTCGTGATCGGCACAAACACGGCGTTGGCGGTGCGCTGTGGGCGGCCAAACTCGATCGTGGTGAGGGCGTTCATGGACTGCCTGCTTGCTGGCTTCGCTAGCGCGGTTACCGGGAACGAAGGGAATTGTTACGTTCAAAGTAACGCAAGTGAGGTTATGGACTCTGTGGCAAGCGAACCTGCAGCAACGCCCGTATGCCCTTGGATCGGTGCCGTCCCAGCAGATGCCCCCATTGCCGAGCGACCGCCTTCCAACAATGAAACCAAGGAAAGCGAGGAGAGCCTTACCTGGATGGAGTTCATGAAGGGGCTCATCCAAGATCACTGCTCCAGCATGCAGGTGCAAAGGGAGCTCTTTAAGCCCCTCCTAAAATGGTTCCTATGGAACATGTTGCCGTACGTCCTGCTCTTCATCGGTCTTAACTTCTTTGCGACGCTGGCGGCCGTGACTCTGGTCGTATGGGGGTCGAGGCAAAAAAATATGGGGTTAGGGTAGTTCTAGTTCTAGCAATCAGTCAATGGCCCCCAAGGTAAAGAGCGCATCCAAGAAGGGTGGCAACCTAGCGGGCCCCGCGGCAGCAGGCCTGCTTCTGCTGGCCGAGGAGATCACGCGCCGGTACATGGCGGCGCAAAAGAAGACCCGTGGCGGCAACGATGCGGTGGAGGAGACACTCGACATGGTGCTACCGTCGGGCGGCGCCAAGAAGGGACGTGGGCGCCCCCGCAAGGTGGTACGTGGCGGCTACGAGGAGTACTCGATGCCGCCGGGTGCCATGTCGACGGTGACTGCACCTATGGCTCAGGCGCCTGCACCCATTCCGGCCATTGCCCCCTCCGCAGGCGGCGCCAAGAAGCCCAAGCGCAAGGTTAAGGGTGGCGCTGAGCTAGCGGCCTGGGAGCCGATTGTGGTCCCTGCCGTTGAGCTAAAGCCGCAGGTAACGGGTGGTGCCAAGCGGAAGCCCGGCCGTCCCCGTAAGGTGCACGGTGGCAACCCGGTGACGGCCATGGAGCTCTTCAGCACGAGCCTAGGCGACAAGATTGCGTCTGGTGTGCAGGACATGTTCAAGGCGCACCAGAATGTGCTGGCAGGTGCGGGCGCTTCGGCTGCCGCAGCCCCTCCGGCCGTTGCTGCGCCCCCGGCTGTTGCTGCCCCTGTGGCCGTCGCTGCCGCTCCGGCTGCCCCTACCACCGAGGCGTTCCAAGGCCAGTGCGGCCACTTTGGCGGCGCGAAGAAGAAGCGCACTGCGGCCAAGAAGCCCACGAAGAAGCGTACCCAGTACGGTGGCGATATGAGCGCGATTGTTGGCGGCGTCTTTTAAGGGCGCGGCTTTGTAAAAAGTATATACTCTTGTGCACTTTGGGGCATACTCCGGGCGGGAGTCGGACCCGCTCTAAAAGCTCATAAGACTCTTGTGCTAAAACCGTTACACTACCGGAGCGCTTGGGATTGTTTGATCGTCCCATAGTAGTCTATTTGTTTTTCCTTTAAGCCAAGACAGGCCTTAAACAACGCACGTGTCCTTGCATTTGGAGGGCGTCCTTGGAGCACCTTCCAATCCCAGCCATGCCCGAAAGGCCCGAGGTGACCGTATGGGTGTGGGCGGCGGCGTCACTTTGTAGAAGTGCTCGAGAAGGGCGCACAGGGCACCAAGGGCGGTTGCATACGCTTTGCGCCCACGGCGACCCGGATGAGCATCGGCGAGCGCAGCGAGAAAGGCAGCAAAGGGATTGGACTGGCGCGCCTTTGCCATCTTCCGATAAGCCTCAAAGACCTCGGCGGGGTCGGGGGCCGGACCCGCAAAGGCGCTGGGCTCGGACCCCGCCGAGCTCAAGTTGACACGATTGTGCATGTCGTACGCCCATTGCGGAAGGTCACGTGGCCTCGACGGAAAGGGGAGCTGTGACAAGTGTGTGGCAAACGAGGCCCGGCACTTGGTGCATGGCAAAAGGTACTCGAGGCCCTCGACGAAAGAGCGCATGATGGCCAAGTCGGCGTACGTACGTGTCTTGGCGGCCGTCAAGTGTATCAGCTTCCATGCGCTCGGCCCCCAGATCTTTGGACTGATGTTGGCCATTATGCCTTGCGCCAGTCCCGCTAATCCTCGGTCATAAAAGATCCCGACACGGCCGCTGGGACGCTCGGCGCATTGGGCTGGCAAAGGTCCTTGGCGATCTTGCGGCCGCGTTTGGCCGCGACGTCGTCCGTCTCCATGGGGGCCTTACGAATCCGGTAGAGCCGCCCGGCTTGGCGGAAGGTGTAGAGGCCGGGGCTCGACGCGTTTGCGTTCATGGTTGCTATGTCAAAGCGCGTTGTGTTTA
>Ga0208974_1001136_pt1 | contig 10536 bp, 14 predicted proteins | sample GreLakmeER15MSRF_FD_187699 | JGI IMG/M metagenome (GOLD analysis project Ga0208974, IMG submission 187699) | Freshwater lentic microbial communities from great Laurentian Lakes, MI, USA - Great Lakes metaG ER15MSRF (SPAdes) | ecosystem: Environmental > Aquatic > Freshwater > Lake | place: Great...
ATATCGTCCTCTAGCATTTCTTGGATGTCAATTGAAATATCACTCATTGAGATTCGATTCATATAGTCTTTCTACATTCAAAAACACCGGGAAACATCCGGTTCTCCCGCACTAACTTATCCATGTATACAACCATGGAAGTCCGGGTCTTTTCACAGTCCTCTATTTCACGAAACTGACTCATGCGTTCTATGTGAAAGCCCGGAAGCCCGGCCTTGGTTACTATTAAGAATGTAAATATCAATTCGTACATTATGCAGTCCTCATCTGACCTTCAACGATTTCCAGCATGTTGGCCGGAATCTTCCACAATGTGCCGTCACTATCTTTACGGACTGTGACATACTTGATGGCAATCTTTGTAACTGTACCGTGAGCACCCCAGGTGTGTTTGGGACTGGACCAGCGAACTTGAACACCCACATCCAGGCTACGCTTGATCTGCTTGCGAAGATTGGTCTGTGCAAAACGGATGGCGTCGGTCATGCTACGAAGTTCTACATCGGTCCATGTGCCAAACATAATAGATCTATTGAGTTGCTGAATGTCTGAAAGTCGTTCCATTTTCAAGTTCCTTTTTAAGTTTCAATACAAGTATTGTATAATAGATACCATTTCTAGTCAACCAAACGCTGAAAAATTGTCTGTTGTAAAACAGCAACATCTTCGTGCGGCACATAAAAGTCTGTGGCAGGGTCGTAATACTCACCTGCTTTTGGGTCATAGTAAAGTACCCGACCGCTGGGATAATGAAACGGACCTTCTAGCCCTGCCCTAGCACCCCACTTGGGGTCGTGTTGGAAAACTGTATTTGCCATCCCCAAACTCCTTTTAGCTTCAATACAAGTATTGTATAATAGATGCCTTTTTGAGTCAACCAAAAAAAGTAATGCTCAAGTATTACCTGTTGTTTTAATGCAACAGGGTCTCTGTAGCACTAAATATCTATATCAACCTTATCCCTGTTATTAATTACATGGCAGTTTCGACTCGTTTTCTCATCGACTTTCCTCTCTCACCAAATCTTAGTATCACAGATACAGGTCAGGAAGGCATGCCGACCTACAACTATGATACCATCAATCGTAGAATTAATGCCGTTGCATCCGGGCTATCTCGATTGAAATTAGCAGACAATAGTAGAATTGCAATTATTGATTATGTATCCTATAATTTTGTTACATTCAATGCTGGAGTATATCGAGCCAGGCATGCTATAGTACCTATTAATTTTAAAGTTTCTGTAGAGCAAGTTGAATACTGTATCAAAGACTCGGGTGCAGTGATGATTTTTTGTGATCGGCAATTTAAGCATCTTGTACCAGCTGGTATGAAATTCATTGAGTTTGATTCAACGGAGTTTGCTGATTTTTTAGGGGACGAAAACTTTGTTGTTGTACCGCTTAATAACAATTATGAAGATTTTGAGAACAGAGATATAACAGTACTTTACACATCTGGTACAACAGGAAAACCCAAAGGGGTAGTCAATAGTTATGCACATAGATTTTGGCAAATCAGTAGGGGGATTGAAAAACCCACTGCCAAGTTTGACAGGTTAGTAACTTTAGCTCCTGCCCCATTATATCATTTAGCCGGAATTAATAATGTCGAACAGGATATGTTTTTTAGTTATGCCAAGGAAACACATTTAGTATTGATGCCTCAGTTTGATACAAAAAAATACATACAATATATACAAGATTATAAAATAACAACATTACGATTGGTCTCTCCAATGATGGCTATGGTGTTACAACAAAAAGAATTGTTAGATAACGCTGACTTTTCCCATGTGCGCGGAATTGCACTCAATTCAAGTTTTGCTCCGAAGAAAATGCAAGAAGAGATTCAAAAATATTTTACTCGATTAAAATGGTTAGTAAATCCGTATGGATTAACAGAAACAGGACCATTGTTTGGGGCAGAAAATCCTAGACGATTATCCAAGCCCATGTTGAGTGTGGGTTATCCGTTGCCTGGTGTTAGTTGCCGTATCAACAGTAATGGGGTACTTGAAGCCAAAGGACCGTCTGTGCTACCGTCATATCACAATCGTCCTGAACTAACAGACTCGTTCACCGAAGATGGTTATTTTATCACAGGAGATCTGTTTAGAGTTAACTACAATGGATTTTATTTCTACATGGGTCGCGCCGATGATATGTTTAAATCGGGCGGAGAAAAAATCTATCCAAGTGAAATAGAGACAATTATAGAACGCTATCCTAGTGTAGCACTAAGTACTGTAGTAGGGGTAGAAGATGAAATCAAAGGACACAAACCATATGCATTTGTGGAACTTAAAACTGGCTACACAGCTACGCCCGAAGAAATCAAACAATTTACCATAGACAATGTTGCAACATATCAAATACCTAGACAGGTATGGATCCTAGATTCATTGCCAAGAACCAACATAGGTAAGCTCGATCGTAAAACATTAAAGAACCTTGCTATTGAACTCTTACAGGAGAACAAATGACATTTAGACCATGGGACACACTAGAAGGTAAGACTGCTGTAATAACTGGCGTTATGGGTGGCATTGGATTTGCTACCGCAGATAGACTTGCTAGACGGGGTGCTCGTATAATTGGCATCGTGAGAAAAAACTTAGAACAGGCGCAGGAAAAATTAAATTCATTGCCTAATACCAGTGGAGAACCGCATTTAGTACTATTAGCAGATGTATCAAATAAAACACAGATACTAGAGGCAATAGAATCTATCAGTTGTTGCGACATATTAGTACAGGCCACAGGAAGTACTAAGCGCATACCACATGACAAGATTGAATTACTAAGTGATGCATACTTTGATGAAATGACTAGAGATAATTTAAGAAGTTATTTTACAGTTATAAGATCGTTTGCATCGTTACTAAGAAAAAGTAAAGAATCCGTTATAGTCAACATTGGTTCAGTTGCTGGACAAAATGCTGGGGGTGGTAGCAACATTGCCTATGCCGCTGCCAAAGCTGGATTAGATTCATTGACTAGAAACTTATCTAAAGCATTGGCTCCAAGAATTCGAGTAGTTGGTGTAAGCCCCGGTATAGTGGATACTACATTTGTTACCAAGGGCTTTGACAATTATCCCAATTTGGAATTCATTGCCAATAATACACCACTCAAAAGAATTTCTACTGTAGAAGATATAGCAGCCACCGTAGAAGCCTTAACTACCTTAATGAGATATTCAACAGGCATTGTGATTGCTGTTGACGGAGGAAGAACACTATGATAATCAGACCAGAAAAAACTATTATGACTTGTGCCATTACTGGTGCAATAACCGATCCCAATTCAACACCGCATTTACCGATTAGCCCTGAGGAGATAGCAGAAAGCGCACTGGGTGCCGCAGAAGCAGGAGCCTCGGTGGTACATTTACATGTTAGAGATCCTGCAACTAAACTGGCCAGTATGAGTACAGAACTGTATATAAAAGTAGTTGAGTTAATTAAAAAAGATAATCCAGATCTTATTATTAATTTGACTACAGGCCCTGGGGCATTGTTTATTCCTGGTGCCAGACTATTGCAAGTCGGCGAAAAAAGTAGTGTCATGCGAACTGCTAGGCAGAGAACAGAACATGTAACTGAAATTAAACCAGACATCTGTAGTTTTGATTTTAATACCATGCATCATGGCGGACCAAGTGTTCGTTTAAATTTTATGCCTGTGCTAAGAGAGATGGCAGTTATCATTAAAGAAGCAGGAACTAAACCTGAACTTGAATGCTTTGACTCGGGAGATGTTAGAATTGCCATGCAGTTGCAAAAAGAAGGTTTAATTGAAGAACGACCATTATGGCAATTTGCAATGGGTGTTAAGTACGGATGGGATAATACACCGGAAGCACTAAACTATGCCCGTTGTGCAATACCATATGGTTCATTATGGTCGGCGTTTGGTATTAGTCGAGAGGAAATGCCAATGGTGGCTAATACTTGGCTACTAGGAGGGCATGTTAGAGTTGGTCTTGAAGACAACATTTACCTAAGTAAAAATGTGCTGGCAAAATCCAATGCCGAATTGGTTACCAAGGGTCGTCGTATTGTTGAAGATTTAGGTGGCCAATTAGCCACCTATGAAGAAGCTAGAGCGATATTAAATCTCCCCAGCAAATAATATTAGGGTTGAGTATAACCTTCTACATGCTGATCGATCATGTTGTCGTCTGGTAGTTCCATTCCGGGAGCAATGGCCAATACTTCTTCTTCACTAAGAATACCGGCAGAGGTTGCTCCCAATGCCAGACACCAGTCAATCCATTCTTGTGCATGTTCTGCCTTTAGAACTCGTAACCCTTTCCAGGCCTCTGGGATTACTCGTAAATGCGGGTAATCAGCTATGATTGAATCTTTTTCAGCATCATAGGAATATAATATATTTGTTGCCCACGGACGAATTCTGTCCGAATAATTTATTTTTCTGCCAACCCCGTCAAATTGCCGATTTACATCATGTGGTATGTAGGGGTCTCCACCGGGAGTGTCCGGAGAAGATTTAGTACCCAATGTGCCTTTGACCATTTTTCCGGCAGCAATCATTTGTTCAACTTTATCCCGGATAGCATCATTATTGGCTTTTGTGGGCGGATCCTGGCCTGAGGCCATGGCAATTGAAAAGGTTTCTGGTGGAAACGAATTGGTAACAATAACATATTTTGCTGATGGCATTTTAAAATCTCCTATTACTAGTATTTACCTTAGTGGAACATTAAGAATTGATTCTGTACATCAAGTCTGGTTGCACCTAGGTCACCGTGTCCTGCTGGAAATACCACAACATTCCAGCGAGGCTTGGGTCCTTCAGGAATACGATTCATTTGATCGTATGTGATAATTGATGCAGGATCGATACGATATTTTGCAGACAACTGTTGTCTGAATTCATCCCATGCTTCGGCGCTACGAACCTGTGTGCGACCCTGTTCATCCTTGATGTACTTGCCTTTGGCGTCTGTGACAAACAAGTTACGGAACATGTCCTTGGGTATTGTGGGTGCGCCCTTCAAGTTCTTTCCGGCATTGCGGTGGAATTCAACTTTCTTAACTTCACGACTCTTAGCACCACCATCGCTAAAGTTAGGCAAGGTATTGGCTGGAGTGTTGGGATCAGTTACTGGATCGCCCATTTTACTGTAGAAGTAGAAACGCACATCGGGATTGTTGAGTTGTACCCGTTTACTCAGGTCCCAGTATTGTTTACTGAAGAAGTCACCAGCATCATGAATACGCACCAACAGTTTGATGCCGTTTTTGTCTGCTAGGGCTTTGGTTCGTTTGATTTCTGTGTCAAACATCTGCATGTATTCATCGGGATGATTGACCAAGAAGTTCAAGGCTTGTGCGGCACTCATTGATGCGGCCGGGAACATGACATAGCCACCTTTACGAGCATAGCAGAACAGTTGGCATTCGCCGGCACCCGGGCAAGTTGTGATTTCTACAAACTCTCCAGTTTCTTCATCAACAACAATGCCGCTCAGTGCTGGTAGGGTCAAGTCATATGTGATAGCGCCTTCTTTTTTGCTCTTGCTCATCTTGGCATTTGATCCAAGTATGGCTCTTGGCGGAGTGGTAATTTGACGCTTTAGATCTTCCAAGTCCCATTCTTCTGTGCCATCATCTTTGACCATGGCTTTGACATTGCTACCATGTATGATGGGCTTGAAGCGATCTTGTTTGGTTTTGGTGCCGGTCTTGATTCTAGTCAAGTAGGCCTGCATGTCTTGCTTAGACCATGACTTCTGTGGAGCATCTAATTTGATTGCTTCATCTACATCGCCCTGCTCAATGTGAAGCGGCTTGACTGTAAAGCCACCTAATTTTGTTTCAATTAGTTGTGTGTATCTCATTTCATTATCCAAGTGTCTGGTATTTGTTTATACTTATCTACCCACATGTCGTGTAACTTCTGCCCACTTATACCGTGACTCTTAGCAATGCGTGTCATTATAGAGTCAATGGTATCGTAAACTTCGTCATCGTCTTGTGATTGTATCTTTTGTTGTTTTGCAACTAATGCGGCTTTAAGTTCTTCAACAGCATCGCCGTCTTTGCTGTGGTCCATGTTTTCCATGCTGAACTCGCGGTCTTGTGTGGTGTGGTATGCTTTACCAAGTCGATCTAAATAGCCCAAATTGCGTACAACTTTAAATGCCAGGTTCTCTACACTGAACTCACCACCCGCATCCAGGCCTGCTCGGCGCATCTTACGCAGTTTATCTGTGATGCGCTTGATGTCACGACTGTCATCTGCCGTTGCCAGGGCATGTCGTATTTGTACCAATAAGTCTTGTACCTTGTGATTTACAGCACCTGTGCTGATCTTGGGCTGTAGGTACTTGGGTGTGTGTACCCAACGATTGTTTGTGATGCTGTATACGCCTTGACTCACAGGTGGTTGTTTGACATCTTCTACATATAACTCTACATCATGTCCACGAATACGAATATTGTGTGCATCATTCCAAATCTTTTTCTTGGCTTGGTAAAGTGCTTCTGCCAAGTCATCACATTGCAAGTTGTTGTAGTCAGTGACCACATGCAGATCAAAGTCACTAAACCGGGTCCAGTTGTAGTTGCTCATTGATCCAGTTAACACAATATCTATGACTTCAAAGTCGGGTATTTCGAGATAGTCAACAAAGGTACCAGCAATGGCCAGCAGTCGTTCTCTAACTTCGGGACGCATTTGATCGCCGGTCCAAGTGGCTGGATTCAGCCGGTTGTGATATGCAATATTGCCTGCGACGAAGTCTTGTGCTCTCATTGTATATTTACGCTAGATGCGTCATTAGCGCATCCATTTGTTCTATACCACCTCGGGACAACTGAAAGCCTTGTTGCCGGGCTTTGTCCATGCGTTGATCGTATGTGGGGTGTGTGCTGTTGGGTTGGCTGGCTAATTTTTTCATATATTCCAACTCGCCTTTCTTGGCATGCATGAATTTAAACACACCAGCTTTGTTGTAGCCCAGGGCTTTACATAACCTAACAGCAAAATCATCAGCATCCATTTCATCTTTACGGGATTGTTCTGGACTTGGCTCATCATCTACATGTCCTAGCGCAATGTGTCCCAGTTCATGTGCTATGGCAAAAGTCAATACATCTGCTGGAGCGTCCCAGAACACAGTAAGGTCTATGCTGATGTATCGGTTCTCAGGATCACTTTGTATGTATTGTCTATTAGACTTTACACCGATGGTAGCTCCCTGCAACGGTGCGGCCCATGAGGCACCTGCAGTTCTAATCAACTTGGCAAGTACAGCGTTACATTTTTCCTGTAAGGCCTGCATTCGTGGAGCCCAAATCTTAACCAAAGCCTGTGGGTCTTGTTTGGTTATGTCTTGGTATTCACCGGCTTGTGCTGTGGAAGCCATTGACCCCAGGGCGGCTGCTCCTGCCGCACCGGCAAGGCCCTTGAGTATATCACGGCGACCTATTTCTGTGATAAACTCACGAGCTCTCATTAGTCAGCGTTCTTCCCGCACTTGGCTCTTTTGGCATTTGTTAATGCACCAAAGTCAACTTTCCACTCTGCACCAGGTTGAACTTCTATCACACCTGCGGGGAACTTGTAGTCTACACCGGCTACTTTTTCTATCTCTGCAATGGACCGACGGAATACTGTCAAGTCGTTGCCCAGGTTAACATAGGGTTTGGTGTGCGGGAATACCCAACCTGCGGCCTGCTTGGTTGTGTTGTTGATCACAATCTTGTAGTATCCATGTGGAACAACAACACCGTTGCCGATAGTGGGATCACCGGCACCGTACAATGCACCCACATAAATTGTAAAGGGTTGATTCAGTTGTACAGTCCATCCACGAACTGCTGTTTCCAACAGTTTCCAAATGCCACGATTCAAACTGCCGTGTTGTGGATACATGTTGGTCATTAAGAAACTTTCGTATTCTACTTGTTGACTCCATGAAAGGTCACCGTCAGGTGCGGCATGGCCTTTGTCGTAGCCTGTGCCAGCATAGTCGTCTGGGCGAGCACCTGTACCATTTAAACTGGCATCAGCAACAAACGCATTTGTGCGGGGAAAGCAACCAAGTGCGTTCTGTGGTAGCAGGGTGTAGGCCACATAAGCAGGAATCTTTACCGGAGCATCATATGCCACAAGATATGCTTCACGGCAAATGGCCTGCACTGGTCGTTTGACTACAGCAAATCCATAAGGGCTATGGACTGCACAGGCTTGTACAGGATTAGGAGGCCGTTGGTCCCAGGCTTGTGCAGAAAATACACCCGTTGCTAGGGCAATTGATAACAAAAACTTCTTCATTGATGGTCCTTTTAAAACAGTTTATTAACTATTTATGGCAGGATCTATGAAGCTTTGAGTATAGCCGTAGTTGACCATTGTGCCGTAGCTCTGTGTGCGTCTGCGCTCACTGTTGTCGGCATTGGGAATAACACGCAATATTTTTGCACCATTGCGTATATGGAACTTGGCCACTGGATCTTTTTGTGCAGATAAAAACTCCATGATGGCATTCATCGTGGGTGGCTCGGCAAAATGTGCGCTCAAATTTGGAATAGGGCTCATTGTGACAAACTGTTGAATTTCAGGCCGGTTGGCATGAATCCAAGTGGCAGCTTCGCGAATTAGTCGAGCACCAGTGTTTTGTACACCGCTGGGTTTATCAGTTCTAAACACGCTGTAAAAGACGGCATGGTCTGCTTGAAGGCACACAGCACTAGCAACATCTAGTATCTCATCAATATTGTCGGTTAGACCTTGGATGTAGGCCACACACAACACCGCTGTGGGTACATTGTTCTCTATCCAAAAGAATATGTTACGATCAAGTTCGCATCTTCGTTCAAGGCTACGACTCTCAGTTATGCTGTGAACTGGGTCCTGATGAACATATTGTAAGTAATCTGGATGGAACTCTGCTGACCGTAAATGAACAAGCATATTGAAAGCCCTTGTGCTATTATATGCGTATTTATTCTAGAATGAATAAATGATATAAATTAGTCTGTTGATTTAAGATTGTTTAGCAGGAACTGGTAGACGACCGTAGTTGACCCACTCCCAATCATCGTCGGTCATTGGTATCCAATTGAACATGATCAATACCATCCGTACTTGACCGCTCTTTCTGCTCGCATACGGCCATAGGCTTCGAAGAAATTCCAAACCTTTGTTAGAGCTTGTTTCATAGTACCCAACCCCCATTGCTGTGCTTGTGATATGTGTAGTGCTGTACCCAATACTCAACTTCGGCAGTTGATTTTGGTTGCTTGCTGGCCACATAATACTCTACGCTGTCTTGATAAGTTGGCGTTGTGAACAGACTTTTGATCCATTTTAACATTGTTGTTCTCCTTAGTGTTTCTACTGAGTATTTATCTCAACTCAGTAGAAACCACTAGAGAAACCTAACCGATTTTACAAACTGTCTTGAGGTTAACTGATCCAAGTCTAAGAGAGTCGTTAAGTCTGCCACAGGAATGCTGGCATTGGTATAGCAGTATTGCCAAGCACCAAAGAACTCCTGATTTTTGAGATAGTAATTGTACATCTGCATGTATTTCGCATCTGCTTGATCCGGAGTTCTTGCAAAAAATCTCACAACAAAATCTGCACTATAGTGTCTAAAAGGCTTGAACGCTTCCGCGGCTATGTACTGATCATTGTCTTCGGCCAGCTCTAGTATAGTTTTGCCAATTTCCGCATAGTTTAAAAAAACTGTGCCCGGGCGCCAAATATGTACAGCATGAGTATAATCGGAATCTCTTAGCACTTGGTCTTTGGGCAAACCAAACCAGGTGACCACATGCCTGGCGTCAGCGCCGCGGGCAACACTTTCACAACGATGTACTAGTATGTTTAGATCCGCTAGTGCTCGGCGCACAGAATCTGGCGCTCGTAACCAAAATTCGCTATTCTGTTGGTCCAGTAAACCGTGATAGCGTTCAAAGATATTATGTAAGTAGTTTAGGGTGTCTTGATCTGTGACGGTGTCAAGTGTACGATCAATGATTGGTTGATGAGAATTTATTAGACTAATACATTTGTTGATCTGTAGCAATGCCGTTTCAACCTGATCGCTGCCTAGGCCATAAAATCTAGCAGGATCATCAATGGGGTACTGGGCTTGTGCTGTTTCCACACGCTCTATCCAACGAGCAACCACAGGATTATTTCTTAACTGAAATTCTAAGGTAATACAATCATCTAGATCTTCGGGGTCAGCATAATCAATTAACAGTTTTTTATACATCTAGCAATTATACTAGAAAATCAGCACTTTGTAAAGTCTTGGTACTTGAACCACTTTTTCATTCTGTGAGCTGTTTTTAAGTTTATTCCGTATTCGGCCATTCTGTCACGGTATATGAAGAAGGCTGATCGATGTGTCATTCTACGATCTTCCCCGCGACTTTCATAGTATTCGCCTACGACATCCCATTCGTATTGGTGTGCCATTTCGTGTGCCACTGTTGTGACCATCCACTGAACACAAAACCATTTGTCGCTGATCTTCATAGTGCAGTAT
>Ga0208974_1001143_pt1 | contig 10498 bp, 13 predicted proteins | sample GreLakmeER15MSRF_FD_187699 | JGI IMG/M metagenome (GOLD analysis project Ga0208974, IMG submission 187699) | Freshwater lentic microbial communities from great Laurentian Lakes, MI, USA - Great Lakes metaG ER15MSRF (SPAdes) | ecosystem: Environmental > Aquatic > Freshwater > Lake | place: Great...
ATTTCGTCACAGCAGGTCCCGCTGGTGGAGGCAGTAAATCAAACACATCACCTGAAGGTGCCAAGAACGTTGATGTCAGCAAGTTGGATCTAAACAATCCAGCGGACAGAGCGATTTACAAGCAACTTCGTAGGAATCTATTCCAAAAGTAGTAGATTGTAAGTCAAATTTAACTTAACAATAAGGAGTTAAAGATGGCAACTTCATCTTTAGGCCCAGCAGGTTTATCCTCGCTGGATACAGCGTTGTTGACAAATGTCCTTAATGAGGCCGTTTTCACAGCACAAGAAAAATCAATCGCTGGAAGTCTATTTAGAGTATATGATTACTCTGGACAACCAGGATTAACAGTACAGGTACCTGTGTACCCTTCAATCTCTGCATCTGCACCAACTCAAGCTCAAGACTTGGATGGTGAATCAATGGATGTGACATCAGTAACAATATCTGCATCAGAAATTGGTGCTAGATTAGATGTGTCAGACCTTTTAGCAGAATCTACTGCTAGAACTATGGCATCTGATGTGGGAGTTATGTTGGGATCAGCACTTGCAGAAAAAATTGATACTGATGCTTTCTCTCTATTCACAGAGACCAACATCACTACACATTCTGTAGGTAATACTTCAGGAACAATCACACCAGACACAATATTAGCCGCTGTCTACAAATTAAGAGGAGTTAATGCTCCTACTGATGCAGATGGTGACTATTTTGCTGTGTTACACCCAGGTCAAGCATACTACTTGACTAAAGTGTTGGCTAACGCAGGTTATGCTACATCAAGTGGTGCTAATGCACTGTCAACTATTGGTGATAGTTTAATCAGTTCATCTGCATACGTGGGCAGATTATTCAACGTGAAAGTGTTTATGAGCACTGTGATCGCTGATGAATCTACTGCAAGTTCTGCGGCTGGTGCTGTATTTTCACCAAGTGCGTTTGGTCATATCTTAAAGAGAAACATACGTATTGAAACACAAAGAGATGCTTCAGCTAGAACTACAGAATTTGTAGCCACTACTGCCAGAGGCAACGGTGTGTTAAAACAAAACTATGCTTGTCTTGTAAAAGGTACGAGAAACATAGTATAATTTTAATACTTTTGTTTGACTTGAGAAAGGCCCTTAATTGGGCCTTTCTCGTTTATGCAATAAATAAAAGCAATCAAGTAGGACTTGATCAACAACATAAAGAAGGACTTCTATGTCACAATTCGCAACGGACTCTGATCTAAAAGATTACGAGCCACAAATACTTGAATTTGGAATTCAAGACTTCAGCGACCTACATCAAAGAACATACGATGACATCGTGAGACTGCTCAACATACGTTGGTGGCCTACAACAAAATTTGGGAGAGTGGACATTTCCGTTCTCACAGGCAACGTGACCAGATTGGAAGAAGGCAAACTAAATGCCAGCCAATTTGAACGAGCCGCGGTGTATCATGTTCTAGCATACTACATATATCCCAAGCTATCTACCTTTGACCCAGCGGGTGATGTTTTCAGAGAAAAAATGTCCTACTACAAGAGCAAATTTGAAGAAGAATTTAATTTGATACTACAAGTTGGTGTTGAATATGATCTTGACAGTTCAGGCACATTTAGTGAAACTGAAAAGAAACCCTACTATCATAGAAGATTGCAGAGATAATGTCAGCCAGAGAAGATATCGCGATAAACATAACCCAGCAATTACAAAACATGACACAGCCAGCACCTGGCTTGGTCAGCCGCAAGTTTTTTGATGTGGTAAAATTGGCCATCACACAATTTCCAGCCATACTGGTTGTGACCACCACTGAGGACAGGGAAGATGTCAGCATGGATCTTCGCAGGAGCAAGACACAATATATCCTAAGATGCTATGTGAGAGGACCAGAATTGGACACATTGAGAAATGAGATAGTGGAAAGAATTGAAGAAACTCTAGAGCAACAACGAGGCAGAGATATCAGCGTAAATTCAGGCAACATCCACAATGTTACCACAAGGATCAGTAACATACAGATCGTGGAGAGGGAGATACCACTGGGTGAAGTAGTAGTCACAGTGGATGTTTTCTACACCTACAAGAAAGGTGTACTATAATGAATTCCGCAGTCTTAAGACCGCGAAATATTGGCACTGCCAAGCCAATTAACCATCAGTTGAAGCGACACAAATTAATCGCTACGGCTGACATACTAGATGAACACATTGTGGCAGCGATGATTAAAAACAAAAACAAGGAGGCCAAATAAATGGCAACAAACGCAACAACATACACAGGTGAAGCGGGAGTGGTTAAATTCTCTGACACTGCATCTTCTGCTGTATCAGTAGCCAGTGTTAGATCTTTCACTTTAGATCAAGAAACACAGGCAATTGAAACATCTGTAATGGGATCAGGATCACGAGCATACATTCCAGGACTTAAACAGTTCTCTGGATCTATGGATCTTTATTTTAGAGATGACAACCAAGGACAAGTAAATTTGTTCAATGCTATTGGTGGAACCAATGGAGCAACCACAATTGAGTTATATCCATCAGGAGAGACCACTGGTATCAAACTATCTGGAACAATTATCATAACAGGACACTCTATCACTGCCAACTTTGATGGCATGGTGGAAGCCACTGTGACTTTCCAAGGTTCTGGTGCATTAACAAAAACAGATCTGTAATATGGTTGATGTGGTTGTTAAATTTAACTCTAAAAAAGCCATCTCTGAAACAAGAGCTTATGTCACTGGTGCGACCAACATAATTGTGGATGAACTCTACAAATTATTACAGGCCAATAGCCCAGTAAAGAGCGGTAAATTCAAGAGATCTTGGAAGAAGTATGGATCCAAGGACAGAGTGAAGATACTCAACCCACAACCCTATGGACAGCGATTGGAAGATGGATACAGCAAACAGGCACCGCAAGGTATCGTGAAGCCATCCATTAACCAAGTGATAAGACAACAAAAAATAAGGAGAAAATAAAAAATGAGCATAACAGATAAGATAAGCCAACATTGGCAGACAGCCATTGCAGGTGAAATGGAAAAATATCATTGTAAGGAATGGAACATTGATATCTATTTTAGAAAAACGCATTCTTTCAAAGATGAGGCCAAGATTGTTGAATACGCAAGTAAGGGACAAGTGGTAGAAGCTTTGGTGGAGACAGTATTGGTCAAGAGCAGAGATGCCCAAGGCAAAAGATTGTTTTCAGATGCGGATAGAATCAAATTGATGCAGGAAGCTGATCCAGCGATCATCGTGAAGATTGCCACTGCCATCAACAATGCTAAATTGGAAATTCCTGCAGAGGTAGCCGCAAAGGAGTAATAACCAGTGCGGAATTAAAATTCATTATGACTTTGGCAAACAGGTTGAGGAAATCTGTCAAAGAGATAATGGAAATGACCACACTGGAATTGTCTCTATGGGCTGGCTACATGGAGGCTGAACACAAGGAACGTATGAGAACTATGCAGGCACAAAAAAATCAAGCTAGGAGACGCTGATGGCTTCATATCCTTTAGGTATTGATGTTATAGTCAGGGGTTTATCAGGACTTACACAGGTCAATAGACAATTGAATTCTATTGAAAAGAGTGGAGCCTCGCTGTCTTCTACTTTGAAGTTGGTGCGAGGTGCGTTCATCGCACTGGGAGGCACCGCGGTGTTGGGAGGATTGATCCAGGCAGCCGCACAGACACAGAGAACACAGATAGCTCTCAATGCACTGACAGGATCTCTCAACAAAGGTTCGCAGGCATTCAACACTGCCGCTGAATTTGCCAAACAGTTTGGGTTCGCACAGGCAGATGCTGCCAAAGCCGCACAGGAACTGTTGCGAGTGGGTGGCACCAATGCTCTCAGCGAAAATTTAAAACAAGCCGCGGCATTGTCAAGATCATTGGGCATTGACTTACCCAAAGCCGCAGGTGAACTGGCCAAAGTCAAAGATGGCACTATAAGTGCCAGCAAGGACATTACAGAATTTTTTCAAATTAAATTAGGCAAGGAACTTACTGACAAGATCAAAGACAACAGTATAGCTTCTGCTGATGCTATTAAATTGTATCTTGGTGCGGATTCAGATGCTATGATGGCAGCCAAAGCTGGTGCTGACAGCATTGATGCCGCTTATGCTGGCCTATTAGATAGTTTCAAGAGACTGGGACTGGAGATCACGGGCACTGATTTCGCAGGCAACCTTAGGGCCGTGGGTCAAGCAGTGGACGGCATCACCAAGAGCGTGGCCTTGTTGGAGGTGGCATTTGGTGCATTGTTATTGGTGATTCCAGGTGGTGGTATTTTAAGAATTTTAACGGGCATTGGTCTGGTATTTGACAGCATCAGAAGATCAATCAAAGACATTGGCAAAGGCATGGGTGATTTCACGGGTTCAGTGGATCCATTGGCTGATGAGATGAGTGCGGCTGCCACAGCGATGAACAACATTGGCAAGGAGACGAAGAAGACCAGTAATGTTCTCAAACCTATGATCAAAGAAGTCAATTCAGACTTCATGGATTTCTTGCCCACCTTGGGCCTGACCAACGAGCAATTGAAAAAACAACAAGAATTGGTAGAACGTTTAAACAGTGTGTATGGACAGATTGAATATGGTGCATTGGAAGCATTTAAAAAAATCAGCACTGAAAGCAGTAATCTAGCCAAGGTCACTGAAGAGGTTGTTATGAAAGGTTTTAGAGAACTGGAGTCAGCCGCTATATCAGCATTTACTGCCATGATTACAGGAGCAAAATCAGCCAGAGAAGCTGGTGAGATGTTGGGCAAGACCATTTTAAACATGATCGTTGAAAGTCTATTGAGATTATTTTACACTGCCTTCATATTTCCCTATATCAAAAAAGGTTTTGACATGGTCACTGAAAGCATCAGGGGCACTAGAAAAGAAGTCAACAGTTTAAATTCAGCACTGACCACCAACATAGCATTGTCACAAGCGGCAGCCGCAGCAGGTGCCAACAGAGGAGGTGGTGGTGGAGGAGGTGGTGGTGGATGGATAGACACAGCACTTACCATCGCTTCATTCTTCTTTGCCAAAGGTGGTGCTGTTAAAGCAGGAGGATTAGAATTACCAGGATTGCAAACAGGAGGTATGGCTTCTGCTGGCAGAGCACCTTACATAGTGGGTGAGCGAGGACCAGAAATGTTTGTGCCCAACAGCAATGGTTATGTCTACAATAACCAAGACACAATGGGTATGTTGTCAGGTGGTGGTAATCAAGCCACGGTAAATTTTAACATCAGCACAGTGGATGCCAGTGATTTTGATAAATTATTAGTGTCAAGGCAAGGCCTAATAATTAATATTATTAACAAAGCTCTCAATGAGCGAGGACAAAGGAGTTTGACAGCATAACATGAGCGGAACATTTCCCACAGCAGGTTTCTCCGCAGTGAATTGGCAGAGTAACACAATTTCAAGGATAACCACATCTGTCAGCGGCATAACCAAAAGATTAAAAACAGGAGCACAGTATTGGAGTTTTTCTCTCAAGTCTCCCGCACTCAGCAGAGCAGATTTTATGAGCCTTTACAGTTTTATTGTAAAACAAGATGGACAATATGGATCATTCACGGTGGTACCACCTGTAATCAGCACCACTAGAGGCACTGCTTCTGGTACCATAACTGTAAATGCCAATACATCTCCAGGTGTTTTGACCTGTAATGTGTCAGGAGGCACAGGCACTCTTAAAAAAGGTGATTTGATTAAATTCTCTAACCACGACAAAGTGTATATGCTCACTGAAGATGTGAATTTAGACAATTCCACAGTGGACACACTGACCTTTTATCCCAGTTTGACTGATGCCATTACCACCACCACCACAGTGGATTATACCAATGTACCCATCACTGTGTTTTTGAACAGCGATCAACAGTCATATACCGCGAATGCGGATGGAACTTTTCAATATGAGATTGCTGTCAGAGAGGATATTTAATGTCAAGGGATATTTCCACAGAGCTCCAAACCAAATTAGATTCCTCACAGATATTTGCCGCTGATCTAATAGAGATACATCTTAACACTCCTCTATACTTTACAACCACCAACATAAATTTAACTTTTAATTCTGATTCTGCTCCTGACAGCGGTGACAATGTGTATATCGCACAAAATCAATTTTTAGGTTATGGAACAATACAAGAGAGTTCAGATCTTAGAGTGGGGTCACTAGAAATGACTTTTACCGCTGTAGATACTACCATGGTATCATTGATCCTCAGTAATGATTACATCAACAAGCGAGTGGTAATATATCGTGCTATATTGCAATCAGATTATTCATTCACTTCAGATGATGTGTATCTGATGTTTGATGGTAGGATATCTGCCTATAACATAGAAGAGACAGGAAACACTGCCACTATCGTGTTGACCTGTGCCAGCCAGTTCGCAGATTTTGAGAGGACCAATGGTAGGAGAACCAATCCATCATCACAGAACCTACATTTTCCCGCGGACAGAGGCATGGATTTTTCACCACAGATAGTTAAAGACATAAGATGGGGGAGATTATAAATGAAAATTGTTAGACAATTAATACCTAAAGACATCAATGCCGTATTATCTTTGGCCTATAAAGCGGTTTATGAACGGGGGTGGGTAGATAAAGATTTTAATAAATTAGATTTTAATTTTAAAGTAAAAAGTGTTTTTGTTAATGCTAATAATCAATGTTATGGTCTTTTTAATGATGATCGTTTGGTAGGTTTTGCTGTGGCTACTCTGGGTTTTTTACCTTGGGTAATGAAAAGAAAATGTTTAATTGAATTAATCCACACAGATATAGAACACAGAAATTGTGAAGATTATCAAATGTTGTTTGATGTTATTATGCAATTTTGTAATGATAACGAAATACAACATATTAGAACTCATAGTAAATCTTATCTATTAGATACAGATACAAAAACAAATTTTTTGATGGCTAATGGATTTTTTCAAGCAGATATTGCATGGGAGAAAAAAAATGATTGTTAGAGAATTTCAACGATCAGATCTACAAAATTGTTTAGATCTCAATCAAATGCAATTTGAAGAAAGTAAAAAATTTACACATCTCTATTTTGATTTTACAAAAATAAAAAATGCTTATTTGAACTCTATAAACAATCCTAAATTAAAGGTATTTGTGTTAGAGAGCGATGACAAAAAAATTGTTGGGGTTTGTGCTGTAACACTTTCACAATTTCTGTGGAATTATAACTTATTGGTTAGAGATTTATTTTATTATATACATCCTAATTATCGCAAAGGTTTGTCTGCATTAAAAATTTACAAAAAAATTGAAGAATTTGCAAAACTTAACAATGCTGTTGAAATACAATTTAATTATGCTCATGGAGATGAGTTTGATAAAATGCAGATGTTTTTTAATAGGTTGGGATATAAAAAATTTAATGAAAGTTATAGAAAGTTGGTATTCTAATGTGTGATCTTCCAGATCCTCTTGAAATTTTTGAAGAACTTGGAAAAGTAGTTAAAGATTTTTTTAAAGGTGTTTTAAATGTTTTTAAATCACCATTTGGTCCAAAGATAAACATTCCTGAACAAAGTGAAATTGACAGAGGACAGATTCAAGGTGTGTTACTCAACAAAGATTCTGCTGTTGCTAGTATACCTGTAGTGTATGGCACAAGAATGGTGGGAGGCACGAGAGTTTTTGTTTCTACCAATGGCAGCACCAATCAATATCTATATCTTGCCATAGTGCTGGCAGAAGGACAGTGCAGTGGTTATACCAGTCTATTGATAGATGACAACACCGTGCCTCTGTCTGCCTACACACATGGCACATTGGCCACACCAAGTTCTGGCAATTATCAAAACAAATTACAGGTGCAATTCTTTGATGGCAGAGATGACCAAGTGGCATCTTCCATATTGACCAATGCTCCTGGTTGGACAGCAGACCACAAGTTAAGTGGGCTGTGCTATATGGCATTTAGATTTGAATGGTTACCACCTAATCCTACACAAGAAGATGTGGACAACAATCCTTACAGCGGTGGCATACCAGATATCAAAGTGATCCTGCAGGGCAAAAAAATATTCAATGTGCTGACCGCATACAATCCCGCTGACTTTGGAGCATACATCTCCAAACCCAGCTCTTGGACCGCGGCAACCAATCAAAATTTAAAATTCCAAGCTTCAGGCAACCCAGCCAATTACACCATAAGATTCAACACCACGGCTGCAGATTCTGTAGTTAGAGTCCAACACGCAATGACCACAGGAGGCACGGCAGGTGCTACCACACTGACCACTTCTGTGACACTGCAGGATGATGCTACATTGGCTACCGTTGCCGCTTTTACGTTAGGACCTACCACTTCTGTGGAAACGTTCACACATGACATAGATGAGAGATACACTCTGCCCACGGGCACTTATAGAGCAGTGTTTGCTACCACATTGGACAACAGTGAGGTCACTGGTTCCACAACCAGCTGGGTGATGAGCTTGGATATTGAACCACCCACAACCACTAGATCCACCCTATATGAGAATGAAACATTGGTGGGAGCGGGCTCGCAAGGTTTTAATAATCCTGTTAATGTGTTGTTAGATTATCTAAGAAATCCTCGCTACGGCAAAGGATTGGACAATATAGATTTTAACTGGCTTTCGTTTAGAGTGGCTGCAAATCTGTGCGAACAGACTATCAATTACACAGACAGCACCACAGGCAAGGCATTTACTTGCGATGCTGTGCTGGACACTAGTGAAGCATTGATGAACAACGTGAGAAGAATTTTACAGGGATTTCGCGGCATGATGCCATTTACACAAGGAAAATATTTGTTAAAAATTGAACACGGTGGAGATGACAATGACATCACTGCTTCACCCTCTGATCCTGGCATAGTGTTGACTCTTACTGAGGACAATATTTTAGGTGGCATACAATTACAGGGTGAAACCAAAGAAACCAAGCTCAACAGATGTAGGATCACTTACGTGGATCCTTCTGCGGATTATCAGCCCAATGAAGTGATATGGCCTGAAGATGGCAGTGCTGAGGATACACAGTATCTTTCTGAAGATGGTATAAGATTAGAAAAAGATGTAATATTGGACACTATTACTTCTAGAGAACAGGCCATACAATATGCAGAGGTTGTTGTGAAACGAACTAGACAGGCCAAAATAATTACGCTGGCCACTAGCGTATCTGCAGCTAACCTTTCAGTGGGAGATCTTTTTAGAGTAATAAATTCTAATCTTGGACTGGATGCTGTTTTTAGATTAATGTCCATACAGATTCAACCTACTGGTGAAATTAGCTTGTCAGGGTTTGAGCACGTGGCCAGCAATTATGGTTTCGTGGCCAAGGATCCTGACATACAGAGACCTGCCATCAGCCTGCCTAATCCTTTGACAGTGTCAGCACCCACGTCTCTGAGTCTCAGTTCAGGTGCGGTGCACAATGAAGAGATCAACACCAATGCCTATGTGGAGACCAACAACACCAACAGGAGGATATTGGTCAGCTGGTTGGCACCCGCAGATCCTTTCGTGAGCCGCTACATAGTGCAGTACAAATTGAGTGCAGATTCAGACTACACCACTTGGACCACCACAGTGGCCACAACCACTCACATAGATTTCGTGGTGTTGGGATCCAGTTATGATGTGAGGGTGGCCGCAATCAATTCCTTGGATCGCAGGAGTGCGTTCACCACGGTGACTGCTCACACGGTGGTAGCATAGATGGACAACACAAAATTTTTTAAGAAATTGGATCGCTTGGGCAATTTCACTTGCCGCACACACAAGCGGATAAAGAAAGTGATGATCCAACAGGATGATGCCCAGTGGCATTCCCACTATGGACATTGCCTCAACGGATCCTATCATTTCTGTCGTTTCCTATTGGAACCTGAACCCGTGGTGCATTTGATCAATTACCATCGCAAGGATGAAGTAGCGGGTGAGCCTGTGCGATATAGGAGTAATGCCCACAGACCTGGTAGGCCGCGGTCTTTTATGGGTTTTCGTACTGCTTCAAGAAGGTCGCGACTGAGATAACAGGTTTCCTAAAGGGTGCCTTGTGATCAGTGACCACACTGACACCACGTTTTTCCATCCATTCATCCATCTGCCGCAATGAGCTGTTGGTGTATTTCTTGCGACCTGGTGCCTGTGGCAACAAGGGATCCTTGTGATAGAGGTGATCATACACTGACTGAGTGGTCATGCCCCAATCACAGCCCAACACCCATATGCGTTGGAATTTGAGATTTATTGCCAACCGTATGGCCATCATGCCTGAATTCTGTATGGTCTCGTGTGAGCTCCATGTGACCTCACCCCAACCCCCACCCCTGTGTCCATTCCTGCAGTGATACAGTGTGGGTGGTGTGGGTGTGATCTTGGATTTCATCTGATGATCAAAACAGCACACGTGATCCATGGGCCTGTGCTGTTGTATGAAATTGCAACCTATCTCCGTGATCTTGCG
>Ga0208974_1001145_pt1 | contig 10481 bp, 16 predicted proteins | sample GreLakmeER15MSRF_FD_187699 | JGI IMG/M metagenome (GOLD analysis project Ga0208974, IMG submission 187699) | Freshwater lentic microbial communities from great Laurentian Lakes, MI, USA - Great Lakes metaG ER15MSRF (SPAdes) | ecosystem: Environmental > Aquatic > Freshwater > Lake | place: Great...
ACGCGAGCGCGACGAGTGGAAAGCAAAATACATCCAGCAAAACAAGGACCTCAGATGCGAACAGATGGACCCCAACGGAACCATCTGGGACTATGCGAAGGAGCTACAAGCCAAGCTTGACGAGGCGCGGAAGTGGTCGGCAACGCTGGCAGATGCGGGCGACGAGATTCGCGCACAGCTACGCGAGGAGCAACGGCTGCATGTCCAGACTCTGAACGAGCGCGACGAAGCGAACGCCAAGCTAGATCTTGCGAGAGCCCGCACCGATGGGGCGATTCAACAAACCAAAGATCTTATCGAACTTTACCATAAACAAAAACCATGAACACACCACACGACCACGACCACAATGACAGGACACCGCTAGACTACGCGCTAGCGCACAACAAGCAGTTAACCCAGCAACTTGAAGAAGTGAAATCAGATTTGGAGTTTCGCCGAGATCTTTACGCTCTCCAGACAGAACAACTGGATACGGTTCGTAGCGCGCTTGTTGAGGCTCACAACGAAAACAACCTTTGGAAAGCAGAGGCGAAACGCTGGCGCGACATGTATTTGGAATACGATGAAATGCTGGAAGGCAACCTTGAGAAAGCCAAGAAGCGCATTACGAATGTCATCGCCAAAATCAAATCTCTGGAAAAAGAAATGAACGACGAAAAATACTAAAACATGAAACCAAACTACTATCGAATAATCATGGATTGCGTTGAGGCCGGATGCAGGTCCGGTGTCAACAGGGCGCGTAAGCACACCGACGAGCCAACGTATGAGGACATTGAGACGCACATCGAAAATGCGATCAGGATGGAAATCATGGAGAAGTTCTACTTCCCTGAAGACTTTCAACAACACGAAACAAACAATACAGAACTATGAAAAAGAGCGTAATTGAAAAATTGGAATCGTGGCTATTGCGCGGTTATGGGATCACGCAGCTTCAAGCACTGGACAAGTGGGGGTGCATGAGGTTGTCAGCCAGAATTAACGACCTCCGCAAGGATGGGGTAAAGATCGTCACGCATACAATCAAGCAAAACGGCAAGAGCTTCGCCAAATACACCCTCACGAAACCATGACCAGACAAGAAGTAATTCAAAAGCAGACTGACGAAATCATGGATGACTTTGATTTCGAGCTAGTTAGGAAGATGTTTGAGGAGAACAAGTGGACCTATCACGGGAAGTTTGACACCCCCTCGCTTGGAGAATTAAGGCAGACAGCAAGGGGCGTAATAAGAATCGCGGCAGATCATGGTTCCTGCTCCACCGGGAGGTTCTCCGCAACTTGCATTGAAGACACCGACGAGAGGTGGCTGCGGCTAAGCCTCATGTTCACCCCGACAGGCTGGTTCATTGATGAAGGGATGGCATACGAATGAGTGCGGGCAAGGGGGATTCTCCGCGCCCGGTGGACGCTAAGACATACGGGCAAAACTACGACAACATATTCAGAAAAACAAAATGTCAAACTACACTAAGGACAACGGATTCAAAATCCTTGCAGGAAGACCTCGGCAAAAACCTTGGGAAAAGAAGGCAACCGTCTCGTTCCGATTGAGCTACGAGACTTACCAGCGGATTCAAAGGCTAGCCAAGCGCGAGAGGACAACCCCGTCAAAAGCACTAGAGCTGCTCATAAGGACCGCAGAATCAGAGAAGATCGAACCGACTCAAGTGGTGGACTACTCCAAGGTTTGCCACAGGGCGAACGGCTATTCCGTTACCAACATACTAGACAAACACTTTAACAACATAAGCCAATGAAACTAAACGAGAAACAACTAAAAATGATTATCGACGCTCACGTCGCCTTGGGGATAGCGACCGACAAAGCATTCGATGCGGGATGCCTTGACATAAACGGGCCACTTTTCGACGCTGTTTGGCGCGGATTTGAGAGAGTGGTGAGCGTGGTGGATGACGGCGCATGGATCTCATGGTTTGTTTATGACAACGACATGGGCAAAAAGGGCTTGACCGTCATAATTGACTCAAAGAAAATTAAGGTGAAGACGGTGAAGACACTTCTTAAAATAATGAACTCATGAGAACCCTAAAAGGATTTCCCAGCCGATACAAGGATGCCCCTGAAGCCACTGGAGACGACTGGTGGACACATTACCGTTTAGCCCTCGCCACCGTGGATTCTGGGGGCATTGTGGTGATGTATGGGGCGCATGGGACAGGCAAGACTCGCATGGCATGGGAGGTCGCCCGAAAATGCACCCCCAAGGACGCAATGGTGGGTATCGGCGGCGTTGGATGGACCACCGCCAAGCGCGACAGGCCAGCGATCTACACGACTGCCGTTGGGTTATTCCGCGACATCCGAGGCACATACTCAAAGGACGCAGAGTCGTCCGAGTCGCAAGTCATTAAGGCGCACACGGATGCCGGATTGCTGGTCATAGACGAGATGCAGGAGCGCGGGAAGACTGAGTTTGAGGACAGGGAACTGACCTCGATCATTGACGAGAGATACGCTCACGAACGCCCGACGATCCTGATTACGAACTACACCCGAGAAAAGCTAGCCGCCTCATTGTCCCCAGCCGTCCTTGATCGGATCAGGGAGAATGGATGCGGACTAAACTTTAGCTGGACAAGCTTCAGGAAACAGGGTAGTATCTGATTTCTTTCAGGCTGCTCTTGGTCCCACGCTTGGCCCGTCGTGGTAAACCTCAGCCGAAACAGTAAGGATTCCAAATCCGAGCTGAGTTAACGGGCCTTCACTCACGCCTTCCGATAAAGCGTGCAACGGTTGCCGTTAATGCAGGCTGGCCTTTTCAACAAGCCTCCATTGCTCACCATCCGCTTGAGTTTTGCTTCGGCGGAGGATCTGGATACCGCACCGCTTAATTGAAGAAACTCTTCACAGGTAAACTCGTCTTCTTGTCGAGGTGGCTCGATTGATTGGGCAATCGCCCATTCTAAGCTACTCAATGCCTTTTCCGTTTTTGTGTTTTTCATAAGATTCCCATTGGTGAGATCCAGTCGTCCCCCTCTTTGATGACGTGCCATGCGTGCCATGCGCCAGTCTTGTCGTTAATCATGCCGTAGATGAATCCTTGCCGCCAACCCATCTTGGACGAGTAGCGGTCAGCGTAGTGCATTTTCTCGATGTCACCGATGCAACCGGAAGACATGCTCATCCCCCCGTCAGCGTGAGTTGCAACGTAAGTGTCAGGCTTGTGGACGTGCCCGTGGATGCAGCTCCCCCAGTCGGCATGATGGAGCTTGGCGGGACTCACCATGGACGCACGGAACCCGTGCATGAACTTTGGACCCCCTTCTGGCATTTTTAAATACTTACCGATAACGTATGGAATCCATGTAATCTTGCGCTTCTTGAACTCAATCTCAGTAGCCCTCGCCAGTTCAGCGCAATGCTCTCTAAGGACCCCGTTGCTATTGTCCCGTCCGATTTGCCAGATCCGATCATCGTGGTTCCCTAGCGTCAGGATGTTTGGCTTGTATTCATCCAAGAATCGAATCCCAGCGTTGTAGTCCTCAGAGATGCCGCCCGCCCGATCTTCCGGGCTTGCTCCACCGCGCAATGGCGAGAAGTCCCACAGGTCGCCACCGTGAATGCGGTAGTGCGGTTTGAAGTCCTCAGCGAACTTCAGGAGCTTTCTGCGTGATTCGTCGTGAATCAAATCGCCGTGAGAATCGGCACAATATAGGAATCTTTTGAAGGCCATAGTGGTTGGTCAGTCGAGATACTCCATGAGCCCATAGGCAATACCTCGCGCAATGTCAACTTTTTTTCCAACCATTGCGTCCCAGTCATTCTGGTTACTTCCAAACCCGACCTCACAAATAACTGCCGGGCAATGCGTGCCTTGCAGAAACTCAGCTCCTCGGTCGCCGGGGAACCTTGGCTTAACGCCGCGATATTTAATGTCACTCACGATCAGCCGCATGTTGTCATTGAGACTGCTTGCTAAGGCCTTCCCGTTCTTGCTAGAGTTCCAATACAGCCACTCATGGCCGTTCGCTTTCGGGTCATCGGAGGAGTTGAAATGCAACTCAATTGCAATAGTCGCGCCGCACTCCTTCAGCCTTTTAGCCAACCACCTTTGCGCGGAACCGTAACCGGACCCCTCATACTTGGAGATTTCCACCGTGTCGATAGTCCGGTGACCAAGCTCGTCAACAATCATTTCGGCAAGCTGGCGATTGTAGCTCCACTCGGATTCCCCCCCCACTGACACAGCACCGCCCTCGATGCGCCCCCCGACACTCCTTGAATGCCCAATGCAAATTGCTACTAGTTGGCTCATGGTTCTCTGGTTCCTCCGGAATATGGTTTGGCGTGGCCTGCGGCAATCATCGTGCTAGCGTAGTCCGTGTTATCTGGCAATGTGATTTTTGCAAGATAGCGACCGTATTTTTCTTTGGTGTCTTTGAATGTTTCCACCCGGATCAGAAGCCCTGCGGTAAGAAGCGTTCGTGCATAGTCCCTCGCGTCTTTTCCCGCTTCCGAGGTCATCTCCGGGCAGTCAATACCGTGGACCCTAAACGCTTGATTTCTCATCGTCACGCCAAATCCAAGGTCAATATCTGCACGGCAAGTGTCGCCGTCATAGACCGAGATGATTTTGGCGGTATATTGGAACATGTCAGTATTGGAAAAGGATGCAAAGGATGAAGGCAGCAAGGACGGCAAGGGCAACAACACCCGGCCACCAAGGAGGAGTGTTGAGCGGCGCGAGGTCGTAGTTGGTCATTTGGAATAAATGATGATAGCTCTCGCGGCTTCCTCGCCAGACAAGGACCACGTTCTTGCACCGTCAGGCCCGACCGTGAGTGAGCATCCGGTGAGGGACAAAACAATGGCGATTACGATACAGGCTTTCATGATTATTTTGCTTTAAAGAATTTCCCGCCAAACATGCGGACGGATCGGTAGATTGCCCCTCTTCGGAACCAGCCGATGCCAAGGTTCCACATCGCTTCTTTGAATAGCAGGTCGCAGACGTCGCGGGGGTGATTGTGGAATAGCGTTGATTCGCGGGAGTATAGGTAATCGTGGAGCAACCCAGCCCCGAAAGCAGGACCGTTCGCAGGACCAACGATTGGATGCGCGAAGGCGGGAACCGAAAGCCCGTCACTACGGAAGCCCGTTGGGACAGTGATCCAGCCTTGCGAGGTGCAAACTCGGTAATAATGATCCAGCCGATAGATCGCAGAATCCCCGTTCCACCCATCGAGAGTGAATTTCAGCGGGTCTGGGAAGAGCGGGTTCATTTCGGCGGGTTCATGAGGCGATAGAGTGAGAGGATGCCGACAGCCAGTCCAATGAAGCCGCCCGTGATCCTGACGCCCCAGTCGAGTTGTTCCTGGAATGTAGACAAGACGCCGAACGTCGAGCCGACCACCCCGAAAAGGCCAGTCGTGAACGTCTGATAGTGGGTCATGGGAGGAGGCGGGTGATGTTCACGAAAGAAGCGTTCATGCCCACCAGATAGCAGGGACCGACTCGTCAACTGGACGCGGGTCGCCGGATGCGCTTGACCAGCGGATGAATTGCTCGCCGCCCTCAGGAATAGGAATGCCAACAAGGTCGCGGAATAGCACCCACCACTCTCCGGCAAACTCGCCAACCACACACAGCGCGTGTTCATGTGACGCGAGATTCGATTGCACCTCACCGTTCTCGTCTGGCGAGGAAAAGCCATTGGCGATACCGAATTGCTCTGCTACGGCTTTCGACGGGAAATTTAAAATATAGTCGATCATGTTGTAAGTGTTTGAAGTTTTGCGTCAGACAAGCGTTTTTTGTAGTAACGCAAAGACGAAATGCACCCACACATTACTTCTACTCCTTTACCTGAACCGATTTTTAATTGGGTTGGTGTCGGAAGTGTCCCGCTTACATCAGTTACAACTGTTGCGCCATTTGTACTTGCCGAGAAATCATTCAGCTTGTATGCACTCGCCAGCTTGAATGCTGTATTCGCAACAATAGAGCCGGGCAAAAGTGAGGCTTGTGTAATACCCCCATCTATAACTTCAACAGCCGAAAACGTTGTGCTTGTAAAAATCTTGTTTACTTCAGTAGTTCCATTGTTGTCTGCGGAAACAATAATCCTACTACCAAAAGCAGGAGTAAGGGCATCCACAAAAAACGCTCCCTCTGATTGGTTATACATCGCAGTGAAGTTTGCCCCCGTGATGCTGCACACGTCCGCGCTACGGACTGCGGTTCCAGTGGTCGTAGGGATGTAGCTTGTAACAAACGAACCTGCTTCTAGTTGCGCTTGCGTTACCGATCCGGTCACTGTCAATATAAGGCTCCCCGCCGTTGGAGTGAAGATAAGCGTCGTTCTCGTCGGGTATGCTCCGGTTCCTGTAACAGTTGCTACATGGACACCGGATAAAACAATTGTTCCAGTTCCATAAAAGCTCAACGTGTGGGGCACCGCTGTGACGGTGCGTGTCTGCGTGGTTAATGCCGCACTTGGGAACACAAGGTTAGTGCGCTGCTCCTCCATAAGCAACCCCTTGCAAGCCAGCGTGGTGGGATCGTGGTCAAAGCGGGCTTGGTTAAATCCAGCAGATTGGATGAGACCGTTGCTCCCTATGAATGTTCCCGTGGAACTTAAACGGGTTAACACGGGAGTTGGACCTTTCCTTGCGGTCAGCACCTTGTCCGTGGCGAATTGCAGGTCAAGGGACAATCCATCCGGGTTCAAGCCTCCCGCCCCACCAAGCATATTTCCAAGAGCGTATTTCATTAGTAGCGCATTTGCATGTTCGCGTTTGTAAAGATTCGGTTGGAAACTAGTCCGCTTGTATGGTTCTCGTCAAGCCGAATCATTTCATCTTGAAGGAGCAATTCAGCCTCTTGATCCGCAATCACCGACTTCTCTTGTTGTCCTTCAGCACGGAGGTAGTCGGCGTAAGTGCCGTGAGCTATGTATTGATACCACTCAGCGGGAATAGTAGTCGATTCCCCAGATCCATCACCATAAGTATCGGTGAGTTGCGCCTTGTAAGTTACAAACGCTTCGGTGGGATTTAATCCACCGGAGACGAGGGTTGCCCCGTTTGCCGTAATCATAATGTCATACTCTTGAACCGATGACGAAATATACGGGGCTTGCTTGTAAACACGCAAAAACGTGTCAATCGAGGAAAGTCCCGACTCTGAATATGGAATTACAGAGCTTGAAATTACACGTTCCTCCCCGATTTTTAGGAATCGTGTCCAGTAATTACTAGCCCGATACGCACGCATGGCGCGGCGGTTAATCAGGGCCTTGATTCTAGATGTTTCAATAGACGCAAACACCACGCCGCAAAGTGCTTGGATAAGCGCAAACAATTCAGCGTATGTCTTGGTTTGCATGTTAAATGTTTCCTGCTCTCAGGTGTGACTGGGACTTGAAGAAATCACGGACAAACGAACGGTCGTCCCAGCATTCGGAACCGTATTTGTTTGAGATGTTGAGATACTCGTATTGAGGAATGGCCCCGATTGGTTTGCCCAACGTGGACTTGGCTTCCCTCATGGCCCTTGCTTCAGCAGCAGCTTCGATCTCACGCTTGTTCTGGAGTGCTTCTTTGAACTTTCGTCCAGAGCATAACTCTTTCACCAGAGCGTCGGTGATAGCGTCGTCGCAAATCATTGGCAAGAAAAGGGAAGGGGCGACGTTTTAAGCCACCCCTTCCCCGATTAGGATTTAAGCCGCCTGTGCGACAGGATCAACGATAGTAAGAGTGATAACAATCTTACCATCGAGTGCCGAATAGGCTCCCGTAGTGGTTCCAGCCGCAACGGTCAAGATCACAGGAATATCGGCAGTAGTCGGGATGTCAATCACAACAGGAATGCCAGTAGTCCATCCACTGCCGCTGTTAAAACGGGCAGCAGTGTCAACGGTTGCGGGAGGGACGGCAGAAGCAATGTGCTTTGCCGTGGTTCCAGTAATGCCAACAGATACAGCACCGTTTGCAGCAACGGCGGTTGTAGTGCCGGAAGTGACAAACGTGCTTGAGGTTGAGATGCTCGCACCGCTAATGCCACCACCCTTGGGGATCAGACCAATGGTCTTCGTCCCACCAGCAGCGGCGATTGCGGCAAGATCAGCCGAAGTGAGGACGATGACATCGGTAAAACCGCGTCCAATCTCATTATTAGTCAATTTCATATATTATTGTTCTTAGTTGTTGAGGATTAGTAAGCAATCTTGCCGTGTGCTTGCGGATGCTTGACACAGAGAGTGCCAGCAACGTCAACGTAGCCCCGCTCGCCACCGCCTTGGTTCTCAAGACGAGTGCCGCCCATTGGGATCAAGGTGTTGAAGCCAAGATACTTAGGGTTGAGGACGTAACCAACATTGGTTGATCCGGTTGGCATACAGCTTGGGTTGCCGTTGATGATCTTCACGATACCAAAGTCGGAATCATAGAGGTTGACCGAAAGCGTGATTGCCTTGCTGGTCGCGTCTTGATTAACATGGTAGGTAACGCCAGCACTCGCCGGTTGAGCGCGGGTGAAACCACTGATGATTTGGCGAAGAGCCGTGTTGGCAACAAGCGTCAGGCTGTTCATCTCGCCGTTCTTGCTAAAGATCGAACCCAACATGCTGTTAAAGGTGGACTCAGTAACGGTGGTGTATGTGTTGCCAGACTCAATAATCGACTTCTCGGGAGTGCGATAATCAGATGGAACCGGATTCGTGGCTTGAGCCGAATCTTGAATCCACTTGCCAAGGCCACGCATGCCGTAAGGAGTGCCAGCACCGTTTTCGACAGTCATCTCGTTGTCAGAGGCGATGGTAGCTTCAATGTCACGCTTGATTTCACGCATCGACTTTGCTTCGGCTTGGGCAACGTTGGCAGGACCAACGCTGGTAACAGCTTGTTGCAGGTTCGACACGAGGTAATCGCGGCGCATGAGTTGGATGTAGTTACCCAAACGAGCGCGGTCGGCAAACTTGTCGCTGAACGAAGTGACGTCGGAACCTTCGGAAATACCAGTCGTAACCGGCGATGCGAGGGAATCAACGGTCCACTCAGTGAACGTCGAGTTGGCCTTGCCCTTAGAGCAAAGCGACAGGATTGGGGTTTCTTCTGGAGCAAGGATAGCAAGTTCGTTGCTGAGATCCTCGCGGTTGGAGATTGCGGAACCCTTGCCAGTTTTGGCAGCGGGGGCATTCGGTTGGTAGGTAGCACTAATTGGCATGATATTTGATATTTAGAAGTTATTTGAATTTAGCGATTCTGGCAGCAATCCATTCTTCTGGGCTACCACTTCTCTCAAAGCGGTTATACGCATCTCCTACTTTCGCCTTTGCGGGAGAAGAAGACTTTGCAGCACCAGCTCCGTATGGGGTTGAAGATGGATTTACCTTCAACTTATTTCCCATTGCTGGTTGCTTCATGACCTTCTTGTTTCCGTAAAGAGAACGAGCGGCGTGAGCCAAGATATATTCAATTTGGAATCCGATTTCTGGGACTTGCGCTTTAATGCGGTCGATCAACGGGTCCGACACCAGTGCCTTGTAGCTTTTCCCAATCTCGGACTCTTCGTCTTGGATCTCGGGAACTTCACTCTTAGCTGCCTCTGAATACTGCTTGGACATCTCCTCATACTGGGCGATCTTAATAAGATGCTGTTGTTGAGCGGGAATGTATTTAGTCAGTGCTTCTCGGGCATTCCGGTTTGCTTTCCGAATTTGCTTTTTGCTGAACTCTTTGTCGCCAACCACGATGATATCGTCAGGACCATAATCTTCATGTTCCTCTAGGATCTCATCAGTGGTTTCAAGCGTCCGTTCAAGCTCGTCATACTTTCCTTTGAGTGCTTCAAACGAAGCAACTTCTCGGAAAGGATTCTCGTCTTGAGGGACAACTTTGGCTTGCGGCTGAGGCTGCGATTGAATCTTTTCCTCAAGGGCTTTTTTCTGCGCCGTCAATTCCCCAATTCGTTGGAGGAGGCGAGACTTACCCTTTTTGGCTAAAGATTGAATCTGCTCAGTCGTAAGAGACAGCAGGTCAATTTCGGACTCTTCTTCGGCTTCCTCCTCGGATTCATCTTCGGTTTCTTCTTCCGATTCTGGCGACTCCTCGTCTTCTAGACTGGCAGGCTCTTCGTCAGCTTCGGTAGATTCCTCGGATTCTTCCTCAGGCTCTTCCTCTGGAGAGGTTTGGCGGGCCATACGTTGAGCTACAAGCTCCTCGAATGACAAATTAGACACCGATTCAATAGCTTCGGCGGTAGCTTCTGGATTACTCATAATGGTTGTTTAGAACGCCATTTACGCTCGGCGGTGCGTGTTCGTGAAGAATCAAGCATTAAATCATTAGTATGTCAAGCAATTTAGTAAGGTATGAAAATTGACACAAAAAAGAGGCCGTAGGGAAAACGAAAACCCTACGACCTCAGTATGACACAAACAACAAAACACGCACTCGCGCACGGCAACTAAAACACGAAGTTGAAAACAATGTCAACCATTTTCAGCCGTC
>Ga0208974_1001150_pt1 | contig 10451 bp, 7 predicted proteins | sample GreLakmeER15MSRF_FD_187699 | JGI IMG/M metagenome (GOLD analysis project Ga0208974, IMG submission 187699) | Freshwater lentic microbial communities from great Laurentian Lakes, MI, USA - Great Lakes metaG ER15MSRF (SPAdes) | ecosystem: Environmental > Aquatic > Freshwater > Lake | place: Great...
GGACTTCAGGCAAACAACAAGAAATGCGATGTGAAGATTGCTCAGGAGGGTGACCAGTGGCAAATCTGGATGCAGTCTGTCACTGGCGTGCAAACACCGCAATTCAAGAAATTTGTAGAAAGCCTTAATGACTACCTCTTCTAAATTCTGAAGGTGACTCCAAACCCTCAGGCCGCTGGCTTACCTAAATTTGAGGTGTTCTTTGACGATATTTACTTTGATATGTCTGGGCAAGAGCCAGTAATACAGAAAATACCCATTAAGAACGATTGAATTGCAAAGAATCAGGTTGGTAAATTAGTCCTAGGCAGCCCTACTTGTTTTGATTACCATTTGGGGCTATGAAGAACCTTGTGCGTTACCTTGCTTTTGTCCTAATGGTCGGTGGTGCTTTAGCGCAAAATAACTCAGAAATAGAAAAACAGAAAACGAATACTTCACTTGTTAATTCGACTATTTACGTGTTTATGGACACTAACTACGGTGCCGTTGTTAGTCGATATAACCTTAAAGTTGAAGGTGTAGAAATGCCACAAATTCATGGCTACAAATATCTTGAATTCGTGGTTCCAACTGGTCAGTATTTAATTGAAGCAGATAGAACAGATATTGGTGGGACTTCAGTTACTTTAAAGGTTGGTGCTGGAGAGAAACACTACGTATTCGTTGACCCCGTAGGATTCCCAAGACCAAAACCAATATTAAGAATTGTTGATGAGGTTAGGGGTAAAGAAGGCGTCAGCAAATCGGTTGAGTTGGTTATCCCTGAAAAAAATCAAAAAATTCTTGAACAAAAAGGTGTATTTTTAGCAAAAAACCCTCTAAATAACTCACCCCTCCAGTCGTATGGAGTAGCTGCCACGGTTGGTCCAGTAATTGGCACCCAGATTTCGGATTTTCAAATCTCGAGGAATGAGGTTCTTCCTCTGCCACCGGGCCAATGGCGGGTACGCTCCAATACTAGCTGGGGATTCTGCGAGCCTGCTAAACGCCCTAACTGTGGCGACGGGATGGGCAGAGTAGTTGTTCTGGAAAACACGCAGTCAGACACGCCTATTTATTCGATTGTTGTGCGCTATACCGATGCACCAGTAAATAACTGGTCACTTAATTGGTGCTACGAGCCGAATCGTGATTACAAGGACACCCATAAAACCAATAACAGTAACGCTGTTCGCAAATGCTCACGTGGTTGGGATGAAGGACTTTCCCTGTCTCGTTCGACAAACCCCAGTATGTGGTACTGGCAAGGCGTGATTGATAATTTGCCCATGGCTGCAGAGAGGGGCAGTTTTAAAACGCATTTGGAAGTGAATCTACAAGCGAATAATCAACGAAGCTACAGCATCGATATTTTTATTGCTAGAGACCTTGATGGGGATTTGCTGAAACATGAAGCAATCATGCGCTGGAAGTCTCTGTTTGCAGATGTAGCTGCGAACGGTTTGTTCAAAGGGGAGACACTAGTCAAGCGAGAAATGCTTGCGATAGGGAAAAGTTCTACATCTGCGCATTCACAAGTAGAGACTATTTCTGGTGTATTTGAAGCTGGCAGTGCTGCAGATGAGGATGCAAAAAAGCAACTTGCCGCACAACAGTCTACTCAGCCTATTCAGCCAGCCGTGAGTTCCGGCGCAGAGCGCCGAGTTGCTAAGCCCATATCAAATGACTCAGCGGGAGTGCAGCAACCAACATCGCAAAATATTGAATTAGATAGATTACGTGCTGAAGCGGAAGAAGCAAAGAGAAAGCAAGCAGAACTAGAAATTAAGCTGAGAGTTGCTCAACAAGAAAGGCTCCTTGCTGAAGCAGAGGAATCAAAAAGAAAACAGGCCGTAATAGAAGAGCAATTGAGACTTGCTCAGCAACAGACTACACCCGAAGTTACCCCATCTTCCCCATTGACCACAATGGCAAATAGAAAGGCGCTGGTAATTGGAAACGACTCATACAAATCTGTTGCGAAACTTTTAAATGCCCGTGAAGACGCTAGAACAATGGCGTCAAACTTAACCTCTGTCGGCTATCAAGTAACCCTAAAACTTGATTTGAATGAAAAGGAGATGAAAGCCGCAATGAGAAACTTTGCCGGTCAAGTCCAAGGTGGTGATGAGGTGTTGTTCTTCTTTGCTGGGCACGGCGTTCAATTGGGGGCAACTAATTATTTATTGCCAACTGATATTGGTGGTGAATCAGAGGCGCAGGTAAGAGACGAATCTATTCAGTTACAAAGAATCCTAGACGATATGTCTGAGAGGAAGGCTAAATTCACTTTGGCAATGATTGATGCATGTAGAGACAATCCATTCAAGTCATCTGGCAGAGCAATTGGGGGCAGAGGACTTGCTCCGACTACTGCCGCTACAGGCCAAATGGTTATTTTTTCTGCTGGAACAGGTCAGCAAGCGTTAGATAAGTTAAACAATGCAGATAAAAACAAGAATGGTTTGTTTACAAGGGTCTTCGTTCAGGAGATGCAAAAGCCCAACCAAAGCATAGACCGAGTTGTGAAGAACGTTCGTAACCAAGTTGCAGAGTTAGCCAAGTCAGTGGGACATGAACAAGTTCCCGCTATTTATGACCAAGTCTTAGGTGACTTCTACTTCAAGAAATAAACTCAACGGTTTATAAATGGAATTTATATGAAATTAAACAAAACACTTATCCTAAGTATTGCTCTTATAGTCTGTGCAGCCCAAGCAGAGAAGATTGCTGCTGGAGTTTTTAAGACCCCCTTTGGCGGTGAACTACTCACAACCATTGATAAACCATGTGACCCTGCCTCAGGCAACGCTACTTTGATTACTGCTGGAAAACAAGTTATTGCTTGCTGGGTATCGGACGGTGACAAGATTAAGGTCACTTGGTTGGATGGCTCTACTTCCAAACTATTTGACTCCTCCAATATGGTCGCGTTAGGTGACATTCAAGTTGCACCTAAGCCTGCTGCTGCTCAATCCAAGGCTAAGAAGACTCACCTGACCTGCGATGCAGACGGATGGTCTATGGAGGTGGATGTTGAGCGTGGTGAGACAGGTGATTTGCAGCGCTTTTTAGTGGGAGGTGATACGGTCATGGCAAATGAGAAGTCCATGTTTATCTCTTTCTCCTACGATGGGTTGTCTTTCGCACTAAACACGGTAAACGCTGGGTTTACATACGAACCTGCGGGTGTCCAGAACTTCATCAGGAAGAACCTGACTGGCGGTAAGACCAAAGGTGCTGGTACTTGCCGTGTTAATGAGTTGATTAAGAAATTCTGATTTGCAATCACGTTGTGCATCGGCAGTTGAATGCTCTATAGAACCATTTATAAATTTTTAAGTATTCTGCTGCTGGTATTGCCATTGGGCTTATTTGCGCAAGTGGCAGAGGATAGAGTCGCCTTCATTATTGGCAATGGTGGCTATCCAAAGTCATTGGCTTTAAAGAACCCTCTTAATGATGCAACTGCCATTGAGAAACAACTATCTAGTTTGGGATTTGAGACTAAGTCTTATAAGGACTTGAAGGTAGCTGAGGTCTCTGGGCTAAGGCAGCAAATGGAGTCTCGCATTAAACGTAATACTGTCTTGTTCTTTTACTACGCAGGTCATGGGGTGCAGATTGACGGCAGAAACTATTTACTCCCAGTAGACGCCACATTAAATGACGGCGAAAAGGCATCACAGGAAAGCCTTTATCTTGGAGATGTACTCCATGCGATTGAGCGTATGCGACCCAAGATTGCCGTAGTGATTCTGGATGCTTGTAGAGACAACCCATTCAAAGACCAAAAGAATTCATCTGCAGCCAAGCAGGGTCTGGCCCGAGTTGACCCTCCCACATCGACAGTTGTTTTCTATGCAACCAGACCCGGCGGCACTGCTCAAGATGGAGATGATGAGAATGGGGTATTTACCAAAGCGCTGCTTCAAGAAATTGTCAAGCCAGAGCAACCTTTGGAGGTTGTATTTAGACGAGTATCTACTGCAGTATTTAAGACTACAAAGAGTGAGCAAGAGCCTTGGATTGAGGGTGTCATAAGAGAAGAATTTATTGTCAGTCAAGCAATTATTCAAAAGCCAGTTCAATCTGTTGCAGTTGCAGCGCCCACGCCACAAGTTGAAAAAGTACCAATATCACCGCCTGTAAAGACCCCCGAAACTCCGGTCGAGGCTTTAGTTTTAGCCGTTCCTTCTTCCAACAGTAACCCTACCCCAACCCAACTTGAGGTCACTTTGGATAATGAAGAAAAGTTGGTTACAAAGAGTTTTGGTAAGAGCGAGGCTTTGAAGAGATTGGCGTTATCGTTACAGAAAAAGGACGAGATTAGCACCTCATATTTATGTGATGCCAATGGCTGTTATGACTATGCTAAGTGGGTCAAGACTATTGAATTTCCTGCTAACTTAGAAAGCATTAAATCTGTATGGAAAAAAATCGAGCTCACAAATACACCGGTATTGTGTGAATATGACATTCAAAAAAATATTTGTACTAAGGAAGGGTTTAATTCTTTCATCCTTAGCCCGCTCGCGATAATCCCAGGGCTATCAAACGCAAAACTTGAAAGCTGGCGTTACTCCGATATAAAAATAACTCGTAGCGGCGGGTTGCAATTTTCAGCTGACGCCAAAATGTTGGGTATGGCTGTGATTAGACCGCCCTGTATAACTTCTAACGCTCGTATTGAATTTGGAAGAACAGAGATTCAGTTTGACATCAGTAGGATTAGTTGTATGGCTATCGGACCTATTACACAACAGCAAACCTTCAAAATTCTTTTATTTGACATCGACTCTATGGAGTTAACTGTTCAATGGAGTAGCTCTGGCTTTGGCATTGGTGCTATTCAATTTGGCTCTGGAATTGGAAGAATCAAACTTTGAAATGAATATGATATCGATATGAACTTATGCCCTCTATGTGGACAACCTAACAACTGCGCCATTGAGCTAGAGAAATCAACTGAACAAAATCAAGACCCTTGCTGGTGTGTATCTGTTGAATTTCCCAAGGAGCTACTTGCCCAGTTGCCATATGACGCTGCTGGTTGTATTTGCAATCAATGCGTTTCTAACGCGATAGTCCTTCGCGGTTAAGCAGGTCTGGGTATATCTTCCCAGCCACACCTATCAGGAGGTACTCAAGGAACGCCAGAGACGTTGGCCCATATTCTTCCCAAACGCCCGCTTGTGATGCATCCCATGCCTTTGCCCAGAAATAGACTGGTCGCTTTAACTGCGTTCCAGATGCAAACAGGCACTTAGCCCATGATGCGTATTTGAGAGTTTGTTTATTTTCATGTCCCAGCACGCAGGCACTTAAATCTCCTATGTGGTACTGATACCCATCGCCCCATCTTGCAAACTTACTGCGGTCGGTGTGAAGGTTCTTAATGTTCACGGATAGGTTGCCATCGCCCTTGCCAAGTGTTTCGGTCTTGCCTATGTAAAGCGGAATGAATGTGTCTTCCATCCATCCCATCATGTAAATCATTCCATCGTATTTATGGCTGCCAGCTTTCCAGTCAGCGACAAGGAGGTCAGTCTCAGCAAGTATCTTGGCGTCACATTCTTCAGAGCGCATGAGGACAGGACGGTCATGACGCCCAACTGTTCGCACTTTGACTGCTTCGCCATCTGTGGCAAAGAGCGGAACGCAGGTCTCATTGACCTTATAGCGCTGACAGAACTTATCCCATATTGGCTGCGTCATAGTTGAATTATGCGAGGTGTTTGGCTAGTATTCGTATGGGTATGGAGGTAAGGTAACAAATATGGATAAAGCCAGTAATAAGATAGATAAAAGTCAGTATGAGACGCACATCACCTTAGCGGGTGGTCGCATTTTCTGCCTGCGCTGCACGGCGCAGTCGACTCGTACCAAGTTGCAATGCGGCAAGCCTGCGATGAAGTCAAGCAAAACTCAGAAATGCACGCATCATGGCGGTCGCTCCAAAGGGGCTACCACCGCCGAGGGCAAGCAGAGAGTCATTGACGCAAACCTCACGCACGGCCAAAGCACTAGGGCTGCGCGTGCAGAGCATTCCAAGGTCTCTGCGTGTCTGTCAACTTTAGAAGACTGCATGTATGTTCTTGGTATGACCGCAGAGCCGAGAATTCGCGGCAGAAAGCCTACAGGCTATGTCCCAGTGCGTTCGCTGGATGATGTCAGAAGAGTACTGCGTGGTTTGACACCCTAATTAAGGGGTCAAACGATGGGTTGTAATTTTTTTAAATTTGCTACCCATCGACCGACCATAAATGCCCTTGGGTTGATTCCCGGGTTACCCGGATTCCCTCCCCCCTTTAAGGGGAGGGATATCCGGGCCGGGGTCAGGTTCTTATAGATATAAAACCACTGTCGTCCACGTCAATGAAGGCAGACTTTATAAGTGCTTCAACGGCTTCTGAACACCGTTGACGCCGATGCCTTGCATCTGTATTGACAAATTTGGTTGATTCGTCAATTAAGTTATCAAACGTAACTGGAGTTCCGCACTTTGCTATCAGGTCCTTTGCAACATTGAGACAAATCTTCTGGTTATCTGACTTTGGCTGACGGCTAATCTTTCTTGCAGGTAAATTATCAATAGGCATCACAACGCATGAAGAGCATTCCAAATCAGGTAAATCAATTACGCGCAGTTCGTACTTATGGGACTCAGTATCTGCGCCTTCTCGCTGACCTTTAACTTTCCAAGCAGGATGACCGCTATCTCTAGTCACGGCAATACGTGTATCCATAGCCGCAGAAAAAGAACTATGTCCACGCAGTCTGTCATGGTCAGACCAACCGCAGTGATGAACAAAAATTACGGTACACCCTGTTTCATCAATTATTCTACGAACTCCGTTTAGTATTCTTCCCATTTCCTTGCTGCTATTTTCATCACTGGAGGATGCAACTGCATTGAAGGTGTCAATAAATAAAACATCAGCAGAATCTGAAACCGTAGCGATGACCTTTGTTACATCTTCAGGGTTAGATACGTCTACGGAGGAGCGCATAAATTGCAAGTTATGTGGAAATTGCTGTCCTGTATGAGCTCGCATGGCTTCTAGGCGTTGGTGAAGTCCTAGGGGGCTTTCTGCGGGGAAGTAGATGACATTGCATTTCTTTACTGGATAGCCAAACCAACTATCACCGCTAGCCAACTTTGATGCCAAATCAAGTGCTAGAAATGACTTTCCAATTCTGCTCTCACCAAAGATGACCGCAGAAGACCGTCTTTGAATAATGCCATCAACTAGCCATTCACTACGGGGCCAGAATGAAACATCGTTAGCGGAATAAAGGGGGTAACCCTTAATGGTGTGATTTGATTTTTGAACTGACAGAATTTCAATCATGTGTTTCTCCAAAGAGATTAAGTTAACGCGTACCTGTCATGCGAAGAATCCTTGGGACTTCTGTTTTCTTCTTTAGACCTATCTCCGCGGAGGAGACCCATTAAGTGCCATGTATCCATCTCATGGCTTCAAATAATCGCCCCGGTTCACATAGGGCAACTACGAGACTGGAAAACATCTCTACTGCAATGATGTGTAGAAATTATCTTGTTATCTAGTTGCAATTTCAACTAGAGAAAACCCCTTTATGTTTAAACGCGCAAGGAGTGTTTAAACAGTCAAGCCACATATTAAAAATCAAATGTACGCATCATTAAAAACTACAAATAAATATGCTTGTTTAAACAGTCAATTCACGACATCAATGCAAAACAAATACATCAATAAATTTATGACTAACTGTTTTGCTCGTTTAAACGGTCAACCTAGTTTGGCAATTAAGGACTCGGTTCTTAAGTGCGTATAACGCTGCAACATGGATAGAGTCCTATGACCTGACACCATCCCCACTTCAATTGGGTTGAGTCCTTTTTCAAAGAGGCGAGTAACGGCTTCATGGCGCAAGTCATGGAATCGCAGACCAGCCATGAGCGTTGGGTTGTCAGCATTGATTGCTTTCGCTTTATCCAAGGCAATCAAAAATGCCGAACGGATGCTTCCTGCTTTAACCCAAAAGACCTTCCCGCTTATTGACCTAGGAAGTGCATTGATAGCGCTTAGGGAGCGAGAGGAGAGGGGGACATTTCTAGGGTGTCCGTTCTTAGTGTCAGGAAGGAAGATGGTTCTATTACCAACGCTGACGTTCTCCCATTGCAGTCCTGCGATTTCACCAAACCGCATGCCTGTCTCAATAGCCAGAACTACAAACGAATGCAGATAGTGGGCCCCTGAGGCTTTACAGGCAGCCAGCAAGGCTTCTTCTTCACCGGCTTCTAGTCGGCGCTGCCTTGGCTTGCCGGGCTTTGGCATCCTGATTTGCTTGACTGGGTTGGACACAGCCAAGCCCCACTCCTTACGGCATTGTTCAAACACTACAGACAAGAACGCCAACTCCAAGCGCACTGTGTTGTTAGACACCTCAGTCAATCGTTGGTCACGGTATTGGGCAATGACCTCACCAGTAATTTTGTCCATGTGCATGGCAGCCAGTTTGGTCCTCTTCAGTTGCGCTGCTCGGTAACGTTCTTGGGGTGCGCCTTTTTTAGTCGGCGTGACTTCTTCTACGTACCCATCCAGCATCGGCATAAGGCGCGGCATAGTCTGCTTCGGTGCTAATGTTCCTAGGTCTAGTTGGGATTCAACATTACGCGCCCATTTAATCGCGTCGGCTTTGTTATGGAAGGACTTTGCTAATGCAGTTTGACCGCGACGTTGGATTCGGGCTTGCCATTTGTCATTGCGTTTACGAAAAGTAGCCATCTGTTCACCTTGAAGGACAGGTGAAGGACAAGACCCCGGTCAGTCCTGACGCAGACTCTCTAAGTCATTGATTTACAAAGCATATGGCTCGATAGCAAAGCGGTTATGCACCGGATTGCAAATCCGTGTAGGTCGGTTCGACTCCGGCTCGAGCCTCCACCTTACAAAGCCACTGATTCACCACAGTGGCTTTTTCTTTTGTGTCATTAAATTGATGTACACACTTGAACACGGTTTAGGTGGCCATGCGATGTGGGTCTGCACTTCAGGCAGGTCTGTTGTTTACAGCGACTGATTTTGATTAGGGGCTGATCACCAAGTGTCGGTTTGAACCGACAGTTAATGGTTGGGGCTGTCTTAAGAAGATGCAGTCAATTGATTAGGGTACGACTGCTAGACCCTTGAGTTTCCAGTCAGCGCTGATCCCACTGTGCCCCCATTCCCCTAAATGGGCGGTTTGAGTCCCGATTACCTTTGCATAGTATGTTGCTCAAGGGATCGCGTAACAAAAGCAGCGTACTTACCAAGGAACCCAGCTTGGTAATAAGTCCTAGGCTGATCTTCTACTATTGATTACTATCGTACTTTCTTTGAATAGTATTTGAGTTGGTACTGATTGAGCCTTTAATTGAACGCCCCACCATGAAAAATCTATTAGCTAAACTTCTTTTACTCTTAGCCCTTAGCAGTCCTGCTCTGCTTCTTGCTCAAAATACTGGCGTACCAGAAGGCAGCAAGCTTAGTGCTGCTGAGATAGCAGTTTTAAGAGAAACTCTAAAAGAGCCGCCTCCGTTAAATGGTTTGCAACAAAATATCGATATCTATTTCAGAAAAATGGATGGTGTCGCATTTCGTTTGGGCGATATGCAAGAGCGAGAAAGAATACTTAGAGAATGGAATCAAGTTTCTACTAATCTAGATGCCAGATGGACTTATGCGAGTTTTTTAATGAACACTGAGAAAATTCAAGAAGGATTTTCTCTATTTGAAAATTTAATTAAAGATATAAAAAATCCACAAGAGAGTGTTAGGGCAAGAGCCCGACTTGCTATCAGCTACATTGATCAGAGTAATTTAAAGCGCGCCCAAGAACTTTTAAATGAAGCTGATGAAATTATCAAGAGTAGATTTAATAATTCTCGATTTGGGAAAGATGCTTATTGGTATGTCCGAGCAGAAATGGAATACAACAACATACGCGGCAGGCTCTATCTTCGGCATGGAAAATTTGAACAAGCTCTAGAAGCATCAAGATTGGCTAATCTTAGAGGGATTGAACTTCAAAAATACGAATCACAAGCCGATGAAAGACAACGAACATTTAGTCGTTCAGGTCATACATGGGTACTGACAGAAACGGCCATGATCCAAACTGCTATGGGTAAGTTGTTTGATGCAGATGAATCTCTACGTTCTGCATACACGTTATTTAAGCAATACGGCTTGACAGAAGACACAATGATTGAATTCTATCGTCGTGTTGCCAGCTTGCGGTTTAACGAAGGGCGTTATCCGGAAGCAATTAAAGTGTATGAAATGGTCTTGGAAATTCAAAAAAAGCAAGGCCTTAACCCCGCTTCCCCACAAGTTTTTTACACACGAAATGGAATCATTAGCAGTCAAGTAGCTCAAAAGAAATGGCAAGAAGCAATTACTCAGTTCGACGAAGTAGACGTGTTAACGAAAGGCAATCCT
>Ga0208974_1001152_pt1 | contig 10445 bp, 11 predicted proteins | sample GreLakmeER15MSRF_FD_187699 | JGI IMG/M metagenome (GOLD analysis project Ga0208974, IMG submission 187699) | Freshwater lentic microbial communities from great Laurentian Lakes, MI, USA - Great Lakes metaG ER15MSRF (SPAdes) | ecosystem: Environmental > Aquatic > Freshwater > Lake | place: Great...
TTACCGTTGTCATCATTGAGTTCACTCTCAACCATGCAACAAATTCGTGCATCTCCATTAGTCCCAATACTTAGGGCATGTTCTGCATTAACACACCATGTATGTTTATTGGTTTCGTTCATACTAGCCATTTAAAACACCTCTTTATTAAATATTAAACTATAAAGTTCTGGGAAAATTTTTTGAAAACTTTGATTGCGATATTCATCTGCTATTTTTGTATAGTATTTAAATTGATTCCAACAGTTCTCATCATAAGATTCACTCATCATATAATTTAACAAATTATTTAATGGTTTATTTTTTTCAGCATCATGTTCTAATTTGCTAAAAATATTTTCCTTAAGATATAGAGGCATAAATCGAATATCATAATAATTTGGTTTATGTACGGTATTTAAAAAAATATCCTTGAGGTCTATCATATTACTTTCATATTTCTTATTTAAAGATTCTAGATATTGTACCATTTCATCTACGTAATACACATTATACGGAGTTACAGTATAACATATATTAATATGTATGTTTGGATGATTCATGGCGAATACATACCATTTATTTACTATTACATCTACTTCTTCCCATTTTGAAGGATACCTAATGTAGTTAGCCTTGTCTTGTATTGCATCAAGACTTAAATTAATATATACACAATTAAAATTTTTTAATAGATGTATATATTTCTCCGGCCAAATTGTAGCATTGGTTGTATAATGTAAGGTTTTATTTTGTGAGTATCCATTATTAACACACTGTTCTATAAGATCCCAATGTTTTTTAATTAGAAAAGGTTCTCCCCCATAAAAATCTAAATGCACAACATCTTTTAATATACTGTGTATATTCTCCCAGAAATAAGACTCTGTATCATATAGGGAAGAATATTGTTGATTATCAGATAAAAACTCCTCCCATGAAATTTTATCTTTGTACCTGGTATCATAATACTCCCGCACCCATTGATTACTACTCCATGGGCCACACATTCTGCATTTTAAATTACAAGTGTTTCCTAAACTTAACTCTATGAATTTTATAGTATTTTTTTCAAAATTCAAAAATTCAACTTCTTTTTGAAAATTTACACGGTCCAAATCACGCAGCCGTTTACTTTTTTTCCCACACGCCTCGTCATCCCAACATTTTTTACATAAAGGATCTTGTATACCATGTCTTAAATTATCTCGTAAAGTTTGAAGAGGCGCTGAATTGAAAATATCAGAAAAAGACGTTGTTCTTGCATTATAAATTTCTCCCTTCTCATCACGAACAGCGTCATCAATTACACAACACACACGAACTCCTCCATCAGTACCAATACTTAAATTATTTTCAGCATTGACGCACCAAGTGTGCTTATTTTTTTCCGTGATGTTGTTCATTTTCATACTCGTCGTAAACAGTTTTGCAGAAATTTTTAAATTCTACATATTCAGGAAATGTTTCATCAAAATTTAACCCACGGCGCTCGTCATATTCATTAAAGAACACCCAGAAATCTCGGCGCCCTCGTTTAATTAAATCATCAGTCAACTGAGGATGAGCTGCGGTATTTAATGGAGTTTTCATGTAATCAGTAACTCGTTTCCATTTTTCAATCTCAACATCATTGAACCATTGCGGGTTGTCTTGTAAAAATTTCATGTTGTCGTCCATGTATGTATGAAACGATTCAGGCAGAATATTAATCATCCAATGAGGGGGTTCTTTCAAGTATGGGGTATCGAAAGAAATTCTTCCCGCACCAAACTCTTTTCTCCACTCAATAATTTTTTCAAATAACATCTGAAAATTAGTAACACACAACACATTGAACGTACACATGAAATTTATTGTGGCTTGCGGAAACATGTGCAAATAGTATCGTAGATTACGTTCCCAGTGTGCACAATCTAATCCACCGCGCATATATTCTGCTTTCGGACCCCAACTATCTATGGATGTAAACAGTGTAAAACTATTGATTTTCTTTTCGTCTAACAACTTACGTATTTTGTCAATCGCCGTATCAAACTTTTCAAAGCTGATACCCATGTTAGAATTCATAGACAAGTTCAAACCGGGAGCAGGCTCCTGGTCTAGAATATCTAAAAAGCGATAAGTGGGAGGATTCATCAAAGGTTCGCCGCCCGTCAAACGAAGTGTGTGCAAGTCATTGCGCAGACTTGGCCACCATTTCCAAAAGGCATCTACATAAGGATTTTCTTCGCGGGGAGAATAATAACTTTTTCCATGTCCATCAGGTAGTTGTCTATGCAAAAACTCAATACCATACTGATTGTACGTCAAATCATAATTCCCATGTTTCTTGATTTCATCCATCCATGAGGTAGATGCCTGTGGGCAACAATACCCACATTTAAAATTGCATGCATTACCAAAACTTAATTCAAGATATCGGGGATTAACATCAGCATCCCATGGGGTTTGTGCTATTTTTTCAATTAATGGTTCAGCAAAGTCGCTTGCACTATGAATCATTCTGTCGCTAATGTAATCAGGTCCAAGATTTTCCACATTCCAGCAATAGTAACATTCTTCTGGACGAACACCTGTTAACATTTCCTTTCTACGCTCTTTTTTCCATTGGGTGTTATGTAGAGCAGCAGGATTAGCCTCAATTTCATGTAGAGGAATATGTTGTGGTCGAGGATGATAGCAACTATGATTATCACCTGTGTGTAAATATAGTGTTTCGTGCAACCACTTCATGGCACACAAACTAGGACTCACGGCATTCAGTTTATCACGGGTTTTTTTAATAAATTCAACTCTGCTCATAATTCCTCTTTATAAATGTGTTAAAATAGTAGACTCAAAATCAATTGCAGTTTTTTCATGGCAGCTAGGGGCGTGATGACCGCCTGGACATGTATAATCAGTAACCGACATTCGTAAGATTACGGTATCCTTTAAAAATTCTTTAAGCATATCATTATAGTATGTATCGTCAATAAACTTATATAAAATTTCCATACAATTACCAGGATCAATAAAAATTGGATATTTTCCTGTTTTTTCCTTAAAAAACACTTTAGTTAAAATCAATGTATTTAAGTATCGAATAGCGTTTCCTTTTTCATGCTCAATTTTGAGGAGAGATTCAACTGCAACTACCTCATCGTTTTGATGATCTGATTGAAAAGCAAAACCATGTTGCAAGGATTTAGCATATCCTATATTGTTTGCTATTGATGTACTAAAATATACATTATCTTTACGGTTTTTATGTTCCGTCTGATTCTGATTAACAAAAAATGTAACTCTACTATATGGACTAAGACCAATTATTGCCAAATCAATCTTTTTATTTTGTTTTTCCAGATCAATAAAAGATAATAGCGCTCTGTGTAATGTGGCTTCCTGAGAAGAAGCTCCTAATGCATCAACATGATATCCCCAATTATTCTTTTTACAAAGAATGTTCCAAAAAGTTCTTTCTAGTTTAATCTGTTTATATTGTTGAAGCCGCTGTTCAGAAAATCCTTGAATTTCCGCCATCATAACATTTAAAAACTTTGAATAAAATTTATGTAAAGCATGTTTTTTTTCCGCTGGACTAGCCTTTGAAATATCGGAACGGCGTAGGTGAACTCCCCATTGTTGCTGCCAACACATTAAAGTATCATCTGCCAACTCATCACCAGCTAAAAAGCTATCACCTGATACATATATGAATTTATCAGACATAATTAATTAGAGATGGAAAAATGTTAATAAAATTTTTGTTTCTACGTTTATCATATTGTTCTATAAATTTAATTAAATTTTGATGGTTTAATTCTTGTTCAGAAGTATTTAGTTGTTCTTCCATCACAGCAATATCACGTTTCAATTTAAGAATTTCATATGGTTTAAATCCTTCGAAGGTGTGGGAATAATTTTCATCTTGCACATTTTGTTCCATAAAGTCTAAAACTTCTTTCACTTCATCTATTTCTTCTAGTTTAGCATTTTGTATACTGAACCAGTTGGGATATCGTAAAATAGGAATATCAAACCATATTCTTTGAAATTTTTTCAATTCATATGGAGGATGAATAATATTATCTGAAGGGGGAGGAGTAAATAATATACGTTTTTGATTTTTTCCTCCAAATTCTTTACGTAACTCTAAAATTAATTCCATGAATTTATGTAAGCTTGGAATGCTCAATAAGTTAAATGTATTGATGAAACTAATACTCGTATGATGGGTTTCATATAAAAAAGTCCTAATATTGCTTATTAATCTTTCATATTGTAATCCATCTCGCATATATTCAGCTTGCTCACCCACTCCGTCAAGACTAATAAACAACATGAAATGTTTATAAGCAGGGGCAACATAGGCATGATTGCCGGAATTTTCATTAAAATTTTCAGGATCATCCCACACACGAATTTCTTCTAGCTTCTTTACCTTATCTAGAAAAGTATCAAATAATTTCTGGTCAGGAGGACAAAAATTACTCGTTATACTTAATTCAAGTTGACCGTGAGGATTTTCATTTACATAATCAAGAATCTTAAATGTATTTTTATCCATTAATGGTTCGCCACCTGTCATCCGAAATACACGAAGCTTACGATAAATTGTAGGCCACCATTCCCAGAATGCTTGTACATATGGATTTTCTTTGGAAGAAATTTTTAAAGGCATCATGCCACTTTGTTCCAGTGCGGAGATATCATTATGTACCCGATCCTGTAATTTAAATGGACCATGAGTTTCAACATCTTCCTGCCACGCAGTACTAAGATGTGGACTACAGTACATGCATTTAAAATTACATGCCTGATTAAAATTTACTTCTACATAACGCGGAGCACCTGACCAGGAAGATCCTTCAGCAACAATTTCCTCAAACGCCGGTTCTGCCCACCACTCACTACTTCTATAATGTCGGTCACTGATATGTCCTTTAGGATCGTCACTCTTGGCATCTTCAATTTTCCAACAATAGGAACATCCTTTAGGACGTTCTCCTTTCATCATCTGTTCCCGTTCAGCAATTTTTATTGGTGTATTATGAAGAACGCCCGGATTTTGTTTTAATAATTCAACAGGTATTGAATGTGTCGGGGGATGATAACAACTTTGGGTTCTTCCTTGTGGAAGATGTAAACTAACTTGAAGCCATTTTGCTAAACAAAAAGAAGGACTCACTTCATTTAATTTTTCTCTAGTACTATGTGCTTTATCCCCATATTCTAGTGTCATAAAATTCCAATTTAAATTTTGTTGATTGTTCAAATAATATAGTTGAATCTTCCGGGTACATATCACAAAACATTTCATTTAATGCATTCAATTTAGAAACGTTTAAAGCATTAAAAACAAAAGGTTTCCTTGAGGTTTCAATATCCTTTAATAGAACATTTATTTTAAAATAAGACCACAAAAATACACTTAAATGTTCTAAAGGTACTATTGTGTAAGATTCTATAGGTTCTTGAGTTAATGTAAAATATGAATATAAAGGTGTTGTGTGGACATCATTATGCAACATCTCTTTTATATTTTTTTCTTTAGTAACAAAATTATAATAGTTATCTATCAATGACAGGTGAGGCTGATAACACATTCTAGCCATTTTAAACATAGTAGTATAATGACTGTTGTATGTTTCAACATCATTTGGAATAAAAGTTGCATACCAACCAATAAATCTATCTAAGGGGTATCTATAAATTAGGTATTTATGGTATGAGCTATCAAATAACTGAGGAAAATATTCATCTACTTTGTGCTGCGGGCGAGATGCATAATGTGTGTGCGATATCTCAGGGATTTCCCCTTCAACGTTTTCGTAAGGTTTTTTTAAGTCTAATTTTATTGAGTTGAAATAGTTTGTTAATACTCGTGATCCACATTTATTTGCATACACTATAACAGAATTTCGATATATTACTGACTCAAACATAATTAAACACCGGCCATAAATTTAAAAAAGTATATGATTTTTCGTGATATTTTTTTTCTAGCTCTTGATGAAAAATTTGTACTTGTTCAATACTGATATAATTTTTTTCTTCCACTAATAAAGAATCCTTTAGTTGGATCAAAGTTTCTATATCCATATTTTTCACATTTTCATATTTTAATAATACCTTTTCGATTTCTCGTATAGCTTTTTTTCGTAGTTCCCAAGGAAGTAAGCTAACATTTAATTCTCGGGGCCCCTCAATTTTTTGCCATCTTAAATGTATATTTTGTTCAGCAATAAAGTCATAATATTCCAGTAAATTGAAAGCAGAATAACAGCAGTATAGCGGCATGGCGGTAACGATAAACTTATCCTTTAAAATCTTTAAATTTGAAAGAAACACATCCCATTTGGCACCGTGCCTAACATATTCAAATTTTTCTTCTATATTCTCAAAACTCACACCAAAACTCACATGATTTTTCTTTTCCGATAATTTCTGAAATAGTGAGTTGTTTTCCAAAGGACCGAAACTTAGATTAGTTATAAAATGTAATGTGGTATCATCTGTTATAATATCCAGTAATTCTGAATTCTTTTTTTGAAGAAACGGTTCTCCTCCTAGAAGAATAGCATGTTTTATACTATCTTTATTTTCTTTTAAATACTGTATTACCCCGTCATTATTTCTCGGTGATTTTTGATATTCGTGTTTTAACGAAGCCCACACTGAGCTAAAATATGGCATACAATAATTACATGCCAAATTACAAGTATTATCCCAACGAATATCAATCATTTCAGGAATATGATAGTTTATATCTTCAAAATAATTTTCACCGTTCAAAACATCTTTCTCCGTCCGTATTCTTTGGCTTTCTATGCCTTTTTCTTCTAATTCTTTACATAACGTACAATTTTCATGCCATTCATTATTAAGAATAGATTGTTTTATTTCTCTAAGTACTGTTCCACTAAGAATTTGTTGAATATTATCATGTTGTAGATCGCCCAAAGGCACCCTTCCTGAACAGCAAGTTTTTGGCTTACTATCAGGACCTATAAAAATTTGTTTCCAAGGTTCTCCACAAAATATTTTTGTCATATATCTACCCAGTTAATTAGCAAGGAAACAGTACTGCTTTACGATGATGTTCAAGTAAAATAATATCACACTGGGCAAAGGCATCTAAACTTGCCTGTAATCCACTAGCCCAATCTTTTGGCCCAAGCGCCTCCTCGGGGGTTGGAACTTCAAGTTTATTTAAATCTATTTCTGCTATATTAAATAAAATGATATCACTTAAAAACTTAGCGAAATATTTTTGAGTACCATAACTAAAGTGATTTTTAATACTATTAAGCACTTCATCCTCTGGAATATCGATGTGATTGTCGCGCTCAAAATTTTTTGTATATTGTAATATTTGTAAACCATGTAAGCTGCGTACCTTTCCTAATATAGTGGGTATGTTTACCCAATACGCATCAAAAAATTTTTTTGTTGGTCGAGATTCTGACGGGTTCACAGGGCAATGCATATAGTTGAAACACTTCAAAATTATAGTATTTTTTTTAAGAATTATTTTTTCAAATAGCATGCTTTCAAAAATATAAACTCTGTAAGGGTCATCGAGATACTTGTAATATCCACGAATAGAGTCTACAAGATTTTTCATATGGTTTTCACTTAAGGAAAGTTTTTGATATTCGCCTAATAATGTATTTTCCCCATGTATCTCATCTTTAGCTTTAAATACATTATTGTTGATAGTAAACAAATCATCCGCAATGTACAATCTATTGGTCCCTGTAAATAAAACAATATTTAAACAATCTTCATCATAGTATTGATGAAAATAACTCATAGTTCTTGTGTTGTTTGCACCTGATCTGGCAAACGTAACTACTGGGCATCCAATAATTTTTGAAAACTCATATGGCCACGTGCCTTCATCAATAAAATGCCCAAAACTATCGCCGAATATTTGTATCCATTTTGGTTTTTTTCCTTTGTCAAGAAAATTTTCTTTGTACATGGTGTGTACATACTCTCGGTATTCTTCGTTGGTCATTTGTATCCTAAACTCATGTAACGAGTAAATTGTGTGCAATCCAATGTTCCTGAAAATAAAGTATAGGAGAGAGGATTGTGTGTTGTAAATTCTTGCAACGTGGGGAAGCATCGGACATGTTCTATACAGGAAAAATAATCATTGCCCTGTAGTATTACTGGGATATGTACAGGCACATTCACTAACCAAGAATCAAACACTTCTTGTGAAACATGTTCCGTAGAAGTATTTATTATTAAGGATGGGACGTAGTATGAAGAATATGTCTCCATGTCATCACATACAAAGGTAATTCGACTATCATCATTAGATAATTTCTTGCCCATCTCAATACACTGAGGATCTTTGTCAATGGAAATGACGTTGACATTTGGAAAATTATCAACAATCATCTGGGCTAATATTCCATACCATCCTCCAAAAATATACACATTACCTGGCGGAAACCAACACCCCCAGCCATAGGTGTGTAGGATATTGACAAGCCATGCCTTACTATTCAATTGACTTGCCCAAAAATTTTCTAAAATACGGTAATTATCAGGATTTTCTCGGATAACATTCATCCAATCTATTACCCGATGATGTGAAATCACATTTTTCATGATCAGGGATAAATGAAAGGATCTCGCTTACGAATTTCTTCCATTCTTCGCTTCAACTTATAATTTTGCAGTTTTTCTAACATCCAATCGACTATTTTATCTAAAATTTTCAGTGTCATACTGTGTATTGCTCCAAAGAACGGTTAAGTTGGGTGTTAACTTGAATGAATTGTGCCTTTTCAGACATTTCTGAGATATTTATAGCGCCTATATAGGCACAGGTTGAACGAATTCCCCCCAAAATGTCGGAAATGGTGTGTTCCACCAGCCCTTTATACGGGATTTGCACCACGCGCCCCTCGGAAGCCCGATAATTCTTCACTTGATTGTGTTTTTGTTGGGCAGCATGACTACTCATCCCATAAAAAACGACTTTTCCATCTCGAATTTCTTGTTCCGACTCGTCATGCCCCGCAAATATGCTACCAGCCATCACCATTTGGGCTCCAGCTGCGAATGCTTTCGAAAAATCGCCGGGATTCACACATCCCCCATCACTTTGCACCCCACCACCCGACTCCGCCGCGGCAGGAACACACTCCATCAACGCGGAAAATAAAGGATATCCAACCCCCGCCATGCGGCGTGTCGTACACACCGCCCCTGTTCCAATACCAATACGAGCTAAATCAGCACCTGATTCAATTACTCGGCGTGTTGCTTCAGGTGTTGTGACAGTTCCTGCCATGATGAAGGCATCGGGTATGTTAAATCGTACTTTCGTGATGAAATCATAGAAAGGATTCATGTAGCCGTTTGCCACATCAATGACAATTTTCGGGGTGAACTTTGATACGCGGTCTTTCCAAACTTTTACAATACTCATGGCTTTCTGTAATTCTTCTTCATTCATGCCAATGGTGATGAAAGCATGACTGATATCTTTTTGTGCCAACCAATCTCCTAACACATGATGCTTCGTGATGGCAGTAAACATACCAAACTTTTTTAATGAATGATGCATACTAAATGTCCCAACACCATCCATGTTGGCGGCAATGATGGGGACACCCGTGATCCGGGCGCCGTGACATCCTTCCAATGTTGTTGTTAAATCAACTTGACTGCGTGAAGTGATGTCAGAAAATTGTGGCACAATCAACACATCATCAAAATCCAATTTTGTCATCATGATGCCTTTTTCGTCACCGTTTCATATAATGTTTCAAAGTCTTTGTGCATTTCAACTTCTTCGCTGAAATTACCCTTGTGATATGTGCGGGCAAGTTTATTCAGGACCTTTCTGTTCAATTGTAGATCATCGCAAATATCCTTCTTGACCGTCTTTAGCAAATCACGCTCTGCATCCATTCGTGACATGCTTGCAGAAATGTCCTTCAAGGCGTCAAGAAGTTTAAGTTTATCCTCGGGGGATGTAGGAAGTGTCATTGTATATTCTCCATAATTCAAAATGTTCACCTGGGTCTGATTTTCTCCCGGTTGGGAATGCTATATCCTGATGACCCAGAATAGGTTTTGTTTTACTATCAGGATACTTAATATTAATGTATTCAACTACTTTTTGCAAGCTCGCATATTGTGCATTGGTATACTGTAACTTGTCTTTGCCTTGAAGGCATACACCAATACTAAATGCATTCCATCCAGTGATGTCCTGCCATTTTGTTTTGCCTGCATGTTTTGCAACATATTTCAAATCCATGAATTGTGTAATGGTGCCATCTCGGGCAATGAAATAATGGTATGCCAATCGTCGCGCACGTAACACCAAACGAGTTGTGGCAGCATTTAAATTACCGCCATCATTATGCACCACAATGTAATTTTGTGTGGTGTCTCGTTTAACTTTACTCGACAAGAAATTCTTTTTTACTTGTAGAATCGGCGGTCGA
>Ga0208974_1001154_pt1 | contig 10438 bp, 15 predicted proteins | sample GreLakmeER15MSRF_FD_187699 | JGI IMG/M metagenome (GOLD analysis project Ga0208974, IMG submission 187699) | Freshwater lentic microbial communities from great Laurentian Lakes, MI, USA - Great Lakes metaG ER15MSRF (SPAdes) | ecosystem: Environmental > Aquatic > Freshwater > Lake | place: Great...
AAAGCACTGCCTATAAACCCCATGTGTCCTGTCAATAGTATTTTCATTTTTTCTTCACTCCCAGTTGTTTAAAAACTTGTTGCACACATTTGGCCTGATAGTAACAGTCAGCCAATGCATTGTGTAGGCTGCTCTGCATGCTCTTTCTAGGATCCTGTGGCATCAGATCAAACAGTGTGCGACTGTCTCTGATCTGCCAATAGTTGAAAGGCACAGGAGTGCGAGCCTGTTCATATAAATTTTGTATGATGGCATAGTCAAACAATGGACCTTGACACCACAGTTGGTCCAATCCCACACACCACTTGTTGAATTCTTTGGCAAAGTCTGCAATGATCACTCGATCTGTGTCTCCCAATGCTTCATCACGTATCTCGGGTGCCTGTCTGCCCCACCATTCGATGGTGCCTTCATCCACTGTTCTACCCAATGCTGTTTGCTCATCCACATTTAATCTCCAGTATCTGCCTTCGTAAGGTTCCATGTCTGAGTGTGGATCAAACTTGATAGCGCCCACAGTCAATATGGCAGCATCTGGTCGGGTGCCCAATGTTTCCAAATCTACCATGCCATATCGCGCCATCTAATCTCCCAAGTCAAATAATGTGTTGAATGTGTTGCCTGTTTCTGTGCTTTGAATATCCCAATCCAACACTCCCAACAGGTTGCCCAGTTTGCTGTCGATCACTGTGGTCTCCATGGCTGCATGATCAAACGGCAATTCTTTAAACCATTGTGGTATTCTCAATTGATCTGTGGGATAGGCCACACTGGTATAATCTAACGGGTTATTTTTAAGTTTGCACACAATCACTTTCATACCATCCACAATCTCTATACTGTATCTGTCATTGTTCATGCGTTTGAGTGTGTTCCAATTGATGCTGGCTCTCACATGTCCTGGCATGTTGGCTTTGCCTTGTGCTTTTTCTTTCTTTTGATAATCTGCCACATTGTTGGCACGTTTGGGTGAACCTTTTTCCCAACCTGGACGCAGTTTGAATTCATTTCTAAATGTGCTGATTCTTTCCAGCACTGCTTTCTCATCCGATTTGGTCAACACCATCAGTAATATCTCACTCAAAAAATCCTGCACGAACACCGGAGTGTCCGAACGTTTGAGATCCAATCCCATGGCTTTTACTTTGCCTGGTTTTCCTTCTACATCCATACGATTGCCTTCCAATTCATATATCAGCACAGCATATCTTTTTTTAGTGATAAACAATCCTGTTTCACTGATGGATTCACGACCTGCTTGAATCACTTCTGCTCTTGTTTTTGGACAATGAAATGCTTCACCCATGAATGCTTTAAAACTGTTGTTGACTTCTTCAGCCACTTGATCATACAGTCTAATCACACTCTCTTTGCTCCAAGGAATCAATCCAGCATCAATATCTTTCTTTAAAACTTTGTAAGCACTGAAATAAGCAGAGTCTGTGTCACCATATATCACAGCATCACCCAGATGATCGTATGTGCCTGTGATCACTTCGTTGATCTTGGCTGCCATGTGTTTGCTGATGGTTCTACCTGTGAGCGTGGTGGATTGACCTATGCGTTTGTCAAAGAATCTACAGCCTGGATTCAATATGGCACCATACAGCGAATTCAAATTAATTTTTTTGACTAATTGTCTTTTGTCCCAAAATTCAATTTCTGCTTGATTGCTGGCATGTTGTGCTTTCTTTTTCATGGCTTGCATTTCTGTTCTTTCCTGATACCATGTTTTCAACAGTCCAGGAATAACTCCTTCAAACTCTGTGGTAAACATGGTGCCATTGGCACTGATCATGATGGGATTTCTGCTTTCAAATATCATTTTGTAAATTTCTGCACCACTTTTTACCTCTGTTCTACCATCTTCCCAATCAATGGTGATGGGCTGATCTCGTCTCTGGGTCATCACATATTCATATTCCAAACTGCCAAATTTGTTTTCCCATGCTGCTGCAAATGATTTGCCTTGCAGATTCATCTGATCCTGTAGGAATGCTTCAGTGTAGGTGGGTCTCAATTGTCCTACCACACATTCAGGAGCCATGTTGAGTGCTCTGATCACACTAGGATACAGTGAATTCAAATCCATGGATCCTATCCAGTCATGCAGTCCTTTTTTGGGAAATGCCACATAAGCACCTGCTGCAGTGGTGTCATCACCTTCTGCTCTGTGTGGTCTATTGGGCACTTGCAATCCTCTTTTGTGTGCTTCATTAATAATGGCTTGTTCTGTCACGGCCACTGCTCCCATGGTGGTTTGCATCAACACAGTGTTGGCGTGTGCCAGTTCATTGCTGAGTTCTAAAAATTTTAATTTTTTATCCAAATTGTTCAGCAGTTGCACGTCCTGTCTATTGTATTCCACAAAAGTTTTAAAATCTTGGTTGTACAATTGATCCAAGGTGCCTTCATACACTGTTTTCTTCTCTCCCAACTCCATTTCACCTATGGCATCCAATCTGTATGTGTGGCGTTCTTCATAGGTATATTTTCTATACAGTTCCAAACTGTCTATGTGTACTCTGCCCACTAGATCATAGGTTTCTTGCTCACGTCCATACTTTTCAAAAGTTCTTTTTTTGGGCATCTGTGACCACAAACAAAAACGTCTGGTGTCATCTTTGCTCAATACTTTGCTGACTCTATTCACTAGATAAGGCATATCATAGCCTTCTGAGTTCCATCCACTCAACACATCCACATCTTCTATGATGTCCAAAAATGCCTGCAGCATGTCTGCTTCACGATCATACAGATACAAATTTTCAATGTGTTTGGTCTGCTCTCGGGCTTGCTCCATGTTTAATGTCTTGGGTATCAATGCAAAAGTAACCATGCTGTCGATCCATTGTAGATACACAGTGATGGCAGTGACCGGCATGAAGGGGTCTGAGGGATCAGCGAATCCTTTTTCAGGATCAAAGTCTGCTTCTATGTCAAAAAATGCCACATTCAGTTTGGGAGCATCGTGGTTGAGATAATTGGCACTGAGACATTGAAATATGGGATTGATGTCCGATTCAAATAATTTTTTGTTTCTATTGATGGCCAATTCTTTGTGAAAGTCTTTGGTGTTTTTGCTGACAATCCTGCTGAGAGTGTTGCCATAGATGCTTCTGAATTTGCCATTGGCATCTTCATAAAAAAATGTGTATCTTATGGGATATTCTTTGTAGATTCTTTTGCCTTCTTTGCGTTCTACCACGCGAATGATATCGTGATTTCTATCGAAAAATGCGTCTATGTAACTCATATGTTCCCATCCATGTCATTTGAGGCTGACACATACCAAACAATCGCTTATGGCCGATTATGCCTTACCTAATATAGTATAACAGTATACCACCTATGCCCACACATGTCAACACAATGTTGGTCACTATGAGTGCCGATTCTCGCCAAATCAATGCCACCATCAACCAAAACACGCCACCCAAAGCCAGCAGTGCCGGACCCATGGGGTATAGTTCTGGAAAACCAGCATTCACAAATGTGCCCACTATCAGTATGGCAGTGGCAATCCATTTGAGGATTTGATCTAGCTTATTTGGTTTCATGTCTGTCAAAAATTCTATTGATCACATTGTTCACTCTCACAAAATGAGCACACTTGGGCATGTCTTTGATGCGTCTGGCTCCAATGTAGGTGCAGGTGCTTCGCACACCACCCAATATCTGTTCCACTGTGTCTTTCACAGAACCTCTGTCTTCCAACAGCACAGTCTTGCCTTCGGTGCCTCTGTAGCCATCTTTCCTTGCACCGTGTTGTTCAAATGCTGATTCCGAACTCATGCCGTAGAACACTCGCTTGCCATCTCGCAGTTCCAATTCTGATTCGTCATGTGCTGCCAGCATGCCTCCCAGCATCACCATGTGAGCTCCTGCGCCCAATGCCTTGGCAATATCTCCTGGCTGTGTGCAACCACCATCTGCTATGATGTGTCCGCCCACGCCGTTGGCAGCATCTGCACATTCTATCACTGCTGAAAATTGTGGCACTCCCACTCCGGTCTGTGTTCTTGTGGTGCACACTGATCCTGGACCTATGCCAATCTTCACCACGTCTGCTCCGTTGATAATCAATTCTTCCACCATCTCTGGTGACACCACGTTGCCTGCTATGATGGTCTTGTCGGGAAATTCTAATCTAATTCTTTTGACAAAGTCCACAAACTGCTCGTGATATGCGTTGGCCACATCTATGGTGATCATGTTGACATCTGGGTATTTCACCATGACCTTTTTCAAGGTTTGATAGTCGGGAGAATTGTTGTCCCATATGGCACCTGTGCCTGTGCATGCACTCACATATTGTAATTTTAATCCAGTGCCCATTGCTCTGTCCCAATCTTCAATGGTGTAATGTTTTCTTAACACAGTCAGTAGTTTATATTCCTGCAATGCTCTAGCCATGCTGAATGTGCCCACGCCATCCATGTTGCTGGCCACTATGGGCACAAATGCAATCTGTTGTTTGCTGTTGCGAAATGTGAAATCTCTGGTCATGTCCACATCACGTCTTGAACTCAGTGTGGATCTTTTGGGTTTTAATAGTACGTCTGCGTAATCAAGATGTATGTTATAATCTATTCTCATTTAAAAAAATCCTTTGCGTTTACTGCTCTATCATCCACCCAAACATCATACACTGGTTTGCCCAAATTTAATGAATGGAATCTGCAACCCCATTCTGTCAATTGCTGACGTGTCAACTCACTCCAATCTTTGCCGGAGTTGCCACCTCTTGCTGTGTAATAATGAATTTCGTGTCCATCATCATACAACTGATTAACCTGAGCAATGCGTGCGATGTCAGGTGTACTGTTGACATAATCGCTGCCTTTATTATAACAGATTGTGTTGTCAATGTCAATGATGTACTTCATAGCATTACCAAACGTGTTTGAGCCAATTGTACACTGCTATCAGTGCAATGACGAGGAAATATATCTGCTGTGTTTGTCTGGCTCTATCCTTGTCCAGTATGGCAATGTAATACCATAAGGATATGGATGCTAGGCAGATCAACCATCCCAACCATTGAATGCTGATGATGGCCGTGGCGTGTATGGTGGCTGCTGTGATTCCAAAACCTGCCGCTACCCATCTAATCATTGGGTATTACTTGTCTTTGCCCACTGCTATCACCAAGTTTTCTAAATTGTCAAACTCTTCAGCAACTTTGTTCCAATCACCTTTTTGAGCAATTTTGATCGCTCTGTTGATGATGGCTGGTTTAATTTCTAATTCTTCTGCCACTGCTTTGATGGTGTCTTTCAAACCTGTGTTTAAATCTTCAATTTCTGAAAGCACATTAACACCTTCATCCACTATTTTTTTAAGTTTGGCTTGTTCTTCTGGGCCATATGTTCTTGCCATTTGTGTCTCCTTTGGTTAAGATTGTTGTATTTTACTGTCATACTGTGATAAAGTCAATGATTTTATTTCAATCATTTATTATGAAGTTTTGATATAAATTGGTAATATTCTTCAGTTTGATTGCTGATGCCGTCCGCCCAAATTTGTTTCTTTGTGAGGTAATCATGCAATTTATTTTGTAGGTCTTTGGGAGAATTTTTGCTCCAATTATGTAAATTATCTAACCAAACACTGGCCAACTCTGCCCACATATAATCTGGAAATATGGTCAAAAAATTGTATGAACGCGATACTGTGTTTTTTTCGGAATTATATTTTTCCTTAAGCAGTTGTTTGTGATTCAATTCAATTCCTAAATCATACATGTCTTGCCAAAATTTATTTGTTTTTTTTGAACACAATGTATAATGCACACTGATAAAGTCTGCAATATCATCCAAAGCATAACAAACTTTTTCATTGTAATCTGTCCAATCATTGTTGTTTTTTATGGCCATAGTGGCTGCAAATATTGTTGAAACTGAAATGAACAGTGCGTTGGCTTCCATGGGCTCTATAAAACCTGCTGCCATGCCCACAGCACAAACGTTTTTTATTGCTGGAGTTTTAAATCTTTTTGGTTCCCACTTGATCAGTCTTGGTTCTTTTAAATTTTTTTTATCTATAATTTTTAAAAATTCTTCTTTGGCTTGTGCATCTGTAAAATATTTGTCATTATAGACCAATCCACACCCCATTCTATTCAATAAACCAATTTTAAATATCCAACCCATGGAGTGCCAGATAGATTGAGTATGATTCTTACACTCTTGGTCAGCATCTGAATATTTCAAAGGACTTACCCAAGCACTGTTGGCAGGACAATGAGTGTATGCATGATAATCATTGGTTAATTTGCTGATCAATGTTCTGTGAAATCCTGTGGCGTCTATCCAAATATCACTACTGATGATTGCTCCTGATTGGAGTTCAACGCTGGCTATGCCTTGTTGATCACAATTTACTTTTGTGATTGTGTCTATGATTTCTTTTACGCCACTGGGTTTGGCATGTTTTTCAATCAAATAAGGAGCCAGTTTTTCCGCATCAATGTGATAAGCATAAGAAAAATTTTCACTGCCCAAATAACATCCATTGCTATCAAAAGGAGCTTTGTTTTTGTTCATGAATGAATACAAAGGCACAAATGAATCACTGTAATTTTGTACTTTTTTGTTATTAAATAAATCTATCCATACATCTGTTGCTCGCATGTCTGTAGGACCTATGGAAACAATATCTTCTTTAGTGATAGGTTGATTATTAAAAATTTTTTCCAAAGGCTCATTATAGTTGAAAGCAAAATATACATCTTCTTTTTCATTTATCCAATCTTTAAAACAGTTGGCATATTTAAAAATACTTTGAGTGGCCAGCATCATGTCTTTTTCATCCACACCTATTTCATTCAAAAATCCTTTCACATGAGGCGTAACACTTTCTCCCACTCCTATGGTAGGAATATGATCACTGTGTAGTAAAATTATTTGATCTGTGGGAAAATGTTTTTTTAAAAAACACGCTGCTAGAGCTCCAGCAGTGCCTGCACCTACCACAGTAATGGTTTTCATATTATTCTTTTTTGGATTCTTTGTAAAAGTATTCATCTGAATCACCAAAAACCCATTTGGCATTCTGTTCACAGTGCCAATATTTGGTACTCACTTTGAAATCTGGAGTTTTGAGTTTGCCGGGATTGGCACTGGCTTCGTGCCAGATCATTCTGTTGTTGGGTTGGGCAAAGAATTGACCATTGTCCAATTGACCTATGTTGTGACCCTTGTGTTCAGTGGGCACTTCTGATTCAGTCACATTCACAGTGTTGGGATCTGTGTGAGCACTGTCCACAGTGAACAAATAAACTCCTGACATCTTTTTACCATCTTTGAGTATCACATCCACTCTGCTGTATTGTAGGTATTGTTTCTCAATGATGGTGATGTGATAGCTAAAACCATCCCACAGTTGCAAATAATCCAAAGGCAATTGCTCTTCTGATTTGATATCTGTGCGCCAAGTGAATGCACTGATGGGCAGCTTGTCATACAGTGCACCATATTCTGGCAGATATGCTTCTATGTAGAATGCTCTGCGTGGAATAGATTTCAGTGTGACCCAAGTGCAGGGCACAAATTCACCGTGACCTTTTTGAAAGTCATACAGATATTCTTTTTTGATGTAGGCTTGGATGTAGGGAGTGTTCACCACGAAGTTCATATAGTATTAATTATCTTACAAGTGATGTTGGAAGGTGTATTTTGGGAGACTATTTTAAAGGTAGATTTCCCTGTGCAGGATTTACACTGCTGGGTGCTACAACTTTAGGATCTTTGAATTCTGTTGGTTTGATGTTTAAAGATTTTAACACAGATGTAAATTGTGTGTTGAAATCTCCATGAGTGATATTTTGAAATTTTTCTAAAAAATCATTGATTTTTTTAACTATCTTAGTTTTGGCTGTGTTATCCTGTGGATTTTCCAATCTATCTTTGATTGCTGCTGATAATTCTTTTTCAAAACTTGCGTCACCTGGTGCGCTCTGCATCAGTGAGCCCACAAACATATTTAGGTCGTCTTTGGTAACACCTGTTTTGCTGTAATCTTTTACACCAGCGCCTTTGTTCATACTGCCCAATGCTCCACCCAACTTGCTGGCAAAACTGTCTTTGGCAGCATCTGTGTCTTTGGGAGCCGTCATAAATTTATTCACAGCAGTGTTGGCTGCACCCACAGCAGTTTTCACAGCACCACCTGCCTGTGCAAATTTATTCATTACTTTGCCCATGGTGCCTGGAGGTTTGGCTGTGGTTGGTTTTCCCAAACTAGGAGTGACCAATTCATTGATCTTCATGGTGATTATTTTTTGTCTTTGTTGGATTTTTTTTCAGTAACTTTTTTTTCTAAAATTTTAAAAAGCACTTCTTCGTAGGTTTCTATTTTGCCATCACTGGGCTTGACTACTTGTTGTACAGGTATGCTGGTTTCCAGTTCGGCTTGATTGAATTTTTCATCGTAGTCCATATAATGATACACAGAACTGATGTAATCAGCGGCTTTGGTGATCTTGGCTTGCACCCAACCTTCCAAACCTTCTGCTTCAGACACGTTCTTTAGCAGTTCATGCAGTTTGATGCTGTACTTGGCCAACTTGTAAAGATCAGCACGTGCCATCTGCACTTCATGATCCATCTCTGCTTTGTGAGCTGCGTCTGCCAGTCCTTCTTTGATCTCTTTGTGTTTCATATGAGTATTTATCTCTTTAATGGGCCACCGAATATGCTGACGTCTTTCATGTCCAGTGCATTATCAGTGGGCTTTTGTTTTTTGGGCTTGGCTTTGGCTGATTTGTAGGCATAAGGATTGGTCACATGGGGGTTTGCTATGCTGGCAATGTTGCCTGCTGATGTGGATCCCACAGATGCCACTTCTCTTATGATGTCTCTAATTTTCATGGTTTGCCTTTGTTGTATTTATGTGGTGTTTGTGATTATTTGTGGACTTTGGGTGTAGTGATACCCAGCTTTTTCACTGCTTTGCCACCTTTGTACAGCCTGGCGTGTGGCACTTTTAAATTTTTTGGACCATATATGTCACCCACTTTGAATGTGTAACTCAATTGGGCAGGATCAATGCCGTAATGATAGTCTGCTCGAGATTCTACTATTTCACGTATCTTCATTTTTTTGTCTTCACGTTTTTAGCAGCACCACGACGATTTGCATTGGGATCTTCACGTCTTTTTCTTGAGGCTGCTGATGCACGACCTTGCTTGCCCAATGCATGTGCTTTGGCTTGCGGCAAACATTTGGGCTTGCCTTCCTTGCTGCTGCCTCTGGCACAATCACCTTTGATTTTGCCGTCTGGACCAAATCGCACCCACTTTTGACGGAACCATTTTTTTAAATCTTCTTCCATCTCCTTCACAGGCACACAGTTGGGCACCATTCTATCACCTTTGGGTTTCATGCCACGCTGCACATACCCCTGCCAGCATTTTTCTAAAATCTCACGATATTTCATTTCTTCTTCCTGCCAGCACAGTGTGCTCGTTGTGAAAATCCTCGAGGTCTAGCACAGTTGATGGATCTTTTGTATTTGGCACTCCACTGCTCTGGCAGTATCTCTTTAACTTTCATCTATTTGCTCTTGTTGCCCCAATTGGCTGCGCCTTTTTTACGACACTGAACCAACGCACCTGATGCATAGGCACTGGGCCAAACTTTGTATCTGGATTTGACCTTACGATAGCAGGCGTCCTGTTTTTCTTGCAGTCCTTGAGTGATTTCTTTGAGTTTCATAATAGTGTTTTACACTATTATTTATTGCGTTTGCGACCTTGACGCATGTTTATTTGCCAATGTGCCAGTTGTTTTTTGCGTGCAGATGCTGTTTTAGAACTGCGTATCCGTTTTAGTTGTGTGATGGTAGCACCTTTGGGTATGCCTGCTCGCTTGCTGTCACCTGCTCGGCCTGGACCTTTGCCATCAGCAAAATTTTCCACAATGTCTCGAATCTTCATTGGATTACACCAGTTTTAATTTTTTTGCTTGTCTGCGGATCTCGCCTGGTTTGACATCTTGAGTGGTGTTCTGTTTGGTAATGATGCCCACACCTGCTGCATCTTCCACAGGCACTTTTTCTTTTTGTTTTTGTTTTTGATGGTATTGTTCCAATGCCTGTGACACTTTGCTGAGTGCATGCTTGTTGGCCTGATACAGTATGCCATAGCCACCTTTGCTCTGCCATTTTTCTATGTTGATGGGACGATCGTCTATTAAAATATTTCTCACACCGTTTTTAACAGCATAGGTTTCTTTCACACCAGTCACAATGATATTGTCTGGTTTGGGTATGTTTTTGCCAATCCATACTTTTTTGTAGTAGCCACTGTTTTCTGTGTCACCTCTCAAAGGCGAAGTGAGTATGCTGTATTGACCACCTGTGAATTTTTTGATCATTTCGATCAGTGTGTCAGCAGTGTTGAACTTGGGTATATGAGCAAAGAAATCTGTGCCGG
>Ga0208974_1001155_pt1 | contig 10435 bp, 10 predicted proteins | sample GreLakmeER15MSRF_FD_187699 | JGI IMG/M metagenome (GOLD analysis project Ga0208974, IMG submission 187699) | Freshwater lentic microbial communities from great Laurentian Lakes, MI, USA - Great Lakes metaG ER15MSRF (SPAdes) | ecosystem: Environmental > Aquatic > Freshwater > Lake | place: Great...
GGCCACCCTCCCAATACTGTCGAGTGTCGGCATCTAAGCTCGGTGCAATGAGACTGTTATAGATACGAACATTGCTGGAAGCTTGGGCAACCCCTAAAAATTCAAAGTATTCCTCGTAATTAGGAAGCGTTTTGAGCGCAGCTATTTTTAGTTTGACCAAGGACACATGCGCGTGGTTGATGTCTACTGCAGTCACCTTGGCGGGGCTGTCGATTAAGTAAGACAGGGCATTACAACCGCCTGATGCAACCGTGATGACATGATCATTGTTGCTTAACTGAAGTGCTTGCATATCGACAACAGGGTCTTCCCAAATCTGGGTGTAGACCAAGCGGCGAAACCACAGAGCGATGATTCGCTCTTTCAGTGTCGACTTTGAACCAAGGCCATAAACTGCCTTTGAACGCAGTTTTTTAGTAGTGGGTTTGGCAGTGTTTAGCGGGGTAATGGACTGAGAAATTTCCATTGATTTCCTTCACAGCAACAACTTTGCCATCATGCCTAGAAGAAATGAAAATTTAGTGAACCTTTAAAGTCAATCGTATGACGAAGTGGGGGTATTAAAAATCGCCTTACCTACTTGCAAATGCGTTCCTTCTTCAATCCCTTTAGCAAAGCTAAATCCTTTTGGAACAAATACCAAAATAGTTGAACCATGTTCAAACCAGCCCAACTCTTGGCCTTTATCAAAATTTAAGTTGCATGCGAATGTTTCGGCGCCTTTGTAGCGTGAATGAAAGACGGTATCGATCCCGTGGATGCGAATACTCGCCACCAAGATTGCAGCAACGGGTACTAAGGCAATACGGTATTTACCGTTTTGAATGTGCATATCTAAAAATGCACGTTCGTTTTTACAAAATAGCTTTTCGACGCGCTTTAGTGCGATCGGATTCACATTCCATGTGTCGCCACTGAAATAGCGAATGTGCTGGATAGAGCCTGTGTAAGGCGCATGGAACCGGTGGTACATCGCTGACGTGATGCGAATTGTCATGAACAAGCCGTCTTGCCATTCCTTGGCAGATTCATGGGGCCCCAGTAACTCTGCAAGGCTGTATGGATAGCCCTTGGCTTGGTAAACCTGCCCATCCACGATCTGCCCCATTGCACCCACAATCCCGTCGCAAGGGCTTACAAATGCAGTTGTGCCGCTGTCAATGGTTCTGGCACCTGGTTGAAGTTCACGGATAAATAAGTCATGCAAGCTAGTGAAAACCTGTTTCTTGGCCTCAGACAAATCTATATCGGTGAAGAGCTTCCAAGCCGCAATAGAAGCATCCCGGATCCATGGTGTTTCAATCTTGCTAAACCATCCCATGAAATGCGTCAATGTCATGCGAGGTATTCGGTTTGTCAAAAGAAAATTAATGTCCTCTTGACTAGATATTTTTCTAAAAATTTGTTGGATCGTCATAATTTCTTCATTGAAAAGTCATACAAAGGAGGGGTTAGGAGAATTTAATTTATGTTTCAAGATATTTCGGATGTGATGTTCCTGTGCCTGTATGTATTTTTGGGTGCTTGGATTGTTCTGCGAGTCAAACAAAGGCTCGAACTGTCTTTGGCCAAGCAACCCGGATTGGGTGGTCATTTGCGATGGGCCAAGCGCATCGCAGGATGGTTGCCTAGTTATTCTTATTCGCAGGACGTGTGGTTCTCTATCGACCACGCCTCTTTTGAAGTTGCTAACTTGCGCAAATCTGCACTGACGGCCTTGGGAGACAGAATGCGCGATAAAGCGCCGCTTACTTTGGCGCATACCCAAGAGGTCAAGCCGATGATCTCTGACTTGCAGTTCATCAGCCAATACCGTGTGCCCTACCAATTCAAAAACGTGTTGACCCAATATTTGCAACTGGGTAGCTTTTGGAAATCGAGCGACGGTGTTTATTTGAATGACATGGATGGCAACCGCTACATCGACGTCACGGGTTCTTATGGCGTGAACTTGTTGGGACAAGATTTTTATAAAGAATGCGTAGAAGAAGGCGTTGCCCTGGTCAAAGACTTGGGCCCTGTCTTGGGTTCTTACCATCCCTGCGTTTTGGAAAACGTGCAGCGCTTGTGTGCCATCTCGAACAAAGACGAAGTGTCTTTCCACATGTCTGGCACCGAGGCTGTCATGCAAGCCGTGCGATTGGCCCGCTACCACACGGGTAAGCGCAAGCTGGTGCGATTCGCTGGCGCGTACCACGGTTGGTGGGACGATGTGCAACCAGGACCTGGCAATCCGATGCCTCCGTCGGACGACACCTTGACATTGCGCGACACGCACGCATCGACTTTGCGTGTCTTGAACCACCGCAACGATATCGCCTGTGTGTTGATCAACCCTCTGCAGGGCTTGCATCCTAGCCAAGCGGCACCGACAGATTCGACCTTGGTCGATGGCAAGCGTTTCGCTAATTTTGATAGGCAAGCCTATACCGCGTGGTTGCAACAGTTGCGTGAAGTCTGTACCCGAAAAGGCATCGCACTCATATTTGATGAAGTCTTCTTGGGATTCAGATTGGCCAAGGGCGGAGCCCAAGCGTATTTCGGAATCGATGCAGATTTGGTGACCTATGGCAAGACACTGGGTGGCGGATTGCCCGTAGGTGTCATCTGTGGGAAAAAAGAATGGATGAAACGTTTCAACGATGAAAAGCCCGTACAAGTCTGCTTTGCGCGTGGAACATTCAATGCGAGCCCCTACGTGATGGGGAGCATGAACGTCTTCTTGAAGCGACTTGACACCAAGCCAGTTCAAGATTTGTACGACAACTTGGACGCTACGTGGGAGAGAAGACTGGTTGATATGAACCAACGACTGGCCGATGAAAAATTGCCAGTCCGAGTGGCGGGTATGTCTACGGTTTGGACGGTGTTGTACCAAACGCCAAGTCGCTACAACTGGTTGCTTCAATATTATTTGCGTGACCAAGGCATTGCTCTGAGCTGGATTGGAACGGGTCGCATGATCTTTAGTCTGAATTTCACGCAAGCGGACTTCCAATCATTTGTAGAGCAGTTTGTGCAAGCTGCCCACCACATGGAGAGAGACCAGTGGTGGTGGGTGCCTGAAGGTCAAACCAATCAAAAAGTCAGACGTGCAATTTTGAAAGAAGTATTGAGAGAGAAGTTCACTTAAATTTAGTGGCTTTTCACGTGCACCATAGGATCGATTAACTCACCACGCATCACGTAGTAAAAAGATTTGTAATACAACTTGATGTCGTGGAAGGGGTCAGTCATGATTTTGAAAGCCCAAGCCAAACCTGCTTGCAGATTTTCTTTGGCCCAAAGTTGCAAGACGCGAAACACCATACCTGCAACACCTAAAAACAACCAAGCAATACCGGTCATGCGAATAGGTGTGTCTTCGTAAGCTTCTGGGACAGCCCATGTCAGGTACTGCGGCATAAAGTAAGCCGTCACAGGAATCAAGCCACACACTGTGAGCAAGACAATTTTGCGTTGAAGGTTGTAGCCCACTTTGATTTCTTCTTTGTGCTCATGCGTCGCTTGGTTGACTTCATCAAAACCTTTGGGCTCAAAAAAGAAGTGACCAATTTGGCGCGTTGTCATAGAGACAAGCCAAGCAATCAAGCCCGCCATCACGGGGTCGATGAACAAATAGACGTAGGAGACCAAAAATGAAATCGCACTGATCAAGTGGAGCGACTGGTTGATGCGGCTATGGTGGTAATAGCGGTGGTCATCCCAGCGTTGGATTCTCAGGGTTTCGAAAAAATCTTGCATGTGGATCTCCTCTGGCAAGTGTTGGTGAGACTTGTGTGCTGACAAAGGGTTGTCGGCAATCCAAGTGCATGCCGAACTATGCGCAATCAACATGAAAATTTGATGACACTGCATCTTTAAATAGTCATATTAGTTTCATCAAACTGTTGCTTTTGGCAGCCATAGTAGATGGTATGAACGCACCAGAAAACCGTTATTTGCATGCTGCAGTGAATAATAAAAAACCATTGCGTATTACCGTGGTGACAGAAACTTATCCGCCCGATATCAATGGTGTAGCCCACACGCTTTCAAAAATTGTGCAAGCGCTGACATCGAACGGTCATACAGTCTGCTTGGTCCGCCCTCGCCATGTATTACATGATTTTCCAAATAACAAAGATAACTTTAGTGAATACCTGGTTCAAGGCTTTCCTATCCCTTTTTACAAACAGTTGCGCATGGGTTTACCTGCCCGAAAAGTCTTGACGCGGCTATGGACTGAACAAAAACCAGATGTGGTGCATATCGCTACCGAAGGCCCTTTGGGATGGTCCGCATTGAAAGCGGCGCAAAGCCTCAACATTCCAGTGAGCACCGACTTTAGAACCAACTTCCATACCTACAGTGAACATTACGGAGTGGGTTGGTTAGGTGGAATCATCATGGGCTATCTGCGTAGATTTCATAATGCAGCTAACAGCACCATGGTTCCCACCAGTCAGCTCCGCAGAGAGTTAGTGAACGAAGGCTTTGAGAAATTACACGTTGTTCAGCGAGGGGTAGACACGCATGTGTTTTCACCTATGAAGCGGTCCAATGCATTGAGAGCAGCATGGGGCGCTACAAAAGCAACAACGGTTGCTATATGCGTATCGCGTTTAGCAGCGGAGAAGAACCTCAACTTAGTTATTCGTGCCTTCCAAGCCCTCAAAATTAAGCAACCAGATACTAAATTAGTGTTCGTTGGCGACGGCCCTATGCTCGAGCAACTTAAAGTAGATGCACCTGACGCCATATTTGCCGGATTTAGAAGAGGTGAAGATCTAGCGGCCCATTACGCTAGCGCCGATATGTTTATGTTTGCCAGTTTGACTGAAACTTTTGGCAATGTAACGATTGAGGCCATGGCCAGTGGTTTACCGATTGTTGCTTTCAACCATGCTGCAGCTGGCGAAATTATTGAGTCTGGCGTGAATGGAATCTTGGCAAATTCCAACGACGAAGCAGATTTTATGAAGGCCTCTATCCAACTTGGCCAAGATTTAGATATGCGTTCAACCTGCGCGCAAGGAGCCAGAGAAAAGGCGCTTCAATTTAGTTGGGAATCGATTGTGAAAAAGACGGAAGACGTTTTGTATGGCGTTTGCGCCTCAGAACAATCAATTATTGAGTCAAAGCGCTAGCGTAATAGGCTGCAGCAAAGGTTTTGGATTTCCCCATATAGTGCCTATCAATACGCCATTCTTTCAAGACCTCTATAGCGAGGTCAAATTCTTCAGGAGGCAGTTCATATAAGTCTTTGATATGAAAATCATCATTGGATTCGAGAGAAAGAATCAAGTGCGTGAGTACTTTTGCAAAGGGCTTGGTTATGTCCTTTTCAATTATTTTTTCAGCTTTTTTGATGGCTCGCATAGGATTCCTCTCTTGCGAAATACACGATTTCTTGGTGGGCTCTGCGCGGATCGAACACGCGACCAAAGGATTAAGTGTCCTCTGCTCTACCAACTGAGCTAAAAGCCCAAACGAAAAGTATTCTCACACATTTTTCTGACAAATAAACGATCCAAATAAACAAACTTTTTTTTGTCAATGCATAGATCAACTTAAATGGCTTGTCTTAATTAAACCAATATCTTTTTTCTTTCTCCAAAGCCCAGTGGAGACAAATTTGGATTTTGACTTTTGATTTTGTTGAAATTGCTCATAGAGTTCATTAGTATTTTCTTCTGATGAACTATTTTTTTCCATGCACAGATCAATTCCATCTAGGGCTTTTTCATAAGCATCTGATTTCGGACTGAGGTATTGGTTTGAGGATTTCATAAAAACCTTTCAGAATAGGATTCCCCATAGTAGGTTTAGACAGGTGCTTTCTGATGACAGAAAACTGACCTATAGGGATATGCGTATACACAATGACAGTGTCGACTCTGAAAAGGCTTACAAAAAGAGTTGAAAGTTCATGAATATGTCATAAAAAACTTACAAAAACTACCTATTCTTTTGAATGTGCACACAGTTAGTACGTTCGGATAAATACTTAATTTCTGAATTCGTAAAAGTTGCATATCCCAAAAGGAGGTTGCCAATGGACACGTCAGTTACTTCAGTAGAGGCGATGGCTCGAGAATTCGGTGAAACGCTTTTCCAGCTGGGATTTTCTAAAGGAATCTTTCAGGAGTTCAAGCCCTATCAAACCACCGATGTCTTATTGGAAACGCATGCCGAGGTCGGCTTAGTTTTAAATGGCGAGCTTTTATTTCAATTTCAAGATTGCTTAATCATCAATGGAGTTGGTGACCAATTCTTTGTTCCAGCAAACACACATTACCAAGTCACAGCGGGCCGAGACGGCGCTCAATTTTTATACGCTAATCATTGCAATCCGGTAGCTGTCATCTATTGAAATTGAATCTTCCGAAGTGCCTACAGCTTGGCGCGAGGGGCAAAGAGTCTTGTAATTTCTTTTGGCATTGTCAAAAGCCTGTCACATAGCTTGCACACACTATGTTAGATAAACAACTATTTAGAGATCTTCGCCATGTCGCTTCTCATTCAAAAACTCGACAAACATTTCGCTAACGGCAAGCACGCTTTGCGTGACATTAATTTATCTATTGGTGACAGCGAAATGGTGGCACTCATTGGCGCATCTGGTTCTGGCAAATCTACTTTGCTTCGGATGGTGGCGGGCTTGTTAGAAGCTGACGCAACACCTGGCTCATTGATCGAAGTCAATGGTCTGTGCGTCCAACGCAATGGCCGCATTGCCAGCAATGTGCGCAGCATTCGTTCGCAAGTGGGCTTTGTGTTTCAACAGTTCAACTTGGTCGACCGCTTGCCCGTATTGATCAATGTATTAGTGGGGCGTTTGCATGCCATGCCTTGGTGGCGTGGCGTTATGGGCTTGTTCAATGCCCACGAACGGTCAAGCGCACTTGAAGCCCTAGAGCGTGTAGGCATTCTTGACTGCCACGCCCAACGCGCCTCCACCTTGTCCGGTGGCCAGCAACAACGCGCAGCCATTGCACGTACCTTGGTGCAAGGCGTAAAGCTGGTGCTTGCCGACGAACCCATTGCCTCCCTTGACCCCGAATCGTCACGTAAGGTGATGGAGATTTTGTCTACGATCCAACGCGAAGATGGTCGCACCGTAGTGGTGTCGCTCCACCAAGTGGATATGGCCATTCGCTATTGCCCGCGCATCATTGCCTTGAACCAAGGCCAAGTGGTGTACGACGGCCCTTCCGCCAATCTCACGCCCGCGTTGTTACGTGATTTGTACGGCATGGAAGCAAATGAGTTTTTGAGTGGTGGTGAATTGCTCTCCTCTTCACCTAAACAGCACCCTTCGCCCACCTTGGCTTGGTCCAACGCCGTTGCGCAAGTAGCTTGATTTTTTTCTTGTCTTTTTTCAACACCTTTGGAGTTTTTAACAATGTTTAAGAAAACCCTCTTCGCCTTTGCATTAGGCCTGAGCATCACCAGTGCCATGGCGCAAGACATCAACTTCGGCATCATTTCGACTGAAGCCACACAAAACTTGAAAGCCGACTGGCAGCCTCTGCTCGACGACATGGAAAAGCAAACCGGTCTGAAGGTCAAGGCGTTTTTCGCCCCTGACTACGCCGGCATCATCGAAGGCATGCGCTTCAACAAAGTGCAAATCGCTTGGATGGGCAACAAATCAGCCATGGAAGCGGTGGACCGCTCCAACGCTGAAGTGTTCGCTCAAATGGTCAATGCCGATGGCACACAAGGCTACTACTCTCACTTGATCGTGCACAAAGACAGCCCCTTGAGCAACCTGAACGACATGTTCAGCAACGCTAAAAACCTGAGCTTTGGCAATGGTGACCCCAACTCCACATCCGGCTTCTTGGTACCTGGCTTCTATGTGTTTGCACAAAACAAAGTGGATGCGAAGTCCGCTTTCAAAGTGGTGCGCAACGCCAACCACGAAACCAACGCTTTGGCAGTGGCCAACAAGCAAGTGGACGTGGCCACCAACAACAGCGAAAACCTGGACAAGCTTAAAGAGCGCCAGCCAGAAAAAGTCAAAGATATCAAGATCATCTGGACATCACCTTTGATTCCTCTGGACCCCATGGTCATGAGCAAGAGCTTGCCTGAAGCCACCAAAGCCAAAATCAAGACCTTCTTCTACAACTACGCCAAGACCGACGCACGCGAAAAAGAGATCGTCATGAAGATCTCTAAGTTGTCCGGCTTCAAGGTGTCCACCAACGATCAACTCAAGCCAATCCGCCAGTTGGAACTGTTCAGCCAACGTAACAAGGTCGACTCTGACACCACCATGTCTGACGCCGAGAAGAAAACCAAATTGGCAGAGGTCGACCAAAAATTGGCTGCATTGAAGTAATTTCTCTGTTCGACAGATCCACCGGCTTCTTCCTGCGCTGCGCGTGCAATAAGAAGCCGCATTTATTTTGAGTGAAGCCCCCATGCCCCCTATTACCCATCCACCCTTGCACGCACTGGTTCACACAGCTGGCACGAAGCGAAGCCTCACTTGGTACTTGACCTGGGGTTTCATCGTTGTGTTGTTGGCTGCCTCTTGGCAAGGCGCTGACATGCGCCCTGTCGAGTTGTTTCGCGACTCCAGCAACATGGCCAGCTACGCTGCAGACTTCTTTCCGCCCAACTTTCGCCAATGGCGACTCTATGTAGAAGAAATGGTCATCACCCTGCAAATAGCTTTGTGGGGCACTGCCTTGGCCGTCATCACCGCCGTGCCCATGGCCTTGCTGGCTTCATCCAACATCGTGCCTTGGTGGGTGTATCAACCCGTACGCCGTTTGATGGATGCTTGTCGCGCCATCAACGAAATGGTGTTTGCCATGTTGTTTGTGGTGGCGGTGGGCCTGGGGCCGTTTGCGGGCGTGTTGGCCTTGTGGATTCACACCTCGGGCGTGTTGGCCAAGCTGTTTTCTGAAGCGGTTGAGGCGATTGATCCTCAGCCTGTGGAAGGCATCCGTTCGACTGGCGCTTCTGCCATGCACGAAATTGTGTATGGCGTCATCCCGCAGGTGATTCCTCTATGGACTTCATTCACGCTCTACCGTTTTGAATCTAATATTCGTTCCGCTTCGGTGGTAGGCATGGTGGGTGCGGGTGGAATTGGTGTGGTGCTGTGGGAAATCATCCGTGGCTTCCAGTACGCCGAAACCTGTGCGGTGATGATCATCATCATCCTGAGCGTGAGCGTGATCGACTTGGTGTCTGCGCGTATTCGTCAACATTTTGTCTGAGGGAATTTATGTCTCGACTTTTCTATATGACGGATGTTTTAAAAAGTCTTTTCCCCTCTTATTACAAAACACGCACACCTTCACGCCATACTGACTTCACGACTCCGTGGCGCTTACCGTCTGGTAAATCGACCAGTCTGACCTGAATCAAATCTGCGCGCAGGCCTGTTGCGATTTGTCCTCTGTCATTCAAACCGGTGGCTTTAGCCGCATGGTGGCTTACCGTTGAAACTGCATGGGGTAAGTCCAAAATTTCATCGTCTACCAAACGAACCACTGCGCTGAGCAAACTGCCCGGAACGTAGTCTGATGAAAGAATATCTAACAGACCATTTCGCGCCAAATCAGCAGCGGAGACATTGCCCGAATGCGAGCCCCCACGCACTACATTGGGCCCGCCCATCACAGTGAGCATGCCGTGTGCATGTGCAGTTTGAGCAGCTAGCAAGGTCGTAGGAAATTCAGACACTTTGGCTCCCTCGTTATGCGCTTGCGTAACGTGTGCGGGCGTTGTGTCGTCATGGCTGGCCAATGCAATGCTATGGGTTTTGCAATAGTCAACAAAGAATTGACGATGTGGCTCTGCATAACGTGCTTGTAGTTCTTCAGCCAGTTGTATTTGCCTCTCGAATTTCTCGTTAGACCAGCCTTTTTTACCCGTGTAATAAATACGCGCCACCTCGATATTTTCCCATTGACGTTGACCGGGCGTGTGATCCATCAAAGAGATCAAGGACAAACGTGGATGGCCTTGAAAGGGCTCGAACAAGTCAATCGTGTTCGGTGCGGGTAATTCGCAGCGTACGTGGATATGGTGGTCAGCACGTAACAGGTCTTTCTGGCTACATGTTTCTAGAGTTTCGAGTACAGCGTCCCAGGTGCTGCCGCGCAGACTGTCCGGATCTCCATCGCCCACACCTAATGCATCAAACACGGTGGTAATACCCGCTGCTGCAATTTCGGCGTCATGCGCAAGCAAGGCGGGCATTTCTGCCCATTGCACTTTTGGGCGAGGCATCAAATGGCGTTCAAAGTTGTCGGTGTGAATTTCGACAAAACCGGGCATCAAATAATCACCCTCCATATCCCAGCCACCTGAATGGCTAGCCCCACCTTGGTCAACAGATTGAATTTTTCCGTCTTCAATACAAACGCTTCCATCTACTACTTCGTCAGCTAACACCAACCTTGCGTTTTTAAAAATAGTGGAGCTC
>Ga0208974_1001157_pt1 | contig 10420 bp, 17 predicted proteins | sample GreLakmeER15MSRF_FD_187699 | JGI IMG/M metagenome (GOLD analysis project Ga0208974, IMG submission 187699) | Freshwater lentic microbial communities from great Laurentian Lakes, MI, USA - Great Lakes metaG ER15MSRF (SPAdes) | ecosystem: Environmental > Aquatic > Freshwater > Lake | place: Great...
GATAATCGACTCAACCAAATGTTTGTAAGGAATGTGAACAAAAAAATCAGTTCCGTTAAAGAACGTCAAATCATTTTTCAACTCAATACTTCCCTGAACCATTTTAAGAAAAAGTTTGAATTGAATCCCATTTACAAATGTTTCGTTCAAAAGAACTCCAAATTTTTCGTGTTGAATTTTGATGTTGTGTGATGCCATGTTCATATCTTCGTCGTTTGTCTTACAAATATAATTAAATTCCGAACAATAAAAAAAAATCCCCTACTTTTTTTTGTAGGGGAAGTGAGAAAAACAAGAGGGTTTACGACCCTCCACATTGATGACCAAACTTATCATATTCGGTCGGTTGTAGCAGGAGAAAGATTCGAACTTTCGACCTTCAGGTTATGAGCCTGACGAGCTTCCACTGCTCTATCCTGCGATATATTTTTTAGTAACTTCTGACAAAAAAGTCCCACAAACTCCTTTTCTCTCGAACTCTTATTTGTGGGACAAATGTTTCACAAAAGTAACAATTCTATTTTTCAAAATCAAATTGTAGTGAAACTTTTTGTGGGGGGTGTGAATCTCTCGATTCAGTTTTATAAATATAGACAACAATTAAAAAAAATCAACTAAAGTCAAAATATTTTTTTAATATTTTTTGTAGGTTGTCGTCTAAGCCCAACTTTTTCATTTCATCAAAACTGAAATATCCACATTTTGTGTGTTCATGTCCGTCTGTAGCAGAATCCAAGTCAGGCAAAATTGGCTCAGTAAGTTCTGAAATAAAGATATAAATGAAATCTTTATCTGATTTTTTTCCATCTTGTATTACAGGAATGGTTCCGATGAATTCAATGTCGTTTTCGGAAAGTTCAAAATCGGTTTCTTCGTATAACTCACGAACAGCCGCCTCTCTTGGGGTTTCTCCTACTTCAATTTTACCCGTTGGGATAAACCATTGATTTGGATGAGAATACTTCTCACTTCGCTTACATAATAAACATTTATCTCTGTATTTTAATATTACGCCTGAGTACATTTAAAGTTAATTTGTATTTATAAGTATTATGGATATATCAATAAATAATCATGTTTTCAAAGTGAAGACTTTAACTGACCCAAAATCCCAACAGATTGGAATGATGGGTAAAAAATTCTCCAATGAAAACGAAGGTATGTTGTTCTTAATGGGTGGAAAAAAACAATGTTTTTGGATGAAAAATTGCATCATTCCATTAGATATAATTATGATAAAAAATAATGTAATTGTCAACATCCATCATAATTGCCCTCCATGTGATAAAGAAGATTGTTCTTCATACTGTGGTAATGGAAATGTTGTTTTAGAATTGAATGGAGGAACTTGCGAAAAATTAAACATCCAAGCCGGTGACACTATTAATTATTTGATTTAGACTCAGCAATTTTTTCTTTGAGTACTTTTTGAAACTGATTGGCAATCATCTTTGTAAATTTGACTGATGGACTATCTTCAGAATCACCAAACCTTGTTCCACCTTTTGGAGGTCTTGTACTTTTTCCAAGATAATTCAATCCTGAAATATTTGTTATACATTTGTGACCTCCTGAATTGGATTGTATTAAGCCCCAAGCATTAACCCCAATCTTATCTAACATATTCATTTCATCATCTGTTAAACTTTTAAAAGGTTTTTCCATTAGACCACCAATTCTATTCAAAATTTGTTCACCATTGTCCATGAACATGATTTTGTCACCATATAATGCTTTGAAGTCTTTGAATGTGAATCCAACACTTTCAGGATTGACACTTGTTTCACTCACCCATTTGATTGTTGACAGTGGTACAGTTTTTTGTTTCAATTGTTCCTCCCACTTACTCAATACTTCCTGAGCGATTTCACCCAAATTAACTCCCTTAAGTTCTCGTTCTTTTTTGAACGGATTACAAGATGCTTGAACAAGTCCCATGGGCCAAGCCATAATTAAAAAATCGGCTTCAGGATTATTCTTATATGGAGTATATCTATCATAAGACCCTGGCTTGAACATATTTCCTCCACCATATTGGAAAATAATATTATCTGTTACAGTTGGAAACGACTTCATTTGCTGAGTATATTCATCTGTATTTTTCTGTAGCTGTTCGGGTGATGGAGAAGTTGTTGATTTCATCCAATCTTTAATATTACTCAAAATAGATAATAATGATGGTTCGGAATCCATAACCAACATTTCTAAAAATCCAGGTTTGTTTTTGAAGGCTAATAATAATTTATTAATAACCAATCCCAACAACATCTTATTTGATTGAAGAGATTTTTCCTTATCGAATCGATAAAGATAATTTACAACGTCTTCAGGGCTTAGATTTTGTCTTGCGAAATCTGCTGAGTCAACTGTATTAATTAACAATATATCTGGTGATGAAAAAAGTTCTTTTGGTGAAACGACCTGTGATATTGTTGCAACATTGGATCGAGATTGTCGGAATGAGGTTGATTTAGTATCTTCAGCACCAGCCTGTCTATCGTGATGGTCTGTGTGAATAACGAACATTGGTTTTCCATGTGCAAAGTCAACGAGTACAGGCATTGTGTCCCCTTGAGCATCATTCTTTTTAACTGAGAATTCTTTGTCACCATATTGAATAACGTGAGAGTCAACAACATTAATACCATTATTCTCAAGGTATTTTTTCATTGCAATCGCAGTAGTTACACCATCTAAATCTTGATGGAAATAAATTTCTGCTTTGGGATATCGTTTACTTAATTCTTTAATATCCCGAATACCACTCTCTTTTAATATTTTTTTCATTAGAACTGTTTTTTGACCCAATCGAGAAAATTTCCCCAAAGATCTTCGTGTACACCATACTCATTAGCATTTATGTTTTTCAACATAATTTTATCCTTCTCAGGCATTTTGGCGTAAGTTTTCTCCCCCCAAACTCCATCCGTAGGATATACTCCAATCATTTTTTGATATTTATCGATTGCGGCTTCAGTCTTTGAATTTGGTCCAGTCCTCCCATCCAATACCAAACCAGCGTTGATTCTTTTGTTCAAAAAAGCCTGAACTCTATAGACATGCTCTCGGTGATACATTTGTTCGTTAATTACTCTTTTAACAACTCTTGTCAAGTCAGACTCAGTCAATTTAATTATTTTTGCCATGATTAGTACTTTAAGGTTAATAAGTATTTTGATTTATTTATTAAAGCCAACATTTCATCTCGAATATTCAACAAATCAGTATCGTATCTTGAATCAAGTTGGTCTGAAAAACTAACCAAAAATTCTGTTATTCCATCCATAAAATTTTGAATGCTAAGTGATGATATATCTTGAAACATAAGAGCAAATTCAGGTTCGAACTCAGGTCTTCCATATTTACCCATCATTGCCTCAGTAAATTCATCTATTAAATCTCCGAGTCCGTCATATATTTTTCCATAAGTTTTATGTTTAGCATCCCCAAATGTTTGCCAATGTAAAAACTTCCATTGTAGTTGTATCTGTACTAATTTTTTAATAAGTTCTTCTTTCATGTTAATAAATATCCTTATAAACAAAAAAAAGGTCGTGAAGACCTTTTTAAGTTTTAGATTCAAAATCAAGGACTCCTTGTTTTTTTTGATTAATAAAATGTTGTACCCTTTTTGTCGCCAATTCACAATAATTAGGACTAAGCTCGATTCCAATCCATCTGCGACCTAACGTTTCTGCCGCAACCAAACTAGTTCCGCTTCCAGTGAATGGATCCATAATTATATCATTCTTGTAGGTAAGAATTTTTATCGCTTTAGTCGGGATGTCCATTGAAAAAGTTGCCTTTGTTTGTTGTCTTGTATCCGCAAAATATTCCCATTGACCATATACCAAACTCATAAAGTCCTTCTTATCTTCATCTTGATACATGGTTTTCTTCTTTATTGTTCCGTCTTCTTGTTCAACATCAACAACTTCTCCAACCCATTGAGGTTCCCCTTTGACTTTTTTAATCCTATCTTTCTTATAAGCAAGGATTACACATTCCTTTGGATTGTAAATGTACGGTGATGAGGGAGACATCCAAGAACCCCAAGCGGTGGTCTTACTTCTATGCGGTGAATTTTCGTCAAGGTCTACAAGTCCATAAAATTTGAACCCAACCTTTTTCATTACAGACCAAAATTCAGACATGAAAAGAACTCGTCCTCCTCTATCTTGAACGTTGACTTCATATGGTATATTTACAGCAATTCTTCCATCATCTTTGAGAATACGAAATGATTCACCCACCCATTCTTCGGTAAATTTCCAATATTCCTCCATCGATTGGTTATCGTCATGACTATCGTAGTCAATACCGACATTATAAGGTGGAGAGGTAACAATTAAATCAATTATTGACTCAGGTAATTTACCCATCTCAACAACACAATCGCCATTTATAATCCTATTTGTTTCTAACATCGTAATTTACCTTCGTTTCTTAATTGTTCTCTAATCTTCGTCGCAGATATATCTGAAACTTCTTGAGGTGGAATATGTTCTATAATATCGTATCCGACTCCTCTACCAAAATTAACTGACTCGATATCAGGAATAATGATAACTTTAACTCTACCCTCCTGAATTAAGTCTAAAAGTTCTCCAGTGATTCTATTCTCAACCTCTTGTGAAGTATAAGGATTTTTATCGTCAGGTTCAATATCTCTAATACAAATTAAAACATTTTTACCTTCATCAAGACACTGATTCATTAACCATTTGTGTCCATCATGAAATGGTTGAAATCGTCCCACCAACATGGAATATTGTTTACCACCAGTATTTTTTAACTTGGGGTCTCCCTCAACGTGAATCTTTTTCATATTTGTTTTTAATTTGTTTTTATAAACTCCAAAATTATATTTGCAGAATCATTAATTGAAACATTCGTTGTATCAATATCTATATAATTTTCTGTTGGTGGTTCATAGTCTTGTACGAAGAAACTTTCTCTACCACGTATTTCTGTTGTATGAACATAAACTTCAATAAGATTATCACCCATCTTTGATTTGAACTTATCTCTTTGGTCTTTATATGGAGACACCAAGGAAACAAATAGGTGTTTACCTTTTTTATGAAGATATTCTGAGATTTGTTGCGCAAGTTCAATATTCTTTCTACGTCCAACTTCAGAGTAATCCTTATTATCAAATAAATCCCTCAAATCATCTCCATCGATATGGAATACATCCGAACCCATGTTTAACATCATTTGTTTACATAGGGTTGTCTTACCCGATCCAGGTTGTCCTGTTAACCAAATTATCATTTTTCTAAATTTTTAATTTTTCTGTCCAAATAAAACGCGGCTTTCTTTAAGTCTTCAAGTTCTTTAACAGGGTTTTTTTTACCCGCTCTGGCGATATACTTTACTACGTTGAATAAATAAGCGTCCTTATCCAATCCCCATGCTTCGCATACTTTAATCACTTCGTATACATTATCCTCACCACCATAATGATTAGGATGGTTTACCATTTCATTGTTCACTATCATTACCCCACTTTTTTTCAATGTATTTAATGTATCTATCATATTTAGTTGGACTATATAACATCCAAATGAAATAGATATCTAAGAACCATTCTATCTTTTTAAGAATTTTTTTAACTGTTTCCAAAATATTTTTCGATAATTTCAAGTCTTTCGTCAGCGTCCGCTAACATTCGTAATGCCTCTTCGGCGTTCTCATAAAAATCTTTGGTTGAATGGTCTCCAATACCCACACCAGTATTACCTAATAAGTCCAAAGAAAGAAGTGCCTTCGCCTTATCTGCCTCCGCTGAGGTCGTCAACATTTTAATTAGATGTTTATTCATAACTTTTATTTTTATAATTTAGTTGTTTTTAGGATTTCTTCATCGGTTTTTCCTTCGAGGTAAAGATTGTATATCAAGGAACAAGTGGTATCTTGAAAAAGTAACATCTCACTCTTACCGTAATATTCTTTTAATTTACCTTCTTTGAGGGCTGAGACACATTGGTCAAGGGTTACCCATCTCTTGTTAAAACTCATTTCAAAAATATAAGAATTTTAGTTTGGAGAGTCAAAGTTATTAATTTTTTCAAAATTTACAACTTGAAAAATATAAGACATAACTTTTCGCTTAATAATCGGAACCATCGTCTCTTCAAAAGGAAAATTTTGAGGACATTTAATTTCGAATATAGGTAAGTTTTTATAAAAAGTGGTACCATTCCATTTTGATTTATTTTCAATTATTTCAGTCAGAGTCATTTCATCAACACCACCTTCAGAAATTAAACCCAAATGAGTTCGATTTGTAGATTTATCTTTTTTATCTGTCCTAATTTCGTACTCCCAAACATACAATTTTTCTTCAGATTTACGATAGAAAAAGATATAACCTGAATTTGAAACCAAATTGTTTTTATTTTTTCTTAAGTACAAATCAATGGATTCGAACGCAATGTTCCAAATGGATTTGGCAATGTTGAAAGCGTCAAATAATTTCGGGCCCGAAAACCTAAGGGTTTTATCTAATTCGTTTTCCTCTGTCTCAGTTAATTTTCTTGGTTTTTTCGGGGTTAATTCTTTAACCAATATTTCATCATCAGGAGATTCAAATTTTTTGTCGGTAAGTAAAAGTGTGTTTTCCTTAGAAATCGATTGAATATTTGCCAAATGTAATGATAATTCAACAAAATTTGGGTATAGTTCAAACTTGTCAAAACTTTCATCACACTTTTGAAGATAGTCTAATAAAGTATATTTGTTATACTCGAAATCCAACGGTTCTTTATACATCCATTCTGGATTCAGTTTGAATGCAATTTTTTTCTTTCTACCCATATAAAAATTATAATGGTCAAAAATTATTAATCAATTCTCATTACATAAAATAAGTCACCATCGGCATAAACTTCATGAGCTTCCCCATCGTATTGTGCCAGAAAATGCCCATATCCTTCCGTTTCAATCGCATCTTCAATCAAAGTGTCCTCATCAACAAATTGTTCCCAATTGACATCATAAGTTTCAATATAATTCCATGGGTCGTAGTTTACTTCGTTCAATTTGGTTTCTAACATATTATCCATCAATTCGTCAGGAAAATCACCTTCTGGATCGTCTTGGATTTCTGTTATTTCCATGGAATATTCATCAATTATTTCCTCAAACTCTGATATTTTTTTATTGAACCATTCAGCATTTGGCCCATCTTTTCGTTGTTCGAATTGCTGAACACTTCGTTTTAATCGACTCATTTTCATAAATAAAATATCAAGTTGTTCTCTTTGTTTTCTTGAAAACATTCTTTCACTATCATCGAAATACGCCTCGGGATAGTTGTATATATCTTCTTTGAAAAAATCCTCCGCGTAGTTTTTAACATCTCTTACATCAATATGTGATTTTAAAAAATCCTTATTGAAAAAGTTAATCCCCTCCGAATAAATTAGGTCTCTAAGATAATCTTCACAACTCCTTCTTGTGTCATCTTCGTCCCCGATAACATATTCTATACCTTCAACAATGAACTTATCCATATAATAATAATCCCCAGCAAAAATCAAATCGTCCAAAGTTGCATCTTCATCTAAATCTCCAACATCTTTTAACCAATTCAATAAAAGTTCAGCTCTAAACTTCAGTGAGGGACTATTTTCCATGAATAGTTTGGTTCGGTCTGTATCGGATTCTGTTAGTTGTGAAAAATTCATCAGTTTTTATTTAATAAATATAATTATGTAATATAATTAAAGTTGTCGACTATTTATAAACATAAACAAATTAAATTTTATCACCATGGGATGCGGATGCAAAAATAATCAACAAGCACAACCTCAAGTTCAACAACCACAGCCTGCGGCTCCTCAACAACAAAATGAGAGTGTAAAAGCTGCAATCAAAAAAACTGTTGAGAAGTATTATAACGTGAACAAATCTTCCAAGTAAGAAACTTGTAAGGGATGTGTGAGAGGGAACAATTTTTTTGTTCCCTTTTTGTATTTATCAATATGGGTTTCGAAGACATTATAGACCAATTCCACGAAGGAGAATTTGACCCCGAACTTTATTTCGGAGATTATGACACATTTTTTAGTATTCTTGAAAAAAGAAAATTAATGGATAGACTCGACATTGAGGATTCTGACATTCAAAATCGTCTATTGTTGTGGCTACATAAAAAAAATCCATCAAAATTTTATCAGTTTGTTTTAGATAAATTAACCGATTTGGAAATCGATGAAGATGGCAGAGTATTTTTAGACCTTTCGGACCTATCAGACTTATCAGAATTATTTTGTGATAGATCGCAAAGAGATGGTTTATCAAGGGCCATGGTTGAAGAAATTCTAAATGGTGAATTTGATAATTGGTTTGAATACACAACAGACTCAGTTTATGATGACGTTATTTCTGAATTGAATCCAAAGAATCATAAAATATTGGCAGATTACATTGTTAACTCGTTACAAAATACTCGAATTAGTCCTGAAACCGAGGTGTTATCCGAAATTGCCAACGAACAAGGACATCCTGATTATGTAACAGTTGATTCTTCAGTTGTCGAAACAATTTTGGATGACAAAGAAACAATGACTCATCTTTTATCCGAAGAACTTCAAGACCTTGACAACAGTTTGTACAGCATACATATTAATGCTTACTCATCAGCATATGAAAGTGCGGTAATTAATTCAATTTGGAGTGAATTACAAGAATACGTTGAAGGTAAGGGTCAATTTTATTCAGTACCCCACAAATTCAAAAAAGACACGGTAATTAATAGGTTTACAATACCTGTCGCTTCCAACTTTCATGAAATAATTGATGACTATTTACGAGATAATGCAAATCGTGGAAATAGAGGTTTATTAGAATACTATGGGTCATATATATCATTAATCGCAGATAACTTTGATTGTTTAACTGTATATGGTCCAGATTATCCCGATTACAGTGAAATCAAAAATAATATCAATGAAATTTTCGTAGATTATTTATAAAAATTCTATTTTTTTTGTTTTTTTATTTTCTTATCATTCAACAAATTAGAGAACTTAATGGTACTTAAAAAAACAAATAGTAGAGTCTATATTATAAATTTATTTTCAGACTTTTTACTAACAAAAATTCCTTACAGCGAAGAATCAATTTTTTCCGTAGTTGATTGTAATAACTTTGTAATCATAAAGGGTAAAACTACTCATAAAGAAATTTTAGATATCAGTTCAATAACAAGAGAGTTCAACGAAAAATACGAACCTGAGACACCAATCTCCCACACAATAGATTTAATTGAATATGATTATAAGTTACCCAAAGTAAAAAATTTGGAGTTTATCTTACATAAATCAGAAAATTGTTCTTACCATAAAAAACAAATTGAAAAATTTTTATCAAATGAGTCATCATTTGATTTCCGTTGTTTCCCATCAGAAGTATCTGATGATGAATTGGTTGTCACGTCTGAGTTCCCTCATGGTTATTCCTTGAATCAGGGAAGACTTATCTATCTTTACGGAAAACATATTTTTTATAGTATCCCAACTAACTACAACAATTCATCTATTATTTTTAATTTGTCTTTAGACAAAAATGATGATAATGATAATATCATATCAATCTTTAATGTAGATAAAAACTCTGAAGATGAAACCTTGAAATCGGCAATATTAGACGTGTTTGATTTTGACATGTCTTGGTTGTCATCTGAAATGAAAAAAGTGGATTGGAGTATTGAACTCACAAATCCACTTGAGGAATATTCTTTTATTAAAAAGAAAAATAAGGACTTTATTATTTTTTAAATAATTCCAGCATTTTTTCGATGCTCATTGATTATTTGAAGTGCTTCGGTCAACTCGTTATAATTTTTTTCAGGTGCGTATAGGAAGGATTTGTAATCCTTCCCACTACCTTCAATAATTAATAATGCTGGAATCATATCATTATCAGTTATTTCACTGAAAATGTCGTACTCATCTTTATACTTGTCGATATCTCTATCGAAAAATTCAACGCCCTCTTCCTTCAACATTTTTTTGAAGTCGACACAAAAAGGGCATCCTTTCATAGTATAGACAATTACATTCAGATCCTTCATAATTATTAATCTAATAATTTAAGAAGTTGATCTGGTGACATCACACCTGGTCTTGAAAAAGTTTCCTCACCATTCTCGAATATTTTAATTGTTGGAACTCCCCTAACATTCCACTCTTTCATAAGGTCCATATCTTGTTCAATGTCAAATTTATAAACACTGTATTTTGGAGTTCCTTTTTGTATTAAAGATTCATTAACTTTCTCAAGATTGCCCAACATTATTTTGCACGGTCCACACCAAGTCGCAAATAGGTCAAGGACAAAGTTTTCCTTGTTGTTAATTTTTTGTTTCAGTTCTTCACTTGTTAGTTGTTTTGTCATTATTAAATTGTTT
>Ga0208974_1001160_pt1 | contig 10412 bp, 13 predicted proteins | sample GreLakmeER15MSRF_FD_187699 | JGI IMG/M metagenome (GOLD analysis project Ga0208974, IMG submission 187699) | Freshwater lentic microbial communities from great Laurentian Lakes, MI, USA - Great Lakes metaG ER15MSRF (SPAdes) | ecosystem: Environmental > Aquatic > Freshwater > Lake | place: Great...
GGTTTTCTTACCGTTTGAATATATTGATGAACCTTTTACTTTTTGAGTTGGCCCGATATAAACAAAATCACTGGATGGTTCATCACCAAATGCCACGAATTTCCCATCATGGAATAAAATAGTTGATGAATATAAATTATCATCAATAATTGAATTTATTTCCTTGATAGTCATTTGAAGTCTTTACCCAAATTAACAGTTACACCCAAACCACGAAGTTGTTCCAGTAATGACATTATTTCTGTTTTGTTCTTCTTGAGTTCTGTTCTAACCATTTTCAAAGATGCCAAGGTAATATTTTTTGAAGTGGGTTTGAAAGATTGGTATTTTTCTTTACCTTTGTTCTTAAAATTGTTGAATGCTTGTTTGGCCGTTTCAACCTTTGTATCCCGTCCCTCTTTCTTCAATTCTTCCATGAAGATATCTGGATCTTCAATCTTTGAAAAGTAATACAACGAGTTGTAAGCGGGTGGTAATAGGTGTTTTATGTCGTGATTAATGAGTTCATTTTTAGCTATAGTATTGAACATTGAGAACACGGATCTTTTCATCAAACCCCGTTTCTCCAGTTCTGATTCAAGAACCTTGAATCCCTTTTTGTCCCTGTATCCACGGATCAACAAAACCACGGTCAAAAGGGAATCAATGGTTGTGTGCCACGCCTGACCAATCTGGTTACAGGCATCATCTATGTCAATTTCCACATTCTTTGAATCAATGTGGATCTCAACACCGTCTTTTTTAATCACAGTAGTCATAGGCTTTTGGTATTCACTTTTTGGTTTTGTTGTGCGCACAACAGCAACTCAATTCTGACCACTAATCGGTAACTGTCAAGAGGGAAAATGCCAGAATTGCTAAGAAAACTTTTTTCCATGGTCAAACTCTTTATTTTGACAATTTATTTTCTGGAGGAATACCGGAAAAATTGAAATTTCCCTAGAATAATTACCACTTATATCAAGATATTCTGGTAAACATTAAAAAAATATTCATGTTTACCACTACCAAGTGACATTTTCTGAAATAAATTTATATAAATAAAGGTGTTCCGCTTTCAGATATCTAGTACCAAAACTTGACCAGTACCTAATAAACCATAACCAATAGAACCATGAGCGAAGCGAATATCAACGAAGTTGATTAATTAGGAATCCATTAGAACCTGATATGGAGGTAATGTAATTGATATTCCAACACCAATATTGGTAAGTGACCAATCAATCTCAATTAATGTCATCCTAATCCAGTATGTATATAAATACTGGTGTTAGACCAGAACTAGCCACCATGTCGCCTATGAAGTCGTTTGAATATGGCCAACTCTGACTTTAAGTCTCTTTCCGTAATCAATTAAAAAGGAATCCATGAATATCCGTAACCACGAATCTGAACCACAAGTCCAAATACCAATTCGTATTAACCATTCCCTACACCAGAAATTCACCGAAATATCAGATTCAACCTTAATTCCCAAATCCCAATTAACACGAATTGGATTATCTTTGTTGTTCAAGAATATTGAAACCAGGGGTATTTCATCCGTACTTCATGAATTAGAAAGTGTATGACCATGTCAAATAAATCCAAACCCTTAAGAAACCACAGTCTTGAGAAAGTCAAAGACATTAATGTCATCACACACTATCCAAAAGAATTTTCTGACGAAATGGTAGTACTCATTAGACGAATCTCTTATCTAAAGGCGAAGGTTCAAAATATCAATGAGTCACAGATTGAAGTCTTGAAAGATGTATCAACATTTGATGAGTTCATTACAAACCTGTTTCTATCTAAGAGAACCACAATTTCCCAATATTTGAAACAGACTGATCCCTACAACCCATTGATTTGGTCGCCTAGTGAAGATTACGATGACAACCACTGTGAAGATGATGACGAAGAAGATGATTCTTATGAGGTGGTTAAAACAGCCAAGAAGAAGAAAAAGAACAAATGAAAACATTTTTCCAATACTTCTACAAGACAGTCACCACTATAAAGATAACAACAGACATGGACAAAGACCGAAAACTTCAAAGAATCAGTAATCTAGTTGAAGTCCTTGAATTTGAATCTGACACCAAGGATCTTGTCATCTCTGTCAAAGAAATTGTGTACGATAAGTAAATGATGATTGATAAAAACAAATTGGCAGAATTGATTAAATCTACACGGCCACAGGATCTGTTGATTGAATCTGTTACATCACTTGAAAAGAACTCATTACAACAAGCAATTGCCTCCATCCAGAAGTTCAGTGGTAAGTCAGATGTAACAGTGATTGTCATCAAGAAGTAGAGTGTTACTGGGTGTTCAGAAACCTCTTAGAATGACCATAGAGTTTCCTTAGAGGTTTTTGGTGTAGAAACCTGTTCGGTAATGTGTTCCGTAAGGATTACCTTTCAGTAACAAGAGAAATCATAGAATCACTATGGAAATGATATTAGAGTCAGTATCGCCAATTGCTTATGAATTAATTCGTGAAGGTATGATTTTGAAGATTTCAAAAAAAATACCAAATAAATTAGAGTACCGAGGAACTTTGGAACCTGCGAAAATGAGATACTTGGCATTTTCAGGTATCACTAAGGTTGGTATGATTCCGGATACCTATACCGATGAAATTATTCTAAAAAAAATTCATTCTATAAAGATAATTAAAATAAATCGTTCTCCAAATCAAATAGTGGCCGTATTAATAACTAAAAAAAATTAAAAACTAATTGTTTTATTAGGATAAAAACCATTAGATGCCTGATGGAAATTTCAGATGCATTGCCAGCAATGCAAGTGAGTCTCTCGTTGTTGGTCGTGCGATGTAAATAAAAAAGAAATTAATAAAATTTCTTTGATACCATTGAATGCGAACATTTTTGAGAACAGTATTTGCTTATATTTTCATATCCATTTTTTGTTGGATGATATTCTTTACCACAACAGGCGCATACTTTTGTAATGTTGGTATTTTTGATTGCTTGATTTCTTTTTTTTCTTTTGGGAGTAACTTTATCAGAATCCATATTGAAAACTGATATGTTCAAATCAAATGCATTAGGTGGTTTTTTATTGCTGGCCATTATAAATTTATGAAGAAAAAACTATAAAGTTTTGTGAGTGTAAAAACCGTTACTTGGTTCAACAAATGGATATTTTTTATTTGAAAAAGTCATTAGTAATGCACTGAGAATAGTTTTTGCTCCATCAACTGGAACTGCCATACCAATTTGAGCACGAACACTTTCCTTAGAACCATAAAAAACAAAATCATCAGGGAATGTTTGTAATCTTGCTCTTTCTCTGTTCGTAAGAGCTCTTGGTTCAGACCAATGGTAAACATGAGTACCGCCTCCGCCACTTCCTGTAACAGTGTAAGAAGGTTTATCAGGATCTAATCTTTTATAAATTTGACTTATTTTTGCCCCTTTTACATTTAATTTTAATTCTTCTGGTAAATCGGCTGTCCAAACATTTTCCCCTGGTTTAATTAGTTTCAGTCTTTCAATAACAGTATTACTTTGTCTTGTTAATTCTTGATTTGCAGCATTAAGTGGAATTGGAGGAACTGTAATGGCCTCAAAACAAGTTTTAATTTTATTAGATGGTTTTGGGACTTGAAATTTCAAACCTAAATCACCTCTTGTTCCAATAATAATGTATCTATGTCTTGCCTGTGGAACCCCGTAATCCTCAAATTTATAGTGGTGAACTGATAGGTCATATCCAAATTTACCGGAATTATTTAATTCAGAAAGAATCATTTCAAAGGTATTGCCTGAATTAGAACTACTGATGCCACTTACATTTTCAGCAAATATAAACAAAGGATTGGAATGATTTATATATTCAATACCGTATTTGTAAAGTCCACCAAATTTCCCTTTAATGCCCAAAGATTCACCAACCAAACTGAAATCATTACACGGAAATCCATAGAGAAATCCATCAACTATGGGTAGAGATGAAATATCTACATCCTTAATGTCTGAACAGATTGAAAGAGTATCGGGATTGTTATTAAGTAAATTATTTTTATATGTTCTACAGGTATCTGAATCGTAATCAGTTGCCCAAGTATGTTGAAAATCAAAATCATGAATCTTTGTTTTATGCCTTGTTTGTGTTAGCGCTAGACCAATTCCGCCGGGGCCAGAATACATCTCACCAACAGTAAAAGATTTTTTCAAAATCTTCTCATCCCATTGAGGAATAAACTTCTTGTTCTTTTTCATGATTGGTTCGTTTTTGCTGTTGTTGACATAGTGTTCAATCAGTTCCCGTATCTTCCCTGACACTGAAATTTTCTCTTTGTGGCATACTTCTTCTAGTAGGGTTTTGTGACCTTCTTCTAGACGAATTTGTAACAGATGGGTCTTGCTCATTTTGTCATTACAAAGTTGGCTTATGTGGATGATACATCTTTTTTGGATTTAATCTATGTCTTGGAACTCATCTGTAAATATTGCTGAGATGCCAGATGGAAGTTTCAGAAGTATTGCTGGTTATGCCAGTGAATCTCTCGTTGTTGGTCGTGCCATGCTGTGTGGTTTTATCATTTTTGTAAAAGCATGGAGAGATTCAAAATATGATGCTGTATTAGATGCTCACGGATCTTTATATCGTATTGAGATAAAGGGCACAGCAAAAGATTTAGACATTTCCACATCAAGTGGTGGTCGTTCTGGTGAACAAATTTCAAGGGATGCTGAATCACGGGAAAAACCATTATCTACAGATGATTGTGATTGGTTAATAGCAACAACTTCAATGAATAGTCATTGTTGGATTGTTCCAATTGAATTCATTGAAATATTAGGTTTAATGAAATTAACAATCAAAAATATTGATTTATTCAAAGAAAAATGGGCAATATTCAATTCGTTAGATCCGAATATTAAACCTTATCTTAAAACTGGTTACAAGCATCTTGATATTACAGAATTAGAAAAAATCGCAAGTAATCTTCACATAAACACATCCACAATGTCACTCATATTTACATTTGATGCTAGTAATAATAGATTGAAAAAATTCACTTTGTCCTATAAAGACAGATTAGTAATTGCTATTTGGGAAAAAATATTTAATAACATTGTTGTTTAGTTTCTTATTGTGGTTGTATTTGAAATTGAATGATTATTTTCATCACTGTTCCTACACCCAATGAACAGGTTTTAGAAATATCACGGATTGATACACCTTTTTCACGAAGAAGTTTTACTGATGCTATCAATGATGAATTGATTTTTGATGGCCGTCCACAATGTTTACCCTGTGATTTTGCTCTGGCAATTCCCTGATTTATTCGGTCAATCATCACAGACCTTTCCAACTGGTACAGACTTCCTAATACGGTTAAAAAGAAAGAACCAGTTGCCGTTCTGGTATCAACATTTTCCCTCATGAAATGGATCTGTATACCCATTTGGTTAAGTGATTCAACAACCTCAATTAAATCCTTAACACTACGGGAAAGTCTGTCAATACCAACCACATACAGAGTTGAAAATTTTCCCTTACGAGCTGCCTCCAACATCTTGTTAAGTTGTTCCCGTTCCCTTTTGATACCACTTTGTCCGTGATCCACAAATTCCATGGTGATGGTATTTCCATGCCTTTGTGAGAACTCTTTTAATGCCATCAATTGTGTTTCTGGATGTGAATCCAGTGATGAACAACGAACATAACAAGCATTGATACTCATATTCTTCCTACTTTCACTTCAACTCTATAAATGAAAAACCCACTCGTAAGTGGGTTTCGTGTTTTGGTCTTACTGAACAACTTCTGGTTCGGTGGCCATCATTGATTTTTTGTTTTTCCGTGGAACACGAACTTTCTTGATTCGTGGTTCTTTGACATTCAAGGCATAAGCAATGTGTTCAGAATTCAATGAGTGTTGTCTGGCGATAGAAACAATCTGTGAAAGTGCTTCAGAGTTTGAAGATTGAATCTGAATCATTTCTTCCTTCTGAAGTGATTCAATCATTTTCCGAAGTTTGGAAAGTGTGGTTCTAGACTCTGTTGGTGACATACCGTTTACCTCTGTGGTGTTGTTTAGAGGGTTTGGATGGTAGTCACGGGGGAGGCAATGGCAACCTCCTAAAGTATTAATATCTAAATTCTTATGATATAATACTTTTGTTTCTTTTATCAAATTCCTTTGAAAATAAATTAATTATGCCAGCATACGTAATAAACATACGTAATATCTGTATAATTCATTTCATTAGAATCGCAGTAAAGTGTTGTTCTATAAGGGAATTCTGAACTTTACTGAATCTTGGCGGAGAGGGCGGGATTCTCCGTCAAAGACGATTTTACATCATTTCCCTATAGGGAATAGACGTTTCAAGACAACACATACGTAATAAACATACGTAATATGTTACATTTCATATTTTAACACAGTGTTAGAATAAAAATGAGTACAAAAGTATGAGTAATCCAAAATATTTAAGGTTGGTATGGAACACTTGGTATTTTGAAATGGCAATACCAAAAGTAATTCAACATCATTTCGGTCAAACTAAGTTCTATCAGACTACCAAATTTAAGTTTGAAGAAGTAAAGAAAGCTGAAATTTATGGATTAGAGTTAGCCAGAATACATAGAAATTTGATTAAAAAAGTTAAGTCAATGAGTGAAGATCCTGAATACCGTACAGGATTACAGTTGAACAAACTTCTAAATGAATACAGAAATTATGATTCAAAGAATCCTCCAATAAATTTCCCCAAAGAACATAATTTTGATGATTTTAAGGATCAATTAGTTGAATCGGTTTTTGAAGATATTGACGAAATTAAGAAGAACAGTGGTGAAGAAAAGGCACAAGAAGTGTCTGATATTTCTTTTGGAACTAAAAAATATCTAAAAAATATCATTGAAGATTGGGCTACAAATGAACTAGAAAGAAGATTGAAACCCAAAACCGTGGATAGTAGAAGAAGTAATGTTGAACTTATATGTCAATCATTTCCAACTGTGGAATATTTCTTCAAAGAAAATAATGTTAAAAATTGGTTACATTCCTTATTCAAAGATAAAGGTTTCACACCATCCAGAATTCAAAAAGTATGTGATTCAGGCAAATCTTTTTTTAATTATCTAGTGGATATTGAGGTTATAAAATATTCATCAAATAACCCAGTCTTAAATCCATTTGTAGTTCCTAAAGAATACCGAATAGGAAAAAATCATGACTCAAAATCAAAATTCATTCAACGACCTTGGCAACCAATGTCTGTTGATGAAGTTATATGTTGTTATCAGGAGGCCATAAATAAGGAAGATTCACAACTGAGTGATTTGATAATGATAGGTGCTTACACTGGTTTGAGAATATCTGAAATTTGTCACTTAGAAATAGATGATATCAAATTACGAGAAGGTTTTCTTAAAGTTAAAGATTCAAAAAGTGAAAGTGGTATTAGAGAAGTGCCAATAAATGAAGAATTGAAACCAAGAATACGTGAGTTAATTAAACAATCACAGGACGGTTTTATAATATCTGGTCTAACATTTAATAAGTATGGTAAACGTTCTGATGCCATTGGAAAAAGATTTGGTAGGTTAAAAGATAGTTTGGGATTTTCTGACCGTCATGTATTTCACTCCACTAGAAAAACAGTAGGTACGACATTAGAAAATTCAAACGTAAAAGAAAATATTGCTTCTGATATATTAGGTCATAAAAAACAACATATTACATATAAGGTATATAGCGGTGGAGCCAATATGAAAATTAAAAAAGAATCAATGAAAGGAATTCATTACGATTGGAATAAAAAAGTTAAATCACCAAATCAAATAATAGAAGAAAAAGAGAAGAAAGAAGCAATTAGGAATGGCAAATTAAAATCTACCAATCAGTAATGGTAAATATACCGTATTCCGCTCTTATAAATTAGTGGTTACAGGGTATTGTTCACTGACACCGTATGGTGTAAATTAAACCAAATCACACTCTAAACCTGTTCGGAATCTGAACCCGTATCTTCGTATCAACTAACCTGTAAAAGAGACCAGGAATGAACAAAACCGAAATCGTCCACAAGATCCATCAAGAACTGGACAAATCCATCACACTCAAGAACATTGATGTTGTTGTTGATAAGTTTTTGGATGTAATTTCAGATGGATTAAATAAGGGTGAAGATATTCAACTGGCCGATTTTGGAACTCTTTCATTGTCCAAATTTGCTGTCAAACCGGCTGAAAAATTTGTATCCAAGAAGTGAGATTGAATATGTCTAAATCTACCGTTGATTATGATGAACAATCTTATAAAGATTGGTATACATTACAAAACTTTGGAAAATATACTGAATTAACTTTGAAAAATATGGATGAAGAAATCCGATTAAAAGTTGAGAAAGAACTTAAAACACTTATTGTTATGGATCCAACAGAATATATGTTGTATCACAAATATGCCGAAATTCAAGATTGGTTACCAACACAAAATATGAGTCATATTAATTGGGTAAAACGATTAATGTGGAAACTGGATGATAAATCTGATTTTCGTAGAATTGAACCAGAATTAATATTTGTCGGTAATGAGATTGAGGTTAAAACAAAAAATATATGGGGCCAAGAATCTTCAATTGAATTGGAGAATAAAGAACCTTTTATGAAACATTGGACGATTATGAGAACCCTGATTTCATCGGGGAGAAATGATGGAACAATTGGAAGACAAATTAGGTTTATTGTTAGAGATAAAAATACAAAACAATATCTCGGTGTAATTTGTTTATCATCATCAATGGCCATGTTAAAACCAAGAAATGATGCCATTGGATGGGATATTGACAAGAATTTTCAAAAAGGTGGGAAATTAGGATGTCTGGCAAATGGACAATCCATTATTCCAACCCAACCATTTGGATCAGCATTTCTGGGAGGTAAATTACTTTCACTATTATGTTTGTCCGATGTGGTTCAAAATAAATGGAAAGAACTTTATAAAGAACCATTGATTCAAGTAGACACAACATCACTGTGGGGTGAAATGAAGGGTGGACAGTCCCAATACGACAACCTGAACCCCTACTGGGATTCCAAACTTGGTGACACTACTGGACAGACACCACTTAAACCCAGAGATGAGGTTTTCTTTTCCATGAGAGATTGGATGAAGATTAGAGAACCACTTGAATACTGGAGACACTTTGTAGAAAAGGGTGAGTCTGGTAATTTACGAATGAGGGAACATAAAACACGAGCTATTAATTTCTGTTACAGAAAACTTGGATTCAAGTCCAAAGACTTTATTTCTGAACAAAAGCGTGGTGTTTATCGTGCCCAACTGTATAAAAATGGTGACCAATTCCTGAGAGATGAAATTAATGTGGGTGAATTAATTCCAGCCCATGATTTTTCAGTTGAAGCAATTACCGAATTCTGGAGATTTGGTTCAATGGGTGACACCACCAAACTGGATAAACAAACACTAGAAAAACTTGGTGGGAATCTAAAGAAGATAAACATGAAACGAAGAATGAAGGGTATGGTTAAAGGTCAAGTTGATTCTTGGAGACCAGAAACCATCATTCAAAATCAGGGTTCATCATCGGACTGGTATCTTGAACTGGGAAGTTTGACTTGGCAGGAAACACGAAAGCGATTCCTTGAGCAAGTCGGTCGCTGAAGAAACCAATGACGGGTTGAACCAGTTCCTGATCCCTTAACAGGTACATATCACCAGTATCTTCATCTGTAAATACACAGATTTTATTTCTACCGATACCAACATCAAGATCTATTGACGGTATCATTTTGAATGACCATGAGTTCAAGGTTATCTTGAAGTGGTTCTTTTTTAATGAAGATAGTTTATGAACCAATAACCTTGTTTCATGTGACCGATTCATTCTTCCTTCTGGTACACATTTCCTGATATCGTAGAAGTTAATGAAAATACCATAATCATCAGAATATAAAATAATGTGTGTGGCATCAAATGCCGTTATTGTTTTCTGAATAAAACCAATCTGAAAACTGGAAAGAGTAAATGAAGATATTTTTGTGTCATCACACAAATCATAAACATTATTAAACAGCTCAGAACATTTAGATTCATCACTATCGGTTTTCTTACCGTTTGAATATATTGATGAACCTTTTACTTTTTGAGTTGGCCCGATATAAACAAAATCACTGGATGGTTCATCACCAAATGCCACGAACTTTCCATCATGGAATAAAATAGTTGATGAATATAAATTATCATCAATAATTGAATTTATTTCCTTTATAGTCATTTGAAGTCTTTACCCAAATTAACAGTAACACCCAGACTACGAAGTTGTTCCAGTAATGACATTATTTCTGTTTTGTTCTTCTTGAGTTCTGTTCTAACCATTTTCAAAGATGCCAAGGTAATATTCTTTGAAGTGGGTTTG
>Ga0208974_1001163_pt1 | contig 10396 bp, 19 predicted proteins | sample GreLakmeER15MSRF_FD_187699 | JGI IMG/M metagenome (GOLD analysis project Ga0208974, IMG submission 187699) | Freshwater lentic microbial communities from great Laurentian Lakes, MI, USA - Great Lakes metaG ER15MSRF (SPAdes) | ecosystem: Environmental > Aquatic > Freshwater > Lake | place: Great...
TCATCAAGATAAAGATGAAAGTAAAAGTGATTATTTACCTGTTGATTTATGGCAAAAATACGCATCTCCAGTTTGGTATGATATTAACTATTCAAGAACATTACAATATAGGTCAGGACGTGATGGCAATGATGAGAAACATATATGCCCTTTACAGTTAGATACTATTGAAAGGATATTACATTTATATTCAAATGAAGGTGAAACGGTTTTAAGTCCATTTGGAGGTATAGGGAGCGAAGGGTTTTGTGCTTTAAAAATGAATCGTAAAAGTATATCTATTGAATTAAAAGAAAGTTATTTTAAAATTAATTCAAAAAATCATTCTGATATAATTGCAGAAAAAAATAGTACATTAACACTTTTTTAATTAGATAATAATTACTATATTTGTAACCGAAGCTGGACACTTCTAAAAATATTACTATAAAGTCATTTATCAAAGGTAGTCCAGCGCCTTTTTTAAATGGCTTTTTTTATTAAACTTAATTTATTTATTATGATTTACAAATTTACAGATGAAACAAGAATAGACTCTAATATTGAGTTTGAATTAATTGATAATTACTTAAGTATTCATTCAAAAGATTTGAAAGAAGAAGAGTTTGTTAATATAAGTTTAACTAAAGAAGATGTATTTAAACTGATAGGAGCTTTACATTGTATTCAAAAAGATATGAAATAATGAACGGATACGAACTTTCTCGAAATTATTTTGACTGGTGTTTTGAAAATCCTGAAAAGGTTTCTCCAAATCATACTGCAATTTATTTCTTTGCTATTGAACATTGTAATCGTTTAGGTTGGAGAGATAAATTTGGATTCCCTACTCAAATGGCAATGGATGCTATTGGAATAAAAAAGAATCAAACTTATACTAGATACTTAAATGAATTAGTTGATTTCGGATTTATAAAAATGGTTCAAAAAAGTACAAATCAATACTCTGCAAACATAATTAGCTTAATAAGTGCTATACCTAAAAACGGTAAAGCATTGGATAAAGCAATCGTAAAGCATGGGGTAAAGCAAATCAAAGGCATGGGGCAAAGCAATAGTACTATAGATAAACCAATAACTAATAAACCAATAACTATTAAACCAACGATTGATGAATTTATAGAATACGCTTTAGAAAATAAACCAAAAGCAAATAAGCAAGAATTAATATTTAAATATAAATCATGGGAAAATAATGACTGGTGCATTACTCGTAAAGATAAAAAAGAACCTATTAAAATTTGGAAAACAACTTTATTAAATACTTTAAAATATATTAATGAAGAAGTAATTGCAAATCCTTACAACCTTTCACCTGCTCAACTTGAAAGTTCACGAATAGCAGAAATGCAAATTGCAGAAGCTATTAAACAAAAAGCCCTACAAAATGATTCTAAATAAAAATAATTCAATAGACTATCTTTTTGCCGTAAAGGATGGTAAAGTTAAAAGCGGTTTAGGGTTGGGGTGTGATAACATTGATAACTATATTCGTTTTAAACGTGGACAAATGAATATGATTCTAGGAGGTGCTAACGTTGGTAAGTCGTATTGGTTTCAATGGTATGCACTAGCTATTTCTAGTCAACATGATATTAAGTGGACTTTGTGGATGGGTGAGGACGAAGTAGGAGAAACAATGATAAATTTAATTCAAATGTATTCAGGCAAAAACTTTTACTACCTTACGCATGATGAGATTAGAAAGTTTAATTTAAAAATTGAACACTGGTTTACATTCATAGACCCTTCATTAATTTATTCACCTAGCGACCTTTTAAAAATATTTAAAGAAAGTAATTCAGATGCTTTTTTTATAGATCCTTACACAGGATTAAAACGGGGTTATGGGTTTTCTGATAACTACGATTTCTTAAACGAGATGCGAGAATTTTGCAATAGCTCAAAGAAAACGGTTTATATTTCTTTACACCCATCAACAGAAAGTCAAAGAAGTACAGGGCAATTTCCGAAAGGACATCCACTAGAAGGACATCAAAAACCGCCAAAGATGGCAGACGCTGAAGGAGGGCAAGCGTTCGCGAATAGAGCTGATGACTTTTGGATAGTTCACAGATTTACACAGCATGAAACCATGAACAACGTTACGCATATTCACGTACGTAAAAACAAACGAAATAGAACGGGGGGGCAACCTACTCTCATGGATTTCCCTTTACCTTTTGATTTTAATATCGGTTTAGGTTTTAGAATTGGCGGATACGATTTAATAAAAAGAAACACTTTAATAGAAAAAAGTGAGTATTTAAAACCTAATAACGATTTTTAATGGACGACTTAAGATTAACACAATCAGAAATTTATTTATCAATGACTATAAATAAGTTATTGTTTCGCAAAATAAGCATGAAAAGAAAAGGTTTAAGTGACTTAAAGATAAAAGAAGTAGAAAGTACTATCAATGATTTAAACATAGTCTTAAACACGTTTAAAACGCTAGAGAAAAATTATAGGGCTTCACGTACTAGAAACTTTGACTTAGAGCTTTTATGGCTAATGGCTAAAAAAGAAACAAATGAACAAATTAAAATTAACGATGAACTAATAAAAATGATATGAAAAAAGAACTTGAAAGGTTAGGATTTGAACGAGTGGATACTCCTGACATAATCTTATATAGAAAATATAATATTACGATTGAGAAAGTATTTTGCGGTTATTTAATTAATAAACCTTATAAAATATTCAAAACAATTGATGAGTTAAAAAATATCATTAAATTTGGCAAGTAATGGAAAAGATAAACATCAAAGCATTAAGCGTAAATTCGTGCTATCAAGGTAAGAGATTCAAAAACCAAGTACATAAAGAATATGTATCAGAAGTTATGAGGCAACTGCCTATATTTTTTATTGGTCGACCTCCGTACAAGCTTATTTTAGAGTTTGGATTGTCTAGTAAGCTTCAGGACTTAGATAATTGTATTAAAGTTTTTCAGGATTGCTTAACAGTGAAATATGATTTTAATGATAGGGACATTTACCAACTTGAAGCGGTTAAATTAAATATTAAAAAAGGTGAAGAGTATATTAAATTTGATATAATAGAAACAAGATGAGCGATATAACAATGTGCATCGGCACTAACTGCCCTAAAAAAGACGAGTGCTACAGATTTACAGCATACGCAAGCGAACACCGCCAAAGCTGGTTTAATGAGTCTCCATTTAAGATAGTGGATGATAAGTTCACGTGTGAAATGTTTTGGGGTGATAGGAATGAGGGAATTATAAACCAATTAAAAGATATAATGAAATGAACGAGCTAGATGTATTAGTTGAGAGATTAAAGAAAATAGGTATTGAAATTCAGTTGACTGGCAACATACCTTGGATTTACTTAAGAAGTGTAAACGGTAATGTAATTAAACGAGAGGATTGGAAAAACGCAAATTACGGACATTGTATTGCATGGTACCCTTCGATGAATAATGATACTTATCATATTAATTGTCATGATATTAAGACTACCTTTGAGTTGATAAGAAAATATAAATAAGATGAGTACAAAATTCGGAGTAAAGATACCTAGTACAGGTGAAGTTATACCAATAGCAAAGAGATGGAACGGGCAAATAGAATTTACTAATCCAATAGCGGAATTATTAAAAGATAAAACTAAAGTGATAGCAATGAATAACAGCCCTCAAGGGGTTTACACAATTAAAGATTTAAAAGATGGGCAAGGTAACAATTGAGTTTGATTCAGTAGAAGAGCAAGACGATATAAACATGGCATTGAATGGCTATAAGTACAGCATAATACTACACCAATTAGATAATGACTTAAGAAGCATAACTAAGCATGGAGTGTATAAGAATATAGAAGCCACTGAGCAAGAAATAGAATTAGCACAAGACTTAAGAGATAGCATACAATCGTATTTATCAGATTATAATGTAACTATTTAAAAAACTTAATTACCTTTATAAAATGATAGAAAACATTGAGCGAATAATGCAGTTGTTTAATTCTGGAATAGGGAAAACAAACGTAGCGAGGCAAATATGCGAAGAGCAAGGAATTGAATTTAATGACAACAATAGACGAAGCGTAGGTAAGCTAATAAATAAAAGAATTGATAAAGGTATATTTGACGAGTGTGAAACCGTAGGAATTGACTTTGATAAAGTAAAGCACTATTGGTATAAAGGTGAACATTATTCTATCAATGTAAAGGGTGCAGAAAGTAATACATTCAACTATGAAGAGTTTAAACAAGATTTTATAGATACAGTTGAAAGAATTAAACCTAACCACATTAAGATTGAACGCAATGATCTCCTAGAGGACTTGCACTGTTTACTTATAGATCCAGCCGACATTCACGTAAATAAGCTTTGCTCTGCATTCGAGACAGGTGAGGAATACAACTCACAGATGGCAGTGCAACGCGTTAAGGATGGTGTAGCGTCTATTTTAAGCAAGTCTAAGGGATTTAATATAGATAAGATAATACTTATTGTAGGCAACGACGTTTTAAACACCGATAATGCTAAGAGCCAAACGACAAAGGGCACACAACAGGATACGCACTTAAAATGGTTCGATGCTTTCATAATGGCTAAACAATTATACATAGATATAATTGAAACCTTAGTACAGATTGCAGACCTAGAAGTAATTTATAACGTCTCTAATCATGACGAGATGAGCGGGTTTTTTCTAATGGATTCACTTTATTCCTGGTATAATACGCATCGGAATATAGAATTTAACAGAAGCCCTTCACATAGAAAATACACAACCTACGGTAAAAACCTTATAGGAACAACGCACGGAGACGGAGCGAAACAAAACGATTTACCTTTATTAATGTGCCATGAAGCTTCAAATTATTGGCACGATTGTAAACATAGATATTGGTTTACTCACCATGTTCACCACAAGACGTCGAGAGATATTATGAGCGTACAAATAGAGTCATTACGTTCACCAAGTCCTGCAGATAGTTGGCATCATAAATCAGGTTATCAACATTCACCACTTGCAATTGAGGGGTTTATATTTCATAAGGAGTTTGGTCAAGTCGCACGTCTCACCACTTTATTTTAAGAATAATGGATATATTTGAAACTAAAATACTACCTTTACATTTTAATTATCATTGTAGAACGAAAAAAAACGTATCTTTGTCAATGATATTCACTTATTATTTAAACTAATGTACACTATAATAATATCACTATTCATTGCTATACTACTACTAAGGGAATGGTCATTATCTAGCAGAGCGAAATCTTTGCTAGGTATAGACCCTTTCAAATTTGTTAAGGTATTAGATTGTTTTCCATGCTTTACTTTTTGGACTTCAGTAATAATTGTAATTTGCACACAAGAAAATATAATTTATTCACTAGCTACTTTTGTAGTGGCTTCAATACTAGACAAGTTATGGAACTAAACATTCAAGGACGTATATCTTTAGATATATTAAGAAATAAAATAACCGCTAATAATAACAAGTGGGACTTTGATGAGAAAATACATATCCAAACAATATACCAAGCAATCACAAAAAAGACGTTATCTTTAAATTGTTCAGGTTGTTGGATTAATGCGGTTAACATAATTAATAACTTTATTAGATTTCATGAAACTGCACCCTTAACGATAGTTTTAGATACTGAAGTAATAAGCGGTCAGTTTGAAATAATGAGTTTTAAAGAAATGAAAGCATTCCTGAAAGAGAAAGGTATTAAAATACCACGTAACGCTACAAGTACAATGCTAAATAAATTAATCAATGGCTAAGTCTACGCCTTTTGTTATGCAATTAGAAGAATATTCTTGGGCGTACATAGATGAATGTATACAACATTCTAAAGAAGTTGTTTCTGGAAGTGGTAAAGTTGTTGAGGTTAGAGATAGATATATTCCAACAGTTGATTATTTTTTAAGGGTTTGGATTCCTAGAAATTACTCTAAAAAGGACACTATAAAAAGGTCAACATATTATAGATGGTTAAAATGGGAGAATACGTTTAAGCAAAAAGTAATAAAAAGTATAGACGATGATTTCAAAGCCTTAGCAACCGATATAGTAGCTAATGAAGGCAAAGGTATTTTCTACGCTAAGAACCGTTTAGGAATGCACGACAAGCAACATATTGAAACTAAAACCGTAGAAGGATTCGACTTTGATAATTAAAGGATATAGGCCGCACGATAAGCAAAAGGAAATACATCACAGTATAAACCATGAGCCGTATAAGTATTATATTTTAAATATCGGTAGGCAGTTTGGTAAGACAATGCTAGGTATTAATCAATTGCTTTATTGGTCTATGAATGATAAAGGTTGTAGTATTGCATGGGTTACTCCCATCTATAAGCAATCCAAAAAAGTATTTGATGAGATGGAAAAGGCTTGCCAGCGTAGTGGGTTCTTTCAATTCAATAGATCAGATTTAACTATCAAAGGTTTCGGTTCTACTATTCAATTCTTTTCTGGTGAACGTCCTGATAATATAAGGGGTAATACATTTGACTATCTTATAATGGATGAGATAGCATTTAGTAGAGAGCAGTTATGGAGTGAAGTATTAAGTGCAACCGTATTAGTTAAGGGTAAAAAGATACTGTTTATTTCAACTCCAAAAGGTAAGAACCATTTTTATAAACTTTCATTACAACACAACTACGACAATAGATACAAGTACTTTCATTTTTCTAGTTATGATAATCCAATGATTAGCGTTGAGGACTTAGAAGAACGTAGACGTAATTTACCAGACCATATATTTAGACAAGAATACTTAGCTGAATTTTTAGATAATGCTAGTGGATTATTTAAGAATATAAAAGATTGTGTTAATGAATTTCCTGTATCAACTCCATTAATGTTTGGTGGTTTAGATATTGGACGAGCAGACGATTATACTGTACTCACTATTATTAACCGCGACAATCAAATGATACACGTTGAACGATGGAGACAGGACGATTGGACTAATATAATAAATAAGGTTGCTGAAGTAATTAATAGATTCAGAGCAAAGATATATGTAGAGGTTAATAACCAAGGTGACGTATTTTATGAGATGCTGCATAAACAATGCCGTACATTTATAGAACCTTATGTTACATCTAGTAAAACTAAGCCTGTAATGATTGAAGATTTAGCATTACTATTTGAGCAAAAGAATATATCTATACTTAATGAAGAGTGGCTAATAAACGAACTAGAAGCCTTTACTTATATTTATGATACAAAGACTAGGGGTGTTAAGTATTCAGCTCCTCAAGGTGTGCATGATGATGGGGTAATATCTTTGGCCTTAGCAATACAATCTAGAAAAGACTTAATCAAAAAAGGAAAATATATCGGCACTCATGCGTAGAATTTAAATTAATTGTTATATTTGCAAACATGAAAAACAATATCTTTAAAAATATGGTGTTAAGAGAGATACCAGAAGCTGAGTTTATAAACAATATTCTTATCAGTCCTTTGCCTAAAATAAAGGTTAACGGCATATTAAGGGAAGGCAACGATATAATACTATTAGCTATTTCAAAGTTTAGTTATTCATCTGTAATCGAAGCAATGTTAAACCCTAAAATAATAATAATGTTATGAGAAAATTAATTTTAATACTTAGTTTATTCTTACTTAGTTGTGAGAAAGTAGATGTTAATCAGAATGAATCTTTTGTTTATAATAGCTGTAGCTTTGGCGGTGGTAGCTTCGGAGGGGGTGGCGCTGGTGGGTCATGGTAAATACAATGTTATGGGAAAATCATTTATAATGGTAATAATAATTTCATCAATACTATGGTATATAATTATAAAGTCCTTAATTTAAGTAGTAATGACTACGCTAACATGGCACACAATAACGCAAACGCTTTAAGGTCGATAGGTGTTATATGTGAGGACTTAACATTAAACAGTCATGTGTTTGGATATACTGAAGAAAGCAAGGTAGTAGATAGAAAGTATATTATAAACCACGTTAACAACTACGATGTTGTACAGATATTCCATAGTTGTCCAGTGATCCTTTCACTTATTGAAATAGCTAAATTCAAAGGTAAATTAATTGTTTACCATTCAGGGAGTAGATATAGAGACGAACCGTTTTTTTATAACAATATATTCAATCCAATAGTTTACCGTTGCATTACAGACCAGACAGAGTTCATGGAGTTGGGAGCGAAAGACATTGAATACTTAGCCCCACATACCGATTTAAAGCCCGTAGACAAGCGTAAAGAAGGCAAGCTTATTGTCGGTCACTATCCTAGTAATGCAATCGTAAAAGGCACGAAAGAGATTAGGGAAATGTTAGAACCGTTTAAAGATGAATTTGAGATTAGAATAGACGAAACGATACTACCACATGAAGATAATTTAAAACGTATTGCAGAGTGCCATATTTACATAGAGTTGTTTAAACCTGAATTGAACGGTAAACCTTATGGATGTTTCGGAGTAACTGCATTTGAAGCAACTGCTTTGGGGTGTGTTGTGGTTACGAATGATTTAAATACTAGTGTTTACGAAAATGTTTTTACTAGACATGATTTTTTAATAGCAAATGATAAAGAAACTTTTAGAGATTTTATGGAAGGGGCATCTACGTTGGAAGTAGAAACTTTTAATAATAGATTTGATAAAGACTTTCATAGTAAACATTCAATAGAAGCTACAGGAAAAAGAATAATAGACTTAATAAAATGAAAGCAACTAAAAAAGCGTGGAAAAGCGCAACTGAAAACCTACGTGCAAGGCAACAGAAAGCACAACACACAGACGATAATAGAAACGCTCCAAACGTGCTACGAGATTACACAACACATTTAAATAAGTGTGGTTACGGCGATAGTATTTTAGATGTTGGATGCGGTGGTCAATTCCTAAAAACTTGTATTCCTGAAGATGTTGAGTATATCGGTTTAGATGCTTTTCCAATTAAAGGAGTGCCAACATTGAAAGGTAGTATTGAAACTATTGAGGGCATAGAAGTAGATACTGTTTGTTGTATGGCTGTACTAGATAACTGTTTAGATTTCGATAAGGCAATAGACAATATTAAAAAGATAGCTCAAAAGAATGTTATTATCTTAACGGGTATTGATATTGAAGTGGATCAATACCATACGTTTAAACTACAGTTGTCCGATTTTCAAGAACGTTTTAAAGATTGGAGTCAAACACACTTTGAAGAGTTAACACCTAAAGTCTGGTTACTATGCTACAGCCGTTAGTAAGTATTATAATTCCTTACTCAATTGATAGGGGTTATTTAGATATAGCAATTGAAAGCGTTAAAAAACAAACATATCCTAATATTGAATTATTAATACAAAATGATAATGTTAACGTATCAACAAATATAAACAACGGTATTAAACGCGCGAAAGGTTTATATATTAAATACCTATGTGAAGACGACTATTTAACCCCTAACTCAATTACAGATAGCGTTGAAGCTATGCAAGGTTATGACTTTATTCATGGGGTTGCTAACAATGTACATACAAATAGCGTTCAAGTTCAATACCCTAGATTTAAACATCCTACTTTTAATGACATGATACATAACAATGTTATTCATGGAGGTACACTAATGTTTAGAAAGGATATTTTAGACGCTGTAAAAGGCTTTGATGAGTCATTAACTTGTGCTGAAGAGTACGATTTAAACCTTAGATTGTTAGATGCTGGTTATAAGTTAGGTTATACTGATAAGATTCTATACAATTACCGTAGACATGACGCTCAAAAGAGCTTAGGTAAAGGAATAAACCAAGGTGAACGAGCGCAAAAGATACAAGCAATTAGAGATAAGTTTACTAGAACACCAATAATTGTAGGAATAGCAACCTTTAAAGGGCGTGAATTGTTACTTCAAAGAACTATAGACTCTTTAAAAGGTCAAGTTGATAAGATAATAGTTTACAATAATGAACTAAACACCAACCTAACTGATAACGGTAAGTTCTACGGGTTAAATTATGTTACTAAACCGTCTTACTATTTCAGTTGTGATGATGATATAATTTACCCAAGCGACTATGTACAGAAAACAATACAAGCAATAGACAAACATAATTGTATAGTAACTTACCACGGGCGTAGATTGAAAGGCATAGGAGTGGAATACTATAGAGGTCATGATTCTTATAGCGCGTTTAAGACTGTTAACAATGGAATGTATTTAGATGTATGTGGAACGGGAGTAACTGCATTTAAAACCGATTATTTTAACCCGACAAGCTTACTAGATTCTGAACACAAAAAGATGAGTGATGTTATATTCTCACTTAAGGCAATGAAGGATAAAAAGAAAATGTTTATGTTACCACATTCCCAAGGTTGGATTATAGAACAAAGAACAATAGTAAATATACATACTGAACAGATTAAAA
>Ga0208974_1001170_pt1 | contig 10374 bp, 10 predicted proteins | sample GreLakmeER15MSRF_FD_187699 | JGI IMG/M metagenome (GOLD analysis project Ga0208974, IMG submission 187699) | Freshwater lentic microbial communities from great Laurentian Lakes, MI, USA - Great Lakes metaG ER15MSRF (SPAdes) | ecosystem: Environmental > Aquatic > Freshwater > Lake | place: Great...
TGCAGCGTCAAGTCCGAGTCGCGTGGCGATGAGTTCGCTTGCGGCAGCTGAATCTGGGAGGCCGAGGCGAATGACGGCGCAACGGCTGCGAATGGTTGGCAGGAGTGAAGAGTCCTCCGCGGCGGCGAGGATGATGTGCGTTTGTGCGGGAGGCTCTTCAAGGGTCTTGAGCAGCGCATTCTGTGCCGGTTCGCTCATGCGATCTGCGCGCTCAATGAGCGCGACGCGGCGCCCACCCTCTACGGGGAGGAGGGCGAGGCTCGCCTCGAGCTCGCGAATTGGCGTGATGCCGATCTCATCGGCGGCGCCGCTCGGCGAGATTCGTGCGAGGTCCGCGTGGCTCTCAGCCGCCACCAGCCTGCATGCGCGGCACTCCCCACAGGCGCCGCCGCTCTGCGGGCTCATGCAGAGGAGTGTTGCCACAACGTCACGCGCAAGCGTTCCCGCCCCCGCGCCACGTGGCCCCACGATCAACAGGGCGTGTGGTGGAACGCCAGTTAATAGTTGCGCGACGCGCGACGCGGCCGCATCGTGACCGCGAGTTGCGAAGCGTGCAGGCGGGCGTGTGGCTGCGTCAGGTTGACTGGCCGGCGCGGACACCGCCTTCGCCATTCGGCTCGCCTCTTACCTCTTGCTCTTTGGTCGTGCAGCTGGCTTCTTGACCAGCGCCACCTTCGCCGCAGGCTTCTTTACTGCAGGCTTCTTTACTGCAGGCTTCTTCGCCGCCGGCTTCGCCTTGGCGCGCGTGCGCCCACCTGTTGGGGCGTCCTTCCCGCTCAACGCAGGAGCGCTGTCAGCAGAGCGACCAGTGGCCTCAAGCTGCGAGCGCAAGAGTGCCGCAACGTCGGATGGAACCGACTCGCTCTCCATGCCAGCCGACATGTTGGAGCGGCTAGAACCGTCACGCTGCGATCGAGCAACCTCGTCCGCGATTCGTGATGGGCCAGAGCCGAGTGCTCGTCGCGATGCGCCCGAAGGCTGTGCAGAGGCGCGACGTTCGCTGCGCATGTACTCCGGCACGCCACCAGGGACGCCGCTGTCAAGATCTGCAAGCGACATCGTCTCGATCGGTCCGTCATATGCGGAGCCAGAGAGTGGTGCGCCGCTTCGCGGTGCATCGGTAAATCCTTCGCCGCGTCCGCGTCCGCCGCGTCCGCGTCCGCCGCGTCGTCGGCGGCGACGTGGTGCGTCTCCTGTGTCGTGTTCATGCTCTTGACCGACGGCTGGTCGATTAAGGTCGCTCGGCTCAAGGTCGTCGAGTGACATTGTCTCAATGGCATCCGCGTCAATGACGCTGCCGCCAACACGCACCGTTGCGCCCGTGCGACCGCGCACAGGGGCTGATCGCCCAACACCACCTCGACGCGAACGTCCACGCTCTTCGCGTGGCTCAGGGGTGCGACGTGGTCGAGCCGGAGCCTCGGACTGCTTATCGGGGACCTCTGTCATGGAGAGGTCTTCGTCGCCGTCAACGGCAACGCGACGGCCACTGCGCGAACCGCCTGCCTCAACCTTTGCAATGGATGTGATCTCAATGAATTGATCGGCAACGTCCACAAGATCGCTGCTTGTGTTGGCGCGGAAGCTCACGACTTCGACGCGAACTCCCATGTCTTGCACGGCGCGAATCGCGGGGGCAAAGTCACCGTCACCAGAGATAACAACAGCGACATCAAGCTTCGGTGCGAGGCGAACAAGGTCAACCACGAGTTCAATGTCAAGGTTTGCCTTGAAGCGGCCGTCGCCATACTTTCGTACGTCCTTGCTGACAACCTTGTAGTTGTTTCGAGCGAGGAAGTTGTGAAATGCCTTCTGGTTTTCATTATCTGGATCAAGTCCGGTGTACGCGTATGCGCGAATCAGATCGCGATTCGCGGTGATGGTCTTGAGCAGCGTGACGTAGTCAATGTCGACTCCGGCTGCCTTTGCGGCGTAAAAGACGTTTGCGACGTCAACGAATACTGCAACGTTACGACTCATGATGTGTGTACCTCTTTATCTGTCTCGTAGTAGATGTTGTGGCATGCGCTGCTACGACGGGGCGGCGCCTGATTGGCACCTGCCCGCGCGTCGGAGCGCACGGCTGCACCTAACCACCCTAACAGAGGGGCGAGCTACTCGGTCAGCGCGTGCTCAACCCCCTCGTGGGAGACGTGGCCGAGGAGGCTACCGATCGTCGCGGGCGTCAACGATCTGTGCGACGCCAGCGATCCATGTACCGAGACCAAAAAGGGTGACCCAGAGCCCTGGGGCGCGGAGCGGGGCGAAGACCACCGCGAGAGATAGTTCGCTTCCGGTTGCGCGAATGGCCGCCTCGCTTGCGGCGAGGAGGAAGGCAGCGCTTGCGGCACAGACCAACCCAACATGAAGGGGCCACGCATCAATCGGAAGCTGCTCCCCCACCGCATCTGGTGCGATGAGGATTGCAAGAAGCGCAAGGGCGCTGAAGAAGGCGAACACGCCAATTGAATCAAACGCGTTCCCGGTAATGGCGGGGGTCCCGCCGCCGCCAAGCGTCCACCACGAGGGGAGCGCGCCAAGGACCACGAGGAGGGCGCCGACGCCGCTCAAGCGCCGCCCGTTACTGCGTCTGCGCAGGTCCCCCGCCCCTGTTTGGAGTCGACCGATCGGCTTCACCGAACTAAGACTCACCGAGCGCGGAGGCGTAGAGCTCGCGCTTCAGCACGCCAACGTAACGGAGGTTTCTGTACGTCTCACCGAAGTCGAGGCCGTATCCAACGACGAACTTGTCCGGAATCTCAAACCCGGTCCAGTCAACCTTCAAGTCAACCAAGCGACGCGCCGGCTTATTGAGTAGCGTCACAATACGAATTGACCGCGGGCTCTTTCCGCCGAGGTAGCCCATCAAATAGTTCAAGGTGAGTCCGGTATCAATGATGTCTTCCACAATCAGGACGTCTCGCCCCTCAATGGTTCCTGAGAGGTCTTTCAGGATTCGAACGGTGCCACTTGACTCCGTGTTGCCACCGCCGTACGAAGAGACCTCCATCAGATCAATGACTACGTTGCTTGGGATTGCACGCATGAGGTCTGCCACAAAGATGAGCGAGCCCTTGAGCACGCTTACGAGAACGAGTGGCTCTCCTCCGCTATACGCCGATGCAATCTCTGCGCCGAGCTCCCGTACGCGTGCCTGAATTGCCGCTTCATCAATGAGCACTTCTTCAATGTCCTCATGCGGGTTGCTGCTTCGTGCGCTGCTCATGCGGCCGCCTCTCCAACTCTCTCCCGACGCTTTCGTGGCGGTGTCGTTGACCCAGAGGGCCCAACAACCCCACGCGCGCTGCGTTGATACTTCCACATCAGTGCCTTGATGTCGCTCGCGCCAAGGAGCTTGATTCGAAGATCAGGGTAGAGGGCGGCGAAGCGCCGCAGCTTTCTGCGCTTCTGCCGCATCAGTGCCTGCCGAATGGTGGTGATTTCAACCCATAGTTTTACGTCGGGGAGGTAGAAGTCTGGCGCGAACCGCGAGGCGACACGCCCATCGGTGTCATGCGTCAGCGGAAATGCGGTTGCCTCGTACTCCCAACGGATCCCGTAGAAGTCAAGGATTTCGGCAAACTCCGCCTCACTCCGATGCGCGAAGGGGTGGGTTCCGACTGCAGTCTCCATCGGCTTCGCATCGTAGCATCGGGGCAGATCGGATACTCTCCCAGGGTATGGATGAACACACGGGACACAGCTACACCAAAGACCGCAAGGTGCTGATGAACCGCCTCAGTCGGCTTGAAGGCCAGGTTCGCGGCATTGGGCGGATGGTTGATGGCGAAGAGTACTGCGTTGACATCCTTCAGCAGATCGCTGCGCTTCGCGCGGCAGTAGATGCGCTCGGGCTGCTCATCCTGGAAGACCACGTGCGTGGGTGCGTGAAGAGCGCAGTGGAGAAGGGTGAGGCAGACAAGTACGTTGAAGAGGTCCTTGATGTGGTGCGCCGCTCCATGGGTCGACCAGCGCGACCGAGCGAGAAGCGTGGTTGAACGAACGCCAGCCGCTCCCAACGAGCCCTGACGAACTCCCAGCAACGGAGCGAGCCACTCTCGACGCTCTTGATGCGCTACTCCAAGCGGCGCCGCTCCCACCGCTCAGCGAGTCCGAGCGCACCGTTCTCACTGCACACCTACGTCTCCTGGATGCGTGGAATCCGTTCATCAATCTGACCCGAATTGAGAGTGCGAGCGAGCGAGCGTCGCGCCACCTTCTCGACGCCCTTGTTGCCGTGCCGCTGATTGTCCAGCTAGCGCCAGACGGCGGCGCGTTTGCAGATCTCGGCAGTGGTGGTGGCTTCCCTGGAATCCCGCTCGCGGCACGCCTCCTTCATGCGCGTCCGCGCGCAACGTTTGACTTGATAGAAGCGACAGGGAAGAAGGCTCGCTTCCTTGAAGCGGTCACTGCGGCGAGTGGACTGGCGCCGCGGCTTCGCGTCGTTCAGGCACGAGCAGAGGAGCTCGTGTCAACTAACCCAACGCGCTACGACGTGATCGTTGCGCGCGCTGTTGCGCCTCTGGCAGAACTTACGCGACTTGCGCGACCGCTCCTCGCCGCCGGTGGACACCTCGTTGCATGGAAACGAGAAGGTAATGGCTGGGGAGAAGAGCTTGCAACTGCAACTTCTCTCGTTGGACCTGATGCCATTCGCGTGCATCGCGTGAGCCAGCACGGACTTGACCGCGCGCTCCTCGTCCTCGTGAGTGGATGAGGTACGGCTGCAGGTATAGAATCGGAGTTGAGCGCGGCGAAGAGAGGCATTGGTCCCTCTGAACCCCTGACCGGCCTCACCGCCGGCCCTTGAAGCTATAGAGGGCGGTCCCACGTCATGACGAACGAGAGTAAGAACCCCGCGCCGCTTGGCGATGACGAAGAGTGGTTTATTGAAGAGGAGCCAGACCACCTCGTCGCCTCTGAAGCGGGGAGTGAGCCGGTAAACAGCGTTGGTCGAGCCACCCTCGCGGCAAAGACCGCAATCTTCGGGCGGCGCCTCTCAAACGCGGAAGAGGGTGAGGAGCGGCTGCCGAAGAAGTTCGCCCTTCCAGTCTTCTCTTCGGACGCAATCTCTTCGAGTGCCTATGCGAGCGAAGAGATCCTCATTGTTCTCGCCTCAGCGGGCGCCTCCTACCTCGCCTTCGGTCCCGTGATCGCACTGGCGGTCGGCTTCCTTCTCGGGATCGTGGCGATCAGTTATCGCCAGGTCTGCTTCGGCTTCCCGAAGGGGGGCGGTGCATACGCGGTCGCCTCAAGCACGCTCGGCACGGTGCCATCACTCGTGGCGGCATCGAGCCTCGTGATTGACTACGTCCTCACTGCGGCCGTGAGCACCGCTGCTGGTGTGGCAGCCATCACATCAGCGCTCCCTGAGCTCCTGCCGTGGCGCGTAGAGATGGCGCTCGGTGCCCTCTTCCTCCTGGTCCTCGCAAACCTGCGCGGCCTTCGCGAGTCCGGTCGCCTCTTTGCTATCCCTACCTACCTCTTCGTCGGCGGTGCGATCTCGGTGATCGGGATTGGTCTCATCCGCATCGCGCTCGGCGATCCCGCAGTGAACTGGAGCCAGGGTGTTGTTGTTGAGGCGCATGACGGCATGCAGCTCATCCTCCCATTCCTTCTTTTGAAAGCCTTTGCGTACGGATCTGTTGCGCTGACTGGTACCGAGGCAATCTCCGACGGCGTTGCTGCGTTCAAGAAGCCAGAGGCAAAAAATGCCGCAGACACGATGGCAATCATGGCGGTACTTCTCGCCACGATCTTCTTTGGAATGTCGCTGCTCGCCTTCGCGTTCGGCAAGGTTCCACAGGAGGTTGGTGGCGAGACGCTGATCTCGCAGATCGCACGTGCCACCCTTGGGAACGGAATCCCGTACGCCATCTTCCAGATTGCAACCACTGGAATCTTGCTGCTGGCTGCAAACACTGGGTTCAACGGTGGTCCGCAACTTGCACGCATCTTGGCGCGTGATGGATTCCTCCCCCGCCAAATCGGTCAGCGGAGTGATCGTCTCGCATACGCGGGCGGAATCCTGACCATTGCAGGAGGCGCAGTCATCTTTTTGATTGCAACCGACGCGCTGGTCACCCTGTTGATCCCTGCATACGCGATCGGCGTCTTCCTCGGTTTCACCATCAGCCAAACCGGCATGGTGGTGCATTGGCGGAAGCTTCGTGGTGAAGGCTGGCGCGGTAAGGCGCTCCTCAATGGTATCGGCGCGACCGCCACTGGTGTCGTGCTTGTGATCATTTCCGTTGCAAAGTTTGCCGCCGGTGGATGGATCATCTTTGTGCTCGTACCGCTCGTTGCGCTCTTCATGGCCGCCGTGCGCCAGCGCTACAACCGGCATGAGCGTGAGCTCGCGATCAAGCCTGGACTTATCTTTGACGCGCCGCACCGACCACGACGCATCATTGCTCCGTTCGGTGAGATCAATCGCTCGACGGTTCGTGCCATCACACTCGGTCGAATCCTCGAAGGGAAGACGGGTGAACTGATCGCCGTGCGCGTTGTCTTTAGTGAGGAAGAGGAGCACGAGATCCGCGCGCACTTTGAATCGCTCTTTCCAGGGGTCAGGTTGGTGACGGTGGAGTCGCCGTACCGACTGATCGTTGAGCCGATCTGCCACTTCCTCGACGAGCTTGAGGAGCTCCCCCACGCTTCAGGCGAGATGCCGATCAATGTGGTGATGATTCCGGAGTACGCGGGGCGCCACTGGTGGGATCGAATCCTCCACAACGGCAACGGGAAGCGCCTCCGGGACACGCTGCTCGGCCGCCGCAACACGGTGATCGTGGACCTTCCGTACCGCCGGGACGTGGAGTAGGCGCGATCTACCCTTGCCACCCTTTTCGGAGGGTAGTTGACAATGGTATTGGTAGGGTTCTAGGATCCCTAGGTGTTCAGGAGCAGCGGAGCTGGAATTGACCCCTCGCGCCCCGTCTACGTGATCAGCGTGGCGGCGCAGCTGGTGGCCGTCCATCCACGAACGCTCCGAATCTACGAAGAGGCTGGGCTGATCTGCCCCTCACGCACAGAGAGCAACATCCGCCTCTTCTCCGAAAACGATCTCCGCCGAATCCTCTGGATACGACACCTCACGCAGGATCTTGGCGTGAACCTTGCCGGGATCAAGCTCCTCTTCCAGTTGGAGGAGCGTCTCGGTGAACGAATCCTTGAGCGACTCTACGAAGAAGGAAACAAACAAGGCGAACGAGAGCGAACCGCAGCACATGAAGGAGGGCGACGATGAGCGAGAAGCGACGCAACGATGAACTTGAGGGCGAGATGAGCGAAGAGATGGAACTCGAGATCGATGAGGCGGTAGCCGCCTCTGATGAAGACGGGACTCCGGTACCAAGCGGCCTCGGTCGATTCCCGCTCGTCCCGCTGCGCGAGATCGTCATCTTCCCAGAGATGGTTGCGCCGCTCAAGGTTGGGCGCGATAAGAGCGTCGCTGCAATTCGCGCCGCCGCAGCTGGAGAGGGTTGGCTCGCGCTGATCACCCAGCGAGAGGCGGAGCAGGAAGAGATCACCGATATCACGCAACTTCATGACGTAGGGACGCTGGCAAAGATTGCACAAGTGGTGAATCTCTCTGACGGAACGATCCGCGCGGTGGTGCAGGGCCAGAAGCGCATCGCGGTTCACTCGCTCGACACTTCAGGGCCTTCACTGATGGTTGAGGTGGAGATCATTGAAGTTGAAGAGGCCGAAGGCGTAGAGGTTGAGGCGCTCATGAAGAGCGTCCAGGCGCAGGTTGAGACGTATGTCACCTCTGGCGCACCAGTTCCTCCAGAGGCGGCGGTCGCTGCGAAGAACATCAGTGACCCAGGCCTCTTGGCTGACATGACGGCGTATACGCCAGATATGACAACTGAGCAGCGACAAGAGTTGCTTGAGATCGTTGATGTGGTTGATCGACTCAAGTACGTCTCCGCATTCCTTGCCCGCCAGATTGAGATCCTTGAAATCAAGGGGAAGATCCAATCTGATGTGCGCACGGAGATGGATAAGTCGCAGCGCGAATACTTCTTGCGCGAGCAGCTTAAGGCGATTCAGCGTGAACTCGGTGAGGACGACCCGCAGCAGGCGGAGACGAATGAGTTGCGCGAGAAGGTTGAAGCGGCAGACATGCCAGATGAGGTGCGTAGCCGCGCACTGAAGGAGCTTGATCGCTTGGCGCGCATTCCGTCTGCCTCACCTGAGGTTGGCGTGATTCGCACGTATGTTGATTGGCTCATCGCCATGCCGTGGAACGTGGCAACAGAGGACCGTATTGAGATCCCTGAAGCGGCAAAGGTACTTAGCGACGATCACTATGGCCTGGAGAAGGTGAAGGAGCGCATCATTGAGTACCTCGCGGTGCGCAAGCTCGCCCCGCAGGTGAAGAGTCCGATCCTCTGCTTCGCAGGGCCTCCGGGCGTAGGAAAGACGTCGCTCGGTAAGTCCATTGCAAAGGCGATGGGTCGCAAGTTCGTGCGCATGAGCCTCGGCGGTCTCCACGACGAAGCGGAGATCCGCGGGCATCGACGCACCTACATTGGCGCACTCCCTGGGCGAATTGCGCAGGGGATCAAGACGGCGGGGACGAAGAACCCTGTCTTCATGCTGGACGAGATCGACAAGGTTGGCGCGGACTTCCGTGGCGACCCGTCAGCCGCCCTGCTTGAAGTGCTCGATCCCGAGCAGAACGCAACCTTCCAGGACAACTATTTGGAGGTGGAGTTTGATCTCTCGCAAGTGCTCTTCGTTGCAACGGCAAACCAGCTGGACACGATTCCGGACGCGCTCCGTGATCGTATGGAGATCATCCAGATCCCTGGCTACACCGAAGCGGAAAAGCTGGAGATCGCCAAGCGTTACATCGTTCCGAAGCAGCGTGAAAATCACGGCCTCAAGGAGAGTCAGGTAGCCATCCCAGACGAAACAATGGTGCACCTGATTCGCCACTACACACGCGAAGCTGGCGTGCGCAATGCGGAGCGAGAGATCGCCACGCTGATGCGTAAGGTTGCCCGCGGTGTAGCTGAGAAGAAGATCCGTAAGGGGAGCGTTGACCTGAAGAAGCTCGCCGCATGGCTTGGGCCAGAGCGGCACGAGTACGGCGAGATGGACCTGGATGACCAGGTCGGTTCAGCGACCGGCCTCGTGGTCACGCCGGTTGGTGGCGACGTGGTCGCTGTTGAGGTCGGCATCATGGAGGGACGTGAAGAGTTGATTCTCACCGGACAGCTCGGCGACGTCATGAAGGAGTCGGCGCGCGCAGCGCTCACCTGGATCAAGTCCCACGCAAGCGAACTTGGCATTGCACAAGAGCGATTCGAAAAGCTCGGGCTGCACATTCACGTACCTGCGGGTGCCATCCCGAAAGATGGACCCTCTGCAGGTGTGACGATCGCAACAGCGATTGTCTCCGCACTGACGGGGATTCCGGTCCGCAAGGATGTGGTGATGACCGGCGAGGTGACACTGCGAGGCCGTGTGCTACCGATCGGTGGACTCAAGAGCAAGGCGCTGGCGGCACACGCCTCTGGTGCGCGTTTGGTCTTGATCCCGAAGAAGAACGAAAAGGATCTCCCGGAGATTCCAGAGGAGATTCGCAAGGCGTTGAAGATCGTTCCTGTGGAGACGATCGGGCAGGTGTTGGAGCATGCGCTGCGTCGTAAGCCGAAGCCACTCCCGACCGGATCGACGCCGGCGCGAACGCCGCGCATTGCTGGACGATCACTCCGTGCGCCAGGCGCACCAGGGGTCACCGTTCGCCCGAGCTAGCTCATGGAGGCGCAACGCCAGGCGGCGGAGCAGATTGCGGAGAGGGTGCGTCGCGCGTTAGCGCGCGACGCGTCGGGGAACCTCCCCCCGCTCCCATTTCCACTGCAACCAAACCTGACGCCGCGCCGTCTCCCCGGCCTTGAGCCGGTTGACCTCAACCCTCCAGTAGAGGGGGTGCCGCGCGTTGCGGCCGTTACCGCACTCCTGATTCCGCCTGTTGCACTCGGCAGCTGCTCGGTTGGGGGTGGCGGGGCGAGCCTGGAGGCGCATCCGTTTGACTGCCAGGTGCTCTTGATCAAGCGCGCACAGGGTGGCACGCACGGCGGGCAACTCGCCCTCCCGGGCGGAAAGATGGAGCGCGGCGAGACACCGCAACAGGCGGCCATCCGCGAACTGCATGAAGAGCTCGGTTTTGACGCAGATGATCCGCAGCACGGCATCACCGTCGTTGGGACGCTCGATCCCGCCTACATCCCAGCGAGCAACTTCCTGATCCATGTGGTGGTGGCAGTCGCGCCAGAGACGCCCACGTTGAACCCAGACCCTACGGAGGTGGCGGGGGTGGTCGGAGCTGAGCTCGGCATCTTCGACCCAAGACTGCCA
>Ga0208974_1001172_pt1 | contig 10371 bp, 11 predicted proteins | sample GreLakmeER15MSRF_FD_187699 | JGI IMG/M metagenome (GOLD analysis project Ga0208974, IMG submission 187699) | Freshwater lentic microbial communities from great Laurentian Lakes, MI, USA - Great Lakes metaG ER15MSRF (SPAdes) | ecosystem: Environmental > Aquatic > Freshwater > Lake | place: Great...
GGTTATGCAGATGCGTTCCAAACAGGTTATTACTTAAATGTTAATTCATTGAATAGTAATCCAACACCGGGATCTAATATTGTACTTAATAACAACGGTAATTACTATAAGTTAGTTTCAGCTAATGCGTATGTGGGTACTGATAGAAATAGTTTCCAAGGCTGGATTGCCGCAGGAGGAAGTGCCCCGTATACAGCTAGATTCCAAATGAGTCCTGCACTAACAGCAAGTAATACTCCGGCACATGGCGAAATAGTAACAATGCGCATTAAGTACTCACAAGTTCGATTAACTGGACACGACTTCTTAAGTATTGGTACTGGCGGTACAACTACTACAAATTATCCAAATACTCCAACACAGTTACCGGATCCTAACAAAGAAACGGTTGGTAACGGCGGTGGCCGCGTATTCTACACATCAACTGACCAAGACGGTAACTTCCGCGTTGGTACATTGTTTAGCGTTCAGCAAGCAACTGGTGTTGCAAGTATTAATGCCGATGCGTTTAACTTGGCAGGTTTGAACTCGTTAACACTGGGTTCTGTTGCATTAGGTGGTTCTGGTGCAACAATTACATCGTTCTCGACAGATCAGTATTTTACGGCCAACAGCGATAACGTAGTTCCAACACAAAAAGCTATTAAATCATACATTAGTAGCCAAATTGGTGGCGGATCTAGCGCATTGAACGTAAATACACTAACAGCTGGTGTTATATACATTGCTGGTAATAGTATTAGTACTACTACCGGTGTTCAAATTAACGTGACAGCAACGATGAATTTCACTGGCGGGATCAATGGGTTGCCAGTAGCAATGGATTTCTTACTTTTAGGATAACGGAGAAAATATATGGCAACAGGAAGATTAGGGACAGCAAACTTAGCAACAGCAACAAATACCACGGTGTATACAGTACCAGGTACAACGTTTGCAGTTGTTACAGTGTCTATTTGTAATAGAACTAATACTGCAATAACATGCAGAATAGCATTATCAACTACCACTACACCCGCCGCAGACGAGTATATTGAATTTGATACTGAAATTCTGCCAAAAGGGGTACTTGAGAGAACCGGTTTGGTTATGCAGGCCAGTCTTAACCTCGTAGTTTGGTCAAGCAATTCAAGCGTGACCGCGGTAGCTATGGGTATTGAAACACCAACTGCATAAATACACTGATAAAGGAATTTTCAAAATGGGAAGATATATAACAACAACTGGCACCGGCGGTGCAGTAACTAGGGTTAATGCCGGTACAGCATATACAGCATTAGTAAACGATCGTATTCTTTGTACGGCCGGCGGGCAAACAATTACGTTACCTGCAACTACTACTTGTATTGACGGCGACATGGTACAAATTACTGACGCAGTAGGCATTGCGGCAACTAATAATATCACTGTTGCACGTAATGGCTCAGCAAACATCCAGAACTTAGCAGAAAACTTAACAATCAACATTAACAATGCAACGGTAATGCTAGTGTTTAGCTCAGCGTTGGGTTGGACTATTATTAGATAATAGGCGAACATAATGTCAATACTACGAGATTTATTATTAATTACCAACGTAACTAACATTCCGTTTAAGCCATTGCAACTTGCAGTGTTTAACGGACGTGAAAGTTCCGGTGTGCAAGACGGCGGAAGATGTTGCTGTTGGAAAATTCCATCTGGCACAACTTGGGCTACCTTTGAAGGCTGGGGCGCTGGTGGTGACGGTGGCGGAGCTTGTTGTTGCCAAGGTAGTTATCGAAGTGGTGGTACTGGCCAATATGCTAAACGGACGTTAAATGTTAGTCCAACTAACGAATATTTTATTATTTGTACAGGCGGATCAGGATGCTGTGCCCAATCATGTTGCGGCCAATGCGGATTCCCAACTTTTGTATTATGCTGTAATGGCACACAAACAATGTGTGCACCGGGCGGTACTGGCGGTTGCGGCGTATGTCACCGAATGGGTGGACGCTCATGTACAGGTATTTGCCAATCCGGCCAAGGTGGTGGCGCCAGAGGCTGTCAAGGCAATGGTGACATATTCTATGGTTCACTATCGGAACCAGATAAACAGAGTAATTTCTGTGATAATCAAAGCTGGCAATATATGTCAATGTCTTTAAAATACGCTCCTAACTTTAGACGAAGTTTTGATGCCTGTGGAGTTGGCATGACTAATGCAGGTTGCTGTTACGTAGGCGGCCAGATGGGAACATTCCCAGGCGGCCCTGGAATCCAAGCATGGGCTTGTGCAGGGGGATGCTGTTGGGGCGCTTGGGGTACAGGCGGCATGGTATTAATTACATACGGTTAAAAAGGATTTAAAATGACAGTTGAAAAAAGAGAAAACGAAAGAATCGAAAAAACATTTGTATTTGATCTTCCAGATCAGTACTTGTACCAAACTAGTGCTCTAAAAAAGACCGGTACTTGGACATACAAAGGCCCAAGATATCTATGGATTTTTGCCGATGCAGAAACTGGAAAAATCAAAGGTTCGTTTCACTATACAGAACGTGATGACGGTGATCTTGTTCCAACCCCAGAAGGCCAAATTAAAATTAAAGTTGATGCTAACGTAAATCCCGACATTGCGTCATTGTGCCATAATGAGTGGGACTACGGTGTAGATTTCCCTCAGTATGTAGAACAGTTACCATTGGGATATACTTATGGACATAGCGATCCTCCGGCCCCTGATCACACATATGAAATAACAGAAATTCAATATGATGCTGAAACTGAAACATTTGTAAAACCTTATCCTTGGAAAAAGCCCCATATGACTTGGGAAGAACTACTCCGTTGGAGAGATATAAACATTAATCAATCAGACATTATGTACAGAGATGCAATTAACCCTGTAATAAAACAAAAATGGGCAGATTATCGTCAATTTTTAAGAGATATGCCGGCTGTATTTGCTGGTATTGATGCTTGGAAAATACCATTCCCTCCAATGCCAGACCTTAATACTAGCCTTACTACTCCAGGGGAATAATATATGGCAGATTTAAGAACACTGTTTCCAGACTCAAATTATCTTGTTAATTTAACAATTACTAATCCGTTAGGTGTAGTATATGTTTGGAACACAAACAACACTACTGTATCAAATGGCGGACGATGTTGTTTATGGACAGTACCCGGCGGCGCAACGTGGGCCAAGTTTGAAGTATGGGGTGGCGGTGGATCAGGCGGCGGCGCATGTTGCTGTATGCAAGCACAAGGCGGCGGTGGCTCAGGTTCATATGCTCGTAAAACTATTCGTGTAGTTCCGGGACAAGCATACACTATTTGTGCAGGCGGATCTTCATGCTGTTGGAGCGGTTGCTGTGGAATGACAGGTTATCCATCATACGCATGTAACCCAAGTGCCACATACCCATTATGCTTATGCGCATCTGGTGGCCATGGCGGATACACACAATGTTTTGCCAGCTGGGCTGGTTGCTATAGTTGTATTACCTGCATTTGCGGAACCACATGCGGCGCTGACTTTTCACTATGCGGTGTCTGGGGCGGCAACAGAAATACCAGTTGTAGCTTTGACTCGCATCACTTTGCGGCTGAACCAACATACATTGGCGGCGGAATGAGAATTTCACAAGATCATTGTCGTTGCTGTCCAGGTGACTTTATGGTCTGTCATGCAACTTTCCCAGGCGGCGGAGGCGGCACTGCAAATGCATTTGAAGGTCCGTGCTTCTGTAGTGCATGGGGCGCAGGCGGATTAGTAGTTGTCACATACAAGTAAACGGGAAAAGTTATGTCAAATTTAAGATCATTAAAATATTCAACAAGTGCAACAAGTTCTAGTACAAACTTTCCTACTGAATTTTTAGTTTATCACACTAGTATTGGATCTGCACTAAATGGCGGTTGCTGTTTGCAGTGGACCGTACCAGCAGGAAAGACCTATGTAACATTTGAAATTTGGGGTGGCGGCGGATCAGGCGGTCATAGCTGTTGCTGTCAACAAAGTGACGGAGGCGGTTCTGGTGCATATTCTGTAAAAACAGTGTGTAGTGCTACACTAGCAGGTTGCGTATATACAATTTGCGCAGGCAGCACATCAGGCTGTAGCCAGTCAACCGCAGGTTGCAGTGGATTTACGTCATATGTAAACGGATTTGGCCTAAGCAATTTTTGCGCGGCTGGTGGTGGTCAAGGTTGTTCGGACTGTTGGAAATATGGTGCTTGCTATCAATGTCGTGTGAGCATGTGCTGTTCATGTGCCCAGGGTGGCGATGTTAATATGCCAGGCTACAGTGGTGAAGCAATTCAAACACAATTCTGCGGAATGTGGGGACAAGCCCACATGCCAATGGCTCCAGCAACAGCATCGGGACCAATGGTTGGCGCACACTGGTGTCAGTGGGGCGGCGGACAAGGCTGGCCATGTGCAATGTTTCCAGGCGGTGGCGCAAACGGCGGAATTGCTTCAGCAAACTCATGTTGCTACAGCGGCGTTGGAGCCGGCGGATTAGTTTCAGTAACTTACGGATAATAAAATGGCATTGATTAGAAAAACTTTTACTTATACATTAGCTGACGATTATCTAGCACAAACTCGTGCATTAGGTAAGACAGCGCAATGGGAATTTATTGGTCCAGATACTATTTGGATCCTTATTAATAAAGAAACAAACAAATATACAGGTAGATATTTCACAGAAGATCAAGACGGCGAACATATTCCAACTCCGTTAGATTGCTATAAAGTTCGCATTGATTGTAGTAGTGAGCCATTACTGTGTTCATTACTGCATACCGAGGTTGAAAAACCTGATTATGCAGATCTATCTCAACATGAAGAATTACTACCAGACGGTCTGACATACAAGCGTCCGGAAAATCCACCACCTGATCACACGCATAGTATTACTGAAATGGAGTTTGATCCAGTGTCAATGTCCTACTTAAAACCTTACCCGCTAATTAAACCTCACGTAGATTGGGCCGGTATTCGTGGATGGAGAAATAGAATTCTATCAACTACCGACGATAAAGAAGGTGATCACTTAGACGACGGTTTTCCTGATGCTTTAAAAACAGCATGGGTAGATTATCGTCAACATTTGCGTGACATTCCGCAGGTACACGGCGCATCGAACAAGCATGTATATCTTGATCTAACTGCTCAAGCTCCTTATAATCAAGCAGGCAATACATTTATTAAAGTATCAGATACTACTAATATACAAATAGGTTATGACGTGGGAGTTAAAGGATGGCCAGTAGAAGACATTTTTAACGTTGGAGATGGCCATACGCAAGTAGTAAGTGTTGACCATGCTAACAAAATTGTTGAACTAGATAAGCCGCTAGTGCTAACTCCAATTGAAAACTATAATCATGAGTTATCATTTAGTCCGTGCCCTGAAACACATCCGTGGAAAATTGGTGCTGTTACTACACCAGAAGGTACACAGGGCGTTACTGGAACTAATTTCCATCCAGACTTTGATCCAACAGATCCTAAGAAGCCGTTAGGTGATCCAACTGATCCGTTTACAGTTGCAAAATAAAAAAGCACCCCTGGGGTGCTTTTTTATTAGTTAGCTACTTTAAGTAGTTTACCGTACTCTGGCAAGTATAAGTATTCCATTGCTGATTCTTGTAAAGTCCACAATGCATCGTCTAATGTTTCAACTAATGGCTCTCCGCCTAAGTTAAAACTAGTATTAAACAAGATAGGAACACCTGTTTTACTATGGAATGCTTTGATCAAATCATAGTAATGTTTATTCTGTTCTTGTGTAACAGTTTGAATACGGCAAGTACCATCTACGTGAATAATACTTGGAATCTTTTCTTCAATCCCTGGTTGACAATTAACTGCATACATCATGTATGGACTGTCTTCCATTCCCCGTAGATCAAACCATTCATGCACATGCTCTTGTAGTATAGAACCAGCAAATGGCCGGAAATATTCACGATGTTTAATTTCGTTAACAAAGTCCTTACCGTCTTCGTATGTTGGATTAAACAAAATACTGCGATTTCCTAATGCCCTTGGGCCGTTTTCGCTACGACCTTGAAACAGAGTAACAATGTTCTTATTTAATAACAGTTCTACAACATCGTCGTGAGTTGCATCTACAACACTAGCACCGTATTGACTTGCAAGTTTGTTAATGTCATCGTTACTATAGTTGTATTCAAAACCTAAATACAGTCTTTCTTTAGTATAATCAACTTTAGTAAGCGGTTGTAGATTCTTAAACAACATTAATGCCGCACCAATAGCGGTTCCTGCATCATTAGAAATAGGCTCAACATATAAGTTAATACCTTCATCTTTTAACGCATCTAGGTAATAATAGTTAGCAACACAATTTAAAGCGTATCCACCGCTTAGTACAACATTCTTGTGTCCAGTATCTTTAACTGCTTTACGGATTAAATTAGCAACCTGTTCCTGTGTTTCTATTTGGCAAGCATAGGCCATATCTCTACGATTTTGTAGTAATGTAACGTCGTCAAAGTAATCAGGTGTTGCACCAGAACCCTCAAGTAGATAGTCAAACAAACAAGCATTCACACTTGCTCCGTTTGGATATGTTGGAATAATAAGGTTCCTATTAGATAACGGCACAATACTAGTATGATCAAACAACGGAGGAATAGCATCATTCTTCTTACCATATGGGAATAATCCCATAGTTTTGCCTGCTTCGATTGGTTGCCAACCACACCACTTAGTAACAGCTTCATAAATCTTAGTAATGCCAGCACGATCAGTAATTACTGCTTCGTGAGTTTGTCCCGGTTCTTGATAAATTTCACTACCAAAATCTGGAATCTTTACTCCGGCCATTGGTCCTCTTGTACCAATATGTTTATAAACAGTTTTAAACCAAGCAGGCCATGCACAATCAAAAATACTTTCAGTTTCCCAACCTATAGTTGAGTCGCCGTTAGCATTCAAAGAAATAAATGTACCAGCACCGTCAACAATAACTGCAACTGCTTCGTTGAATCCCGAACGATAAAATGCCGCGGCCGCGTGTAGTTTGTGATGAACTGCACTCAAATCAACAACTTGCGGGTGTTTATACGGATCTTCCTTACGGCTAATTAACCCAAGTTTCCTTGCCATTGCAGTGTATATATCATCACCTGTAAAATCATTACGGGGCGCAGTTTCTGACATAGTTTGAGTATGTGCTATGACAATATAATCTATCTTGTCAGTATATTCTTTAATTTTCATCATAGCGGCAAACGGGCCACCGTCATACTTGTGACGACTTAGTCGTTCTTCTTCAATGCTAAAAATGATTTTACCATTTTTTAACAAGCATACACTACCGTTATGACCTCTGGCAATACCAGCAATCCAAACATCATTTTCGTAATTAATTTCCATATTGTTCCTTTAAAATCCTAATGGTATACCGGGCCAAGTCATATTGTTAACTGACTCCGGGAATCCTTGTTTTCTGCCTAGGGCAAATTCAAACGCTGTTTTATCAAACATAAACTTTTTATGAATTAATTCAACACAGTCTATTAACTCTTGCGCTTGTTGTAACGTGTTGTCTGATAACTGTAATTTATCTTTCAATTCTTGTTTAATCCAGCCCATATGTTGCATTGAACTAGGATGCATATCTACATAATGGTTTCCGCTATAGTCTATAAATTTAAAAGTTTGATCAGGACAAGTCTGACAATACAGCTCTAGCGGCATTAACCAATGTTCAGCATGATCTCGCCATATAGTTTTATCGTACGTTTTAAGATCTGGCAACATATCCCATGCACTATAGTTCTCACCGCGTTTATGACTAGTTACAAGTTCGGTTTTCTCCCCGTACCCGTCTTTATCTCGTAGATCTTTACCCATTTCTCTAACATCGCCAATGCTGGTCATAAACCATGTACATCCAATTCCTTTTAAAAATCCCTGTGTTAACGAGATAAAGTTCAAGGTGTGCATAAAGTATGCTGGCTCGTAAAAAAAGGTGTCAATCCATTCCTGATCATACAGTTTTTTATTATGATAGTTAAAAATACTACCATAGGTTTTCCAGCCCCTAGTTCGATTTGGCATCGACTCTTGGTGCCACCAGTCATTTCTAAGGTGGCTAGACCATTGGACAATAACTATATCGTCTTTGGTAAATTGGTGTCTAGTATTAGCCTCAGAAACTCGTTCGGCAATAGCTTGATTGCCAATGCCTGATAACCCATAGTTATACAGTTCATCAAATTCTAGTTCTAGGAAGTTGGCCCAAGTAGGCCAACTATAACTAGTATAACTACAACCAAATGTAAAGATTCTTTTCATATATTAGTTACAGCATCCAGCATCGGTATTAGTCGACGCAATCTCTTGAACAGAAGAAGTATTTGTTACTGCAAATTTCTTAATACCCTTCTCAACAGAATCAACAATTGCCTTTTCAATGGCCTCATTCATGTTCATAATACCGTCGTTTCCGCGATCAGCAACTTCATCCATTGTAATTCTAATTGGGCTATACTTGCGAATATCACCTCCCATATCTAATATATCAAACTTTTCGTGGTTTGGATACGAAACATTTATGGAAAATGTTGAGCCTACAACAACTGTTGCGGGTTTGTCTAAAGCACATGCCAAATGTTGACCAACTGAATCACAGCCTAAGAAGTAATCTGCATTGGCAATGACTCCTGCCCACTGGCGAAGTGTAAGGCCTTGTGGGTGAGCAACTGGATCCTTACAGCCATGTTTGCTAAAGTCGATGCCAATTTCACTCATTAAGATTACAGAGTATTTTCTTTGTAACATCTTTACAATGTTAATAACGTGGCCGCCTTCAAAACTACGTGCTGAACTGTCTAAAATAAGACCGTTTTGGCTTACAACTCCTCGACCAAATGGTTGAAAAATAACCACTTTATCTTTTTTAGTCTTTTCTTTAACTTCTTTAATAACACCGAAGCCAGTAAACATCTCTTCGTTAGAAAGACGCATCTTTGGATGAGACAGTTCTCTAATACCTTTGTTGTTAATAGCAATGTCGTATGCTTGTGCAAGTGAACATTTTTGATTAAAATATTCCCATATTCTGTACGGTTCTGGACTTACAAGGTCCATGTTAATTAACTTGTCTTCAAACAAGTTTTTGTGCCAGTGATCATATGCACGTTCGTGTAAAATTGGGTGACCTTTATAAAAGTCAGTGCCGCCTTCACATACTATGATAAAATCTTTACCGTTTTCTTCAGCATATTTTTCTAATGCTGGGATTGAGCATACTACACGTCCGGCTCCGCCGTTAATAAAGAATGCTTTGGCTCGTTGGGTCATAAATCGTCCTATAATTATACTACACTATAATTTAGCATATTTTAGAAAGCAAAGCAAGAGTTTTGAGTCGGATAAATACGATATGAACTTTTCAACATTCTTTCAAAAAGGTCTTAACAAAACCTTAAAATTAATAAACGGGACTAATTTTTCCTATGCTGGCCCATGGATAACTGTATATCCGGGCACCGTTATTGACAGCTGGTATGTTGGTGAATTTATGAGTGCTGATTATACTATCTCAATAGATTTAGATTCATCGTCAAAAGAAATAATCAAGTGTTTAGTAGTAGCAAGTCCGCAAACTGCCGCAGTTACAGTCTACGGACAAACATACATTAATGGAAATTTAGTAAATTTAACTGCAACTGTTAATAATTCTAGGGTATTTTTAACGGCTGATCCAGTTTTAGCACCATGTAAATTGATTTTTAGCGCAACTTACTACCAATCTTTAAACACAGTGATCCCCGCATAAATACATATAGTAGTCTTAGCGGATGTTGTAGTTGTAGTAAAAAAGCGGAGATCACATGATCGTATCATATATTCCTTTAGAGTCGAAAAGCGGCTTCAAAAGCCCCGGCTTCACAATCGACCAAGCTGGCAATTTAACAGCAACCTCAATTAACTCGTTAGGCAGTTTGCTAATCGGCGGACTTCCATTCATATCTGGCTCAAGTTTAGCCAATACAATTACTGGTAGTAATCTACAAACGCTTGGCCGATTAACATCACTAGATGTTGGAACAGATCCTGTCAACAACAAAATATTAGCCGTTACTGCTTTGGGTATTACTACTTCAGCACTAACTTCAGTAAACTTTAACAACGGTCTATTATTAATAGATCCAACAAATAAACCAAACAGATTAACAGTAGGCCCGGTTGGAGCCACACCGATTCGCTTGGACGTATCTGGTACAATCTATGCAACAGCAACAACTGAATCAACCTCAACAACAACAGGATCAATAGTTGTTAGCGGTGGCGCAGGCGTTGCCAAAGACCTTAATGTAGGTGGAGACACTTTTATTGCAGGTGATACTTACATT
>Ga0208974_1001173_pt1 | contig 10368 bp, 4 predicted proteins | sample GreLakmeER15MSRF_FD_187699 | JGI IMG/M metagenome (GOLD analysis project Ga0208974, IMG submission 187699) | Freshwater lentic microbial communities from great Laurentian Lakes, MI, USA - Great Lakes metaG ER15MSRF (SPAdes) | ecosystem: Environmental > Aquatic > Freshwater > Lake | place: Great...
TTAAGACTACCTTGTCTTCCATTGAAGACTTGGACTATGCCAGCGCCATAACCAAAATGAACCAACAAATGCTGAGCTTGGAGGCTGCGCAAAGTAGCTTTGCCAAGGTGAGTCAGTTGAATTTGTTCAATTACATTAAATAAAATGTGTCGGCATAGATCATGGTAACCGCGACAACATCGACGACCTCAACGACAGCATCCAGTGCCAACAATACAAATTTGACAGGCAACTCGGCAGCCAAAGCTTCAGCCAATGCGCTGATCAGTTCACTTGGTTCTGGCTCAGGTGTTGACGTTAATTCCTTAGCAAACAGTTTGGTCGCAGCCGAAAAAGCACCTCGCGAAGCTGAACTCAATTCGAGAGTCACAAAAGCTGAAGGTGGTATTTCTGGCTACAGTGCCATTAAGTATGTCTTGAGTAATTTGCAAACGGCATTTTCAAGTTTAAAAAACCAAAGTTCTTTCAATACGCTGGTGCCTCAGATTAGTCAGCCATCGGCTATTAATCTAACAACGACTGCCACGGCAATCACAGGAAGTCACTCAATTGCTGTCACCCAATTGGCACAGCAACAGCGCAGCATTTCAGCAGACAATGTGCCTGGGTTTGCAACTCCGTTTACAGAGGTGAATGGTGGCGCAGCTTTTACATTAAGCTTGACCAACAGCACAGATCCAACGCCATCCAAAGTGTTCAATCTGGGGAACAACGCACCCTCCACTTCAACAGTCACTTTCAAGGCAATGAGCGCAGGCGACACAGTGACGGTCAACGGTTTGACCTTAACTGCCAAAAAATCATTGAGCGCAACTGAAGTTGGCGAGCTTTTTGATCAATTGGATACCACCACTGCGACGGCCATTGCAGCAGGCGGTGTCGAAGCCAGCGTTCTCAACACTGATGCATTCGCTGCTTTTGGTACTTTTTCTGGAAAATTTGCAAGCGGCTATTCTTCTGGCTTAAGCCAAAATGGCGTGGTAACGCTTACATCAACCGCCAACAATGCGGCTGACATTGCTACACCCACTGCTGTTCAGTTTACCAACAACATACCCATCAATGCTAACGCGACAACCCCAGCAGGCATTGTGTCTGCAATCAATTCTGCCAATTTAGGTATTACGGCACAACTGATCAACACAGGCAACTTGGCTACACCTTACAAAATCATGGTAACGGGTGCAACAGGTGTTAGCAATGCATTTTCATTAACAAGTCTTAGTCAATCAAATACGGAAGTGGCTGGCATTAGTTTTGGCAAAAAACTGCAGTCAGCCCAAAATGCCGTATTTAACATTGATGGCATGGACATGACGTCTAGCAAAAACACAGTGACAGACGCCATTGCCGGCACCACGCTCAATTTCACATCGGTTACCACAGCAGGTATTCCAGCAAGCGTGGTTTTTAACAGAGACACATCCTCAATTTCTACAAATTTGGATGCACTGGTTACCGCCTACAACGATGCCAATGCAATGTTAACGGTTGTGTCGGACCCTAAGTCTACGGTGCCTGACTATGGCGCCACCCTGGTTGGCAACTCTGTTGTAAGTACAGTGCGAAGTCAAATTCGGCAGCTGATTACCAGCAACTCCACGACCCCTGGCGGTGGCTTGAATGCTTTGCGCGACATAGGTTTCAACTTTGATCAAACGGGTGTACTGTCGATTGACAAAACAAAGCTCGACAGCACTTTGAAAAATAACTTTGAAAATGTTGTAACCTTAATCACGGGTAATCGAGAAAATCTCAGCAAGTTCAGTGTGGCACCGGCTGGGACTGCTGGTGAGGCGGTCAGAAAATTAACAACCATGTTGGCTACTTCGTCCGCGTTAAACGCACGCAGTACAAACTTGACCAACAAGATTACTGACTATAAAAAGCAATTAGCCGACTTAGACACCCGCATGACGTCACTGTTGGCTCGCTATAACAAACAATTTGCAGCAATGGATTCTTTGGTGGGCCAATCAAAGAGCTTGCAAACCAGCTTGAAGAGCAGCTTTGAAGGCATGATGGCCAGCTACACCAACAAATAAAGAATAATTACACGAGACAAATGAGGCCCGCCCAATCTGGGCCGATCCTATTTGAAAACTCAAAGCAAGTAATACTTAAGTTATCCGAAAAATATTTTCATATTTTTTCTAAAGTAATTTAGCTTCGAGTCGATACCAGACGTACGCAATACCGTATTGAGCTAGACATATCGTCCTAGTCAGAAACGGTATCAAAGGATGGTTAACATGACTCCTGAAATTTCTCGTTCAATATCAGCACCTCTCAACAAAGTTGCTTCCAATTCATTGGGCCCAACCTTAGGTGCGGCCATGCGTCCAAATGTTTCAACAGATAGCGCACCTGTTGTACAGCCGCCGACAAGGCCGCAAATTAAATATGACGCCAATGAAATGCGCGAAGACCTTCAAAAAGCCATTGAGTTACTAAACACTCAAGTTTCTAAAAATAATTTAGGACTAGGCTTCTCGATGGACGAAGCATTGGGTCGTCCGGTCGTCACGGTAAAAAACACGCAGTCTGGTGAAGTTATCCGTCAAATTCCCAATGAAGTTGTGGTGAAGATTGCACACAACATTGAAGCCTTTAAAGGCTTACTTCACAGCGGCATGGCTTAAAAATTTCAATCAACTATAAAGTTTTTAAATCTTCAGCCGATTCAATTCTTAACAAGCAATCAATTCGGATTTCTTGTCTAACTTTTTCGATATGCATCTTCAAGGAGAATCCTCATGTCAGTGATCAACACAAATGTGAAGTCAATGTATGCGCAAGATGCGCTTACCGTTAACAACCGCAAATTGGACCAATCAATGCAGCGTTTGTCGACAGGTCTTCGTATCAACTCAGCCAAAGACGACGCAGCTGGCTTGGCTATTTCGAACCGCATGTCTAGCCAGATCGCTGGACTGAGTGTAGCAATCCGCAACGCCAACGACGGCATCTCCATGATGCAGACTGCTGAAGGGGCATTGGGCGAAGTTACTGACATGCTTCAGCGCATGCGTGAATTGGCTCTGCAGTCAGCAAGCGATATCAACAATGACAATGACCGTTCCTATCTGAACGCTGAAGTTCAGTCTCTCAAGACTGAAATCGATCGCATTGTCTCTACAACACAATTCAATGGCAAAAACTTGTTGGATGGCACCATGAATGCCATGCTGCAAATTGGCGAGAAAGCCGGCCAAACCATGAACGTAGCCATTGGCAACTTGGCAACAGCGGCTCTTGGCACAACATCTAGCAGTGGTGTTACCACAGCGTCGACAAGCAATAGCGCCCAAGGTGTTGCAGCGGTCAGCACCATTTCCCAAATGGCTTTCAACGGCAACGATTCTTATGGCTTTATACTCAAAGTTGGCAATGGCACAGGCCTTGCCACAGTTGATTTGACCATTTCTGGCGGCGTTGTGACAGGCAATGACGCCGAAGATGTGGCAGCAAAAATCCGGGCTGCTGCAACAGCAGCTGCAGCAGCTGGTGGTGCTACTGCAGCCACCAAGGCAGCAATGGCCAACCTAGATGTGAAGGCTAACGGCAACGTCTTGACCATCACCAACAAGCTGGGTGACAAAGTTGAAGTTTCTGGTTTCACGTCTACCGCTAACGGCACAGCAAGTTATGCTTCTGTGTCGGGCTCAGGCACCTCCAGACTGCTCAATGATACTGCAGCTGTCGCATCTGTTCAAAATACCAATGCAAGCCCAGCATCACCAGCTACAGGAACTTTGTCTCTTCAATCTGGTAAGAGCTACAGCTTCCGATTGAACGACCAACTAATCAATATCACCAACTTAGACACAGCTGGCGCGGGCAATACCACAACATCACAGGCTCTTGCAGCAATGAAATTGGCCATTGGTGCTGGATCGTCAGCGTCTACCGGTGTAGCTGGTGTGTTTTCCTTAGCAGATGCTACTGGTAAGCAAGTAGCTATCACTAACTTTAGTTCATCAGCGACACCTGCGGGCTCTGCAGGCGCCATGGTGATGACTGTCCGCGTTGATGCTGACTCTGATGTCACAAGTAAGTCTTTTGCCAATGGTGGCGCTGACACAGCAAGCCTGGCTGATATCGGCGATATTGTTCAGATGAGCTTCACTCAAAGCGACGCCAAGTATGAATTTAAAATTGGTGCTGTTGCTACTAAAGTAACAGTAGATGCAACGGCTCAAAGTTTGCAAGCTGCAATCGAAGCAGCACGTGATCAAATTAATAACGATACTGCTGGATTGGGTGCAAAAGTTATTGCCCGTGTGGTAGATGGCAAACTTGAATTAGAGGCCAAAGCAGCAACCGTTGCAATTGACACATTTTCTTCAGTCGGCAAACCGGCTGTAGTGGCTGGTACCGCCACTTTGGGCGGCACTAATCTGGTGGCTTCAGGTGCTGCGTCCACCACCAACGGTGTTCAAGCGACAGCTTCGCAAATGGCTTTAAGCTTCTCGGAAAGTGACAACTACTCCTTCACACTTACAAATGCAGCAGGCGGTGGAACCACAACCATTTCTGCAACAGTGAATGGAACTGACTATTCCGCTCTTGTAAGCGCTGTGAACAGCAACACAACGGCAACTGGTATCACTGCTAGAGTTGACGGAAATAAAGTTTTGCTAGAAAAAGCAAGCGGCGAAAGCTTTACTTTGGCCAACATGAGCTCAACTGGTTCTGGCAAAATGACAGCCGCTAACGCAGCAGGTCAAGGCTCTTCAGCTGTTTTGGATGACACTGCAGCTATCACTGGCGCAACAACAGCTGCTGCTGGTCGTGCAACGGCGGCCAGCATGGAGCTGACCAACAGCGGCGATGAGGCCAAAGTAGGCTTCACTATTTCAGATGGCACAACCAACGCAGTGGTTCGTCCCGGCGCTTGGACTGTTACTGGCGGTGCTGACATCTTGGCTGAAGTTAATCGTGCATTGACTACTGCTGGATCCTCCATCACGGCTAGCTATGCCAATGGAAAGTTGTCGTTGTCCAATGCAACGGGTGGCAAAATTGAAATCAACAACTACAGCTCCGACGGCACCACAACGCTTACAGCCACACCAGCTTCTGGCCAAGGTGTTGGCAAAGTACTCGATGACTCTTCTTTGGGTGGTTTGCAAGCCTCGGTCAGTGCCGTTGCAATTTCAACGCAAGCTGGTTCTTCTAATGCTATCGCTACCATCGATCGCGCTTTGGAGAACATCAACAGCCAGCGTGCCAATTTGGGTGCATTCCAGAACCGTCTGAATTACACCGTCAACAACTTGAGCAACATTGTGACCAACACATCGCAATCACGAAGCCGCATTTTGGATACTGACTACGCCACTGAAACCACCAACATGGCCAAGTCGCAAATCATCCAACAAGCTGCTACCGCCATGCTTGCCCAAGCCAACCAGTCAGCGCAGTCTGTGCTGGCCTTGCTGAAGTAAGCGGATGACGCTCTGATTTCAAGGCCCTGATATTCAAGGGCCTGGATCACCAAAGCCCCTGAGACAAGCTTGTCTCAGGGGCTTTTTTATTGCCGGTTTGCCGTTTTTGGCTAAAAAGCGGCAATTTCACGCCACTTTTAGACGGTCTATTGACACAAAGTCGCAAATAAAAGCTGGCACACCTCTTGCTCAATACCTTGCATTCGCATCAGCAGCGTTGATTTCATTCAATTTGCTGATGTTCATTCACTAAAGGAGCTAGACATGCACATTGAATTACAACAGGCCATGCAACACTTGGTCGCAGAGCAATCTTTGAACCTCAAAGAAGTTTCACGCTTTACCCCCGTTGATTTCCGCTTGGGTATTCAATGGCTGGTCGCTCAAGACCAACCCGACCTGGCTCAAGCTTTAGCAGAAGCTGGTTTGGCGCTCTATCCCTTGAGTGAAGACATTCTGGCAATTTCTGGCCTTTTGGCTATCACACGTGAGGACTGGCCCCTTGCTGTAGAAATTCTGCAAGACCTAGTCTCTGTGCAGGACAACCGTGTCCAGCCTATGACTTATCAAATGTTGGCACGCGCTTTAGCTTGCAACCTAGACGTAGCCGAAGCACATCAAGTGCTAGAAGCTGCCCTTCAAAAGTGGCCGAACGATGCCACTTTGATTCAAGAACGCAATGCAATGGCCGCAGTTCAGGGTGCCATGCCCGTATCCACACTTACCAACTAATCCAATAGTTAATTGAACTAACGGCAATCAAAGCGGCAACGTGTTGCCACAAAGCAATCCATCGCAATACCTTGCCACTCGCCCCATTAGGAGATTCTCATGACTGTAATCAATACCAACGTTAAAGCACTGTTCACTCAAGCGGCCCTCAAAGTGGCTGGTCGGGATGGCCAAATTGCGATGGAGCAGCTTTCAACTGGTAAGCGCATCAACAACTCTAAGGATGATGCTGCTGGCCTGGCCATTGCCGCTAGGATGACGCAAAACATTCAGGGTCTAAACCAGTCCATAAGGAATGCGGGCGATGCCATCTCCATGATTCAAACGGCCGAGGGCGCAACGCAAGAAATTACAGTCATGCTGCAACGTATGTCTGAGCTTGCCGTTCAGGCTGCTAACTCCACCTACTCCGCCGACCAGCGCAGCTACCTAGACCAAGAGTTTCAGCAACTCAAGCAGGAGATTATTCGTGTCTCTGAGATGCACGAGTGGAATGGCTTTCCTATTTTGAACGGTAAGGCCGGCACACCAGTGGGCACCCCTACAAACACTTCTACTGTAAGAGCTGGCGTGGAAGCTACTGCCTCTGGTAAACAGCTCACGACTGGAGACTTAGAAATTCAAACAGACAAAGGCTCTTTTGCTATACCCGCCTCTGTTGCTGCAGCCGACCCTAAGAGCAACACCATTGCCGCTGGTAGCAACAACGCGGGCAGTGCCATCGCCATTGCTGCAGCCATTAACTCGCAAGTGGGTGTCACAGGTGTTAGCGCCGTAGCAGGTGCGGCCACCATTAGTGCCACCAAAACCACAGTAGGCAGCACCTCTGCTCAAACCGACTTGTATGTCAACGGTGAGAAGGTATCCCTTAGCTTGTCTGCAAGCCACTCGCTCAGCCAGCGCCGACAGTACGTGATGGAGAGTATCAACGCGGGCACCTCTGTGCACGGCGTGGTAGCGGGTGACAGCGGCACAGGCGGATTAACGCTTACTACACCGGACGGCAGGAATTTGTCTGTTTGGTACGACTCCACTTCTGTGAATGGCTCTGACTTTGGTTTGGGCCTTGACACCACACCGCCCTCTAATCCCTTGGGCGTAACGGGCGTGTCTGGCGCCGCCGCTAGCGCGTTTGGCGCCAATGAGACCACCGCCATCACCTTTCCTTCGCTTGGTGCAGGTGAAGGCTTTACGCTGAACGGAATGACTTTTACTTCCACAGCTACAACCACCGCTAACGAGTTGGCTGCGGCGTTTTCCAATTTGAAGTCTGGCATGACCGCCTTGGCAGCTGCCGCTGCCAACCCTGCTGCAGTGACGAAGGGCAGCTTCAGTGGCACATTTGCTGAAGGCTTTACAACTGGCTCAAGCAATGGAGCCAACGTTGTCACCGCCACCGCAACCAGCAGAGGTAATGTAGGTGATATCGTCACCAGTCCGGTCCTTACTCTTACCACTACCCCAGGTGCAGAAGCAGTTACTATTGCAGCCACTAATGCTGGTGTAGGTTCAACGCAGGCCCAAGTAAGTACGGCGACGTTTACAGCTCTTGCATTTGGTCAATCTGTCACATTCGGCGGCTTGACTTTCACGGCCGGTACAAGTGGCGCAAGCCAAGACGAGGTAAAGGCTGCCTTTGCAAGCCTTGGTGCAAGGTCGAACGCTTCTACTTCGGAAGCGTTTGATACAGCAAACACCCAAGCAGGTGCTCTTGTTAGCAATACTATTGGTAGATTTACAAGTGGTACAACCATTTCCGGTGGTACTTTTGCCGCTGCAGCGCCCGCTGGTGCAGTAAGTTGGACTGCGAGCGCTGCTAGCAACACTCAGAACACTGCAAGCCTGACAATATCAAGCACAGGACTTGTGGCTGCACCTACAACTTCCATCACTACTGCTGCAGCTAGTGGTGTTAACGAAATACAAAGAGTTGCCTTTAACGATCTTAAAGCGGGCGAATCCATCAAGGTGAGTGGCTTGACTTTCACGTCAGGTACAGCTGGCACAACGAAAGAGCAGTTAAAGGCTATTTTTGTAAGTATCGCTGGTCAAGGTGGTACCAATACGTTTACTCAAGTGAATGCTCTCGCGGGTTTGCCTATTTCCGATGCTATTGGTAGGTTTACGTTTGGGACTCACGCTGCCGCTGGTACTTATTCAAGTGACACAGGACCAGGTGAAGTTAAAATCACTGCGGCAGTGGCTGACACTGCAGGTGCCTTGACTCTAAATGCAGCCGGTACAGCAGCAGCGCCTACCGCTACTGTTAATACTGAGACAACGCCAACAAGTGTATTCGTCAAAGGGCGAGACGCTGCACCAACTTCGAAATCAACTGAGACCGTTACTTTCAAAGCTTTAGGCATAGGCCAATCATCCACAGTTAATGGATTGACCTTCACCGCGAAAGCAGCAATGACCGATGCTCAAGTCGCAGCTGCATTCGCATCTGTCTCGACTGGTGAAACCGCAGCACAGGTTACCGCTAGAAACGCTGCGAGTGCTTTGCTAGGTACTTACACAGGCACGAACACGGCTGGCTATGCTTCAACAACAGTTAGCGGCGGCGGCAACAATGTCGTCGTTTACACATCTGTTAATGATGCAGCCGCCTCTTTTGGTCAGCCTACTTCTATTGCTACACCAGGTAAAGCACCGCAGGCTCAGGTTTCTACGGCTACTTTTACGGCGCTTGAAGCGGGCGCGAGTGTTACTTTTGCTGGCTTGACTTTCACGTCAGGTACAGCTGGCACAACGGCAGACCAGTTAAAAGCTGCCTTTGCATTTATTGCTGGAACTTCAGCTACTACTGGGCAAACGTTTACTCAAATCAATACCGCCGCAGGAGCTCCTGTTAACAATGCTATTGGTAGATTTACAAGTGGTACAGCCATTACCGGTGGTACTTTTGCAGCTGGCGTTGGTACTGGCCAAGTAACTTGGACAGCAGGTACTAATAGTGACACCCAGATTGCTTTAGCGTCAACAGGCTCGGTGGAGTCCTCTGTTGTTACTTTCAGTGCATTGAAAACTGGCCAATCTTTCAATCTCAACGGCCTAGGATTCACGGCAAAGAAGGACCTGACTAGCGCTGAAGTGGCATCTGCTTTTGGATCACTTACTTCGATAGCGCCGACAAGTACATTCGCCCTTGGGGGAACAGGTGCTAGATCTACTGAGACCGTTGTTTTCAAAGCATTGAGTACTGGTCAAACAACCACCGTTAATGGATTGACCTTCACCGCGAAAGCAGCAATGACCGATGCTCAAGTCGCAGCTGCATTCGCATCTGTCTCGACTGGTGAAACCGCAGCACAGGTTACCGCTAGAAACGCTGCGAGTGCTTTGCTAGGTACTTACACAGGCACGAACACGGCTGGCTATGTTTCAACAACAGTTAGCAACACCAACCAGGTCGTTTACACATCTGTCAATAATGCAGCCGCCTCTTTTGGTACGCCGACAGGTACACCTGCTAATACTGCTAACGGAAATTACTCAGGTTCCTGGACAGCAGGTTTTACTACTGCTGCCGCATCGGGTGCAACAGTCACAGCCACAGCAACAGTTGCTGGCACAGCTGATATAGTATTCACAAGTAGCAAGTCCGTGACTGCTCAAGGTATCACCGTGCCCGCCTCAACGGTTTACGGCACCGTGACCTTAAACTCTCAAAACACCTTCACCATCAAGCCAGGTGCAAAAGCTTACGCCACAGCAGGCGAACCAGCAGTCGACCCCACCTACGCAAACTTCTCCGCTCTTGGCTTTGAAGCCAAGACCATTAATGCCAAAAACATTGGACGTTTAAACTTCCAAGTAGGCCCTGCCGCGAACCAGCTCATCTCCATCGACTTGGCAGATTTTGGTAAAAACGGTGACATCACAGGCCTCATCACCAGCGACAGGGCGCCCACGAATTTGCTCACAGTCAACTCGGCCAACGACGTGATCATGAACGTCAACAAATCACTGGACCGTATTGCCTCAACGCGTGCCAACATGGGTGCCGTCATGAACCGTTTAGAGCACGTCATTGACAACTTGACTAACGTGGTCATGAACTCTGAAGCATCTCGCAGTCAGATTGAAGATGCCGATTACGCAAAAGCCTCTACCGAATTGGCACGCACGCAAATCATGCAACAAGCTGCAACTGCGGTGTTGGCTCAGGCCAATACCTCGC
>Ga0208974_1001174_pt1 | contig 10367 bp, 17 predicted proteins | sample GreLakmeER15MSRF_FD_187699 | JGI IMG/M metagenome (GOLD analysis project Ga0208974, IMG submission 187699) | Freshwater lentic microbial communities from great Laurentian Lakes, MI, USA - Great Lakes metaG ER15MSRF (SPAdes) | ecosystem: Environmental > Aquatic > Freshwater > Lake | place: Great...
CCGCAGGGTGTTGATTCAAAATTACAGGTGCAGTTTTTCCGCAGTCGTTCAACGATATCCATCACTCACCCCCTACCGTGTACCCGACAATCGCATCCACTGCGTCAGAGCGCAGCGTGTGCATACTGACGCCGCCGCGAACTGTGTACGCCCTCCAGCGGCCTCGGCTGGCGCTCCACTTGAACCACCCCGCGAGGGCGTGGTCCTTCATCACGAGAAACACGTCATCGCCATCTTTGCGCACCTCTACCATGTGTCGCTCCCACGTTCTGCCATCTCGTCTGCTTGAGCCTCGATGTTCGCCAGAGCCGAAGCCCACATAGCGCTGACCACCGGATGCTTCACCGGGTCGCGAGCATCGTCGAGCGTAATGATTAACCCACACCCAAGCACAATGCGGTCGAGGTACCACGGGTTCTCGTCGTGCGGGTGATTAAATCGTACGTGCGCCTCGCCATCGCGTATCGACAGGCCGCTGTACTTCCCCATGATCTCGACGTCGACGTCGTCAAGCGGGATGATTGCCGAGAATATCATTTACGTTCTCCCTTCATTGGCGCGAGCGTCTTCGCGATCTCGCGGATGTTTTCGTCTATGTCAGCAGCTACATTGTCGAGGCGTATCTTCAGCGCTTCCTCTGGAGCTGCGTCGTCGACGTACTCGTCCGCGAAGGACGCATACGCAATCAGGTCGACGAAACTGTCATGCTTCCGCTCGTTCGAGATGCGTGAGAGCTTCACGGACATCATCACGATGGCGACGTCATAGGGAGTGACCGTCTTGCCGAGCAATGTGCTCGCGAACAGTGAGGCGCGCTTGAACGACGGCTTCGGATCGCCGTACTCCGCCCCTCTCTGCGTGATGGTGGCCAGTGTCTCTTCCAGAGTAGCTCGGTGATTTTTTCGGTTGGTCAAGGGTAACTCCAATTCTCTTTGCGTGTTGCTGACAGCCGTGCATGACCGTCGTGTGGTCTCGGCCGAACTTGGCCGCGATTTGTGGATAGCTCAACTTCAACTCAAGGCGGATCGCGTACCAGACGTGCTGACGCGCAGCGACGAGCCTGTAGCTACGATCCGGTGACACCAACTCGCGCCACGATATCTCTCTGGCGTCGATGATCTCATTCGTAATCTTGACCCAGTCTCGCTTGCGGAGCGCGAGCTGCTGCTTCGTGATGGCGATCTGCTCCTCCCACTGCCGCTTCACTCTCTCGATCTGCTGCTTCGTGATGTGCTTGTTCCTCTCGGCCAACTCAGCCGCAGCCCGAGCGTCCGCCTCTACCTTCGCCTTGGCTTCAGCGATCTTGTCCAACCTGTGCCGGTTGGCGGCGTCGACCATGCGCTGACGCACGCCCTTGTAGTGGTCGGCGAGTTCGTTCATCACCATGCTCATCGGATCACCTTCACGCAGTAGAACGACGCCGTCGGGTGGTCCTGCGGCTTGAAGCGAGCCGTGAAGCTGTCGCCCTCCACAAAGCCCTTCCAGTGCAGCTCCGCGACGATATGCGGCGGCAAAAAGACGCTGTCGCCCGTGTCCGTCTCAGCGTATCCGTAGACCGATGCCGATGACGGCGTCATCATGCGCGTGATCTCGACTACTTCCTCCGGTAGAACAATCGACTTGCGCGTGGCGAAGTCGACGATGCTTTCTAGGGTGCCGCGCTGCGGTCGCGTCCTCATGTTCAGCCAGTTATCGACGGACTGCTCCGACACGTCTAATTCCTTTGCGAGAGCCTCGACCGATCCCGCCCTTCGGTAGGCGTGGAACACGGCTTCTAGTGGTGAGTTGTTCATTTTCTTCTCCCGTTTGTTGATAGAGCCGAAGCCCAGTTGCTGTTATCTCACATCCTTTAAGCGTGTCTCTCCGTCTGCACAGATCAACCTTGTTCCCATCTTAAATTCTTTCCTCGCTTCATCAATCGTTTGACTGGACCAAATATTGAAAATTAATTCAGAGACAGTGTAATTCAATCCCGTGCATTTTTTCAGCGCCAACGCATAATCGTGCGCCTCCAGAAATGTTGAGGAGCAAAAGACAGCATTGTATACTGCGCGGTGCTCGATAATCGTTTTGAATGTATCTTCTTCCATTGGCGTGACATAAAACATTTTCGTTTCTCCCGTTTCAGTTTGTGATTGCGTCAAGTACGACCATAGAGCCGCACACTGCGGCCATGAATAGCGCGAAGCCGATGCCCTCGATGATGAATGTGATGAGTTTCATAGTTCACCCATTTCCTTGAGGACATCGACAGCCACCAGTGCGCCATCGCGAAACTGCTCCGCAGTCTGCCAGTCGAGCGTCGAGTGGAACACGTCGTGACGCATACAGTCTTCGATCAACTCAAGCTGCGCGATGTTGGTGATGCCAGTGATTTCCGATATTGATTTAATGTAGCCAGTCATTTTCTTCTCCCGTTGGTTGGCGACGAGCCGCAGCTCCCACCGTTGTTTGTTTAACCTTCGTAATGCTCTGCTTCAATCAAAGCGAGTTCGTCGCGATGATACTGACCTGCGTCCCAATGAGCCAAATCAATGGAACGCGCAACATTAATACGATCTGCGAGACGCTCTGCCTGATCTTTCGTGAAATAAGCAAACCCCTTTGGTCCGTTGTGGTAAACACTGCGACCGTTACCAAGATATGCTACAACCGCAAAAATGTTGGCTTCAACTTCAAAGGCATCTGCTGCTACGATCTTCGTCATTTTCTTCTCCCGTTGGTTGGTGGGGAGCCGAAGCTCCCCGATTGATTATGCTGGTAGTTGATCGATCGTTAAAAAGTTTAGATAGAATGAAACGCCGTCTTTTCTAAACAATGTTCCAAAGTCACCAGATGGGCCGCCGTCGTGCATAACTGAGCAAACCTCTTCCCACCCACGGCTGATCAAGATGGCTTTTGCGGCTTTTCTGTTGAGCTTGTGTGCGTTTGTCATTTTCGTTTCTCCCGTTTGTTTGCCGGTCAACTCGACCGTGAATCAGTTATAGGCGTCTTCTCTAAAAGATACAATAGGGGAAATGCACATATCGCAAAAATAATTTCGCGCACGAAAAAGCCCCACCGGGCGGGAGGCACCGGTGGGGCTGGCGGAGACATCTCTCAACGCCGCTCGCCTGATCGACGAGTGGCGGGATAGTAGCAGAATTACCGGCGGTCTTCCATAGCACCGCGCCCAGCTTGAGCGCTGAGCAGGCCGAGAACCGGCAGCGGTATCTTGCGACCGTAATACCCCGCAGATGTCGCATATGGCCCACCAAGAGCCGCCAGAGTGCTCACGGGATCGAAGCCGAGTACGCCACCCAAAGCGCCACCAGCAGCCGTCGGCGCTGCGCTCGACCGAGCACCGGTCAGCAAGTTCTGCACGAAGCTGCGCTGCGCCGTGCCGCTATTCGGTACGGGGTTCGGGATGACGGACGCACCGGCGCGGACAAGTTCAGTGAATGGCGTTCCGCCCTCAGCATACTGCTGTGGCCCGATCCGCCTGCGTTCAGCCGCAGCAAGTTGTGCCGGTGGGATAAACCCTGTCCCGAGCTTCTCCTGCCCGGCTGTCCCCATCGCGTCCTCGATGCGCGAGAACACGGCGTAGCGCCGGTTCAGGTCGCGCCACTTATCTTTCAGCTCCGGGCCACCGGCAGACCGTTCCATCGCCGCCTCAAGCGCACGCTGAAGCCCACGCATGGCCTCACCGTAGTAGCCGAGCGTCGGGTCTTGGCTGCGTTCGGCCTTTGATGCGTCCTCGGACAGTGCGCTCTGCAATTTCTTGTACGTTCCGCCGTCACCCGTCTTCTCGCCGGTGACATACTTCAACACCTCGTCGACCCGCGCCTTGTAGACCGGCCTGATCGTGTCTGGGAACCCACGCACGTAGCTGTTCTCGATTTCGAGCAAGTCGTTGAAGAGCTGCTCATCGCCCCTGAGTTGCGTTTGCGCTTCAAGCGCGTCGTATTCCTTGCCGATCTTCACTCTCGCATCGCGCAACACTTCAGGCGTCGCGATGTCGCTATCGAGGCCAGCCTGCTTGAATACCGCCCTCGTGAACCCACGCTGCTGCAAGTCCTCGGCTGAGACTGCGCGTGTCGCAGACGTCGGCAGGAACTTCATCACGCTCTCCATAGTGCTCAGGAACGGGCTACCCGTCTCCGAGGCTGGCGTAAGCGGGACGCCGCGCTCCTGCAACATACGCACCTGCTCCGAGCGCATCGCGCCACCAGATGGCGGTACGACAGTTGTCGGCCTGACATATGGCGCAGCCCCGGCAAGCATACCCAGCGGCAAAGCCAATGCTGGCGACATACCCTGCTCGACGGCACCCTGACCGACGGTTGCACCGATAGCCGACGACGCAGCCTGCGCACCCGGCTCTGCCGCAAGCGTCTGTGCGACACCCTGACCGACACTGCCCTGCGGTAACGCACCGGCAACCACACGAGCTGCGGCAGCTCCTGTGGCGGCATCTGTCAGCGCACGCGACGCACTCTGCACGACGCGCTCCGTGGCCGTCTCCGGCTGCGGCAGGCCCATGCTCGTCAGACCCTGCTCGATGGTCTGCGTCGCCGTCGGCTGGTTCGCACCGCTGAAGTAGTTGTAGATCGACGTCCCGAGGTTCGAGATTGGCTCAGCGAGAGATGCAGCCGTAGCCCCGGCGATTGCCCCGGGGATTGCACCGACACCCATAAACGGTGCGCCCATAGCGGCACCGAGCATCGCCCCACCGGCAGGGACAGCCAAGGCGCGAGCGGTTAACCCACCCTGACGCGCCAACTCCTCTGGCAGCGAGCGGTTGGCCAGCTTGCGTTCGAGGAGAGCACGCTTGTCGCGGATCAGCTTATTGTAATCGACAGCCATATCACTGCACTCCTGCTCTGACTTGATCCAACCTAACCGCATATGCGGCCTTCGTGGCATCGTCCCACGACTCAAAGTTTCTACCCAAGGCTAGAAGGTCTTTGGCGTTTGTAGTTGCCTTAATCTGACCGACAAGGTTAACGCCACCCTTAACTAACTCTTCTGGCGTTGGCGGATTGGCTACTGCTGCGGCTTGCGCAGCGATAGCGGCCGCTTCGTCCTCCATGATCTTTTTGACAAGAGGGCTGCGCAGATCAAGTCTTACGTTTTCCGGCTCGATGCCAGCGTCCTTAGCGATGCTGGCATACCAGTCCTCAAGTGTCTTGACTGAGCCATATGTGCTCATCACCTTCTGTCTTGCGACATTGACAAGTTCATTGCGTATTTCAGGCGTTAACGATTCGCCGGTGTCTACCGCTGCAAACGCTGTCGCAAGTTTATCGCCTAAGCTCTTTGCGAGGGCAATGGTGCCAAACTCACCGGTATTAACGGCTAATCCCGGCTCCATCGTTAAGAAGAAGTTCTTGATCAGAGCGACATCTAGGACACCCTGCTTTGTACCCGGCGCTCCAGCGTTAGCTCGATTTGCGCTCTCCGTCATATTTTGTAACGTGCTTTGAGAGCCTATGAAATCTTGGACAACCTTTTGGCCTGTAAATTCCGTGCGTATCTTTGACGTTGCGCTCAAAATTTCCGCAGGCGAAAGCGTTTCTGCCTTAGCCTCAATAACCGGTACGTACTTACGTGTCTTCTCGTCATATTCGTACAGCGTCCCGTTTACGATTTGCGTCTGCGGGGGCTTTGCAGCTTCTGGCTTAAATGCTTTAGCCGCTTCGAAAAATGGCTTTGCGTCCTCGGGACGTCCAGCGGACATATAATATTGCCCGGCTGCCATATATTTTTCGTATGTATTCCCAGCGGCGTCTGTTGGTGGTGTACTGCCCACCGTAGCGTCTCCTGTCGGGACAGTACCATCGCCCACAGGTGCCGCAGCCGTGACATTACCACCACCCCTAAGAACCTCGCGCACCTGACGGTCGACGTCCGTCTCCAGAGCCCTAGTCGTGAGCTGCTTCGTGAGTATCTCCGACACGGCCTGTGGCGGCAGACCGCTCGGGTCGAAGCCGTACTTGGCCTTAAACGCAGCCGGGTCTTTCATCTCGTCGGCGAGTGTCCTTAACTGCTGCATCTCGGCCATCTTCTGCTCGTTCTCCGCACCGAGCAGGCGTCGCTGTGCCGCGTTGTAGATGTCCGTCTGCGCACCACCGAACGCCGGACCAAGCTGGCCGAGTAACTGCGCACGCTGCGATCCGCTCATCGGCTGACCGGCAGCCAAGAGCAGCCCGGACACGTTGCCGAGAGTGTTCAGCGCAGCCTGACGCACGTCGCCCTTGGAGACGCCGTAGCGCTCGTCGATTGCGTTCGGGTCTGCGTACTCGCCGCCGCCAGTGAAGAAGTCGAGAAGCCCTACCATTATCGTATCTCCTTAAAGCAGTCCGCGAGGGTATTGTAGCACCGGAGGCTTGCGCCTCTGGAAATCGAATTGCCGCAGCATCTCTACCGGGGCTTGCTGCGCCGACAGAGCCGCGAGCTGCGCGAACGACTTACCGGCGTCCGCAATGCGCCCCTGCTGCACCTTAGACGCAGCCTGCTGCTCCGTCGTCATCGGCACGGGAGCGTCGATAGACCCCGGCGCGATCTTGCTGCCGATCAGGCGCATCGTCGTCGCGAGGTCTTGCGCGTAGACGGGCTGCGTAGTGGCTGCGGCTGCTGCGGTTGGCTGTGCTGACGCCATCATGGTCTGCGGTATCACAGCGCGAGACGGGATCGACTGCTGGTAATACTCTGGCTTCTCGCCTGCGGCTGCGTATTGCGACGCCGGTGCTGCGGCTTGGTATGCCGAAATTGCCTTGCTAGGGTTATCTTTCAAGCCCAACCATGTCGGTGAAAGCGCACCCAGTATGCGTGACGATAGACCCTCAGCCTGAAGGTCTGCCACCAAGTCCCTGTTTGTCCGCGCCTTGTAATCCTGCACCGCCAAGCGAGCGGCCATCTCGTCCTGCGCCTCTGGCGTGAACGAACCGCCACCGAGCCTGTCGTATGTCGTAGCCGTGATCTGATACTTCCCCGCAGCCGATGACGGCCCTGCTGGGCCGGGTTCAAATATGCGTGGGTGCTGACCATAGCCAGAGAACTCAGCGCCGCCCTTCGGCGTGTAGCGCACGTTGTAGCGGCCACCGCTCTCCGGTGCCGCGATAGCTTCGAGCAGGCGCTTGAGTTCTGGGTCCATCACTGACCACCCCGGTAATAGCGCAGGAAGTCCTCATAGCTGATCGGTGCCGTGAGGGGCGTCTGCGTCTGCATTGACGGGCCGAGGATGCCGGACGGCATAGACGGCTGCGGTGCCGCGAGAAGCGACTGCTGCACCATATTGCCGAAGTCCATCTGCGTCGCGGCAGACTGTGGCCCGGCGGTGTTGCTGTAGTCCAGCGGGATCGCGTTGTAGAATGGCAGATAGCTTGTCGCCGGTGCGGTCGGGACATACTGCGACACGTCGAACTCAGCCATCAGCTCGTCGATGGTCTTCGGCTTTGCCTGACCGCCGCCCTGACCGCCACGCGATCCGCCTGAGCGATCTACGGGTGCGCGATCACGACCGCCGTACTGCTGCTGGTATTCGGCTCGGCTCATATTCCCGTACGGGCCATATGTATTGTAGACACCACCACCGCCATAGTTGGGACGATCTGACGTGACACCAGAGCCACGGCCTTGGTTCTGGTATCCGCCGCCGCCAAACAGTGATCCAATCGAATCAAATAGGCTCATTTCGCTCTCCTTATGCCGCAAAGGCGCGGCGCATTGGCCCGAACCCGAGGTTGACAGCCTTGCGACCGCCGATGTCTTTTACCTGATCGGGAAATTTCTTCTCGATGTCCTGCGCCATCGGGCCGACCACCTTCGGGTATGACTTCGGATCGCCCTTGTAGCGATATGCGTACAGGTCGAGGCCAGTCTCCTTGTCCTTGCCCATCTTGGTGATGTCGGTCTTCATGCCCTCGTCGGATGCTCCGAATAACATCGACCCAATATTAGCTAACCCAGTTCCGGCTGAACCAAGCCCACCGAGAAACGACAGCAACGAATTACCACCGCCAGACGTTGACTGCGTCGTCGTCCCGACACCCGGCACGGCAGACGTGGCACCGATGCGGAGGTTGAGCATATCGATAGGGTAGTTCCGCTCGGCAGCCCACCTCTGGTATGCGTCATTGAGAAACGCCTGCTGCTGCGCCTGCTGCGACTTGCCGATGTTCTCCAGAGCCGCCGCGTCCGCGTAGAGCGCTCTCTGACCGGCACCGGCAATGTCGGACATCTGGCCGCCTGCCTGAAGCCGAAGCTGCTGCCCCTGAAGTGCGCGGTTCATGTCGGACTGCATCAAGCCAGCAGCCGTATCGTATCCCTGAGCGCGTATCTTCGCGCTGAGATCGCCCGCCTGCCGCGCAGTCTCGACGTTCGACATGGCCTCGGAGATACCCTGACGTGATCCGCCAAACGCTCCGGCTGTGCGAGCGCTCTGGGCGATGCCCTGCTGCGCCTTAAGCCGCTGCGATTCCAGACCGCTTAGAGCGTTGGCCTCGACGTTCTGGAGGTATGGGTTCATGTACGCCCCGATATCGCCACCAGTGAACGTGCCGGGCTGATATCCCGCGACCGAAGCCGTAGTACCAAGAGCCGCGCCGTACGCTGGCTGATATGCGCCGACGTTCTGGCGTGTCATGTTGTACGACGCGAGCTGGTCTGGCGACAGACCGGCGACGGTCTGGCCACCGTACTGCTCGAACGGTCGCTTGGCGATTGCGTCCGCGATTGCGATGTTCTCCCGCGTCGGCTGCTCCAGCCACTTCGGAAGTTCTTGCCTCGACGTCGTCACTTGCGGACTACCACCACCCATGTCTCTTACTCCATCTCAAACGTCATGACGGTCTGCACCGTCTTCCAACCAGCCGCCTGAAGCGGCTTAACCAATCCGTGCCTCACATACGCCCGACCGTAGTCGCACCCGTGAGCCTTTGCCAGATCGAGCAGCTCAGGGCGCAGAGCCATGACGCTGTCGAGATCACCGGCACACAGAAACACGTCGATCACGCGCCTCCGTGGGTAGTCACCGATCTGGGTGACGATGACGGCACCGTCGTTCCAGATCGCCTGCATCGTCCCCTCACGCAGGCACTGGATTACGTCATCCAGATCGTGCGTCGATCCGCTTCTAGCTAGGCCGCGCTCCATAAGCGCGATGATCTTGTCTTCACCTAATCCCAAGCGGCACCGCCGTCGCCGTAATAGCACCGGCATTGCTGACCGTTATTCGGTACACCGAGCCATCGGGTGACTGCAGCATGATACCACCAACTGCCTGCGTAGGCGAGACTGCGTCTCCCATAGCCGACTTGATGCTCTGGAATGCTGCGGCCATATTGGATGCGTTGTAGTTTTCCGGTGGCGTGGGAATATTGAACTTCATCTCTTCCCCCTTGGCGTCAGGTCTAGGCGGATGTCGCCGACTGACCACGGCGCGTCCTCGGTTGCTTCTACCCGATATCGCACTTCTCGACCAGTGACGCGGATGTCCGTGTAGCCGCTTGAGCGTGGCGTGTACGGGCCAGCCGTAGTCTCTGCGGCTTCCGGCGTCGTGGAGGCGTAGAACGTCAGCTCGGTCGATGCGTATCCGTAGCCGGAATCCGTTATCGCCTGCTTGACCGTCATCAAGTTCTCGCCGTTCGCCAAGTTCAGCGATCCCGTCTCTGCGTAGCGGTAGCCAATCAGTGACGCCCCTGCGGCTGTCCAGCCGTTCTCGTGGTAGTACAGGTAATTGTCGCCGTCTGACGCTATCGGGTATGGGTAGATGCCCGACGGAGACGCAGCCGTGCGCGTCATCGCGCCGAGCGCCCACCAGCCCTCCATATAGTTGTAGCAGATGTATTGATCGGGGATCGAGTTGCCGGTGGACGGATACCAGAACCACACCTCGTTGAACGTGCCGTTCTCCGATCCGTGCGTGTAGAGCAGCCCGGCTGCTGGGTCCATGTCCTGCAACACGTAGTTGCCGACGTCGGACGGGAGAGGTTTGACGTAGCCGCCATCGAATATCCAGAAGCCGTTCGTCGACATCCAGATGCAGCGCCCTGAGAACGTCGCGAACGCCTTGGGCGCGATCAAGCCGCATCCGAAGCCGATCCGCTCAAAGCCATAGATGTACGGCAGGCCGATATACTTCATCAGCCAGACTTCTTCCTCGGTGAAGATAAGCGTTCCCTCGCGCACCGGGGCAGCCATGATGATCTTCGACTGCGTGTCGAGGTCGAGGAACCCGGCTGTCGTAGTCGCAGACGAGAAGTTCCACTCCGTGTAGTCCTCCTGACCGCTCCAGCCGACGCGGCGCGATTCACCGTCGCAACCAAAGCAGACGGCAAACCGTTCAGGCGTGACGATGACGCCGCGATTATTTGTCGGTACAGCTG
>Ga0208974_1001176_pt1 | contig 10362 bp, 6 predicted proteins | sample GreLakmeER15MSRF_FD_187699 | JGI IMG/M metagenome (GOLD analysis project Ga0208974, IMG submission 187699) | Freshwater lentic microbial communities from great Laurentian Lakes, MI, USA - Great Lakes metaG ER15MSRF (SPAdes) | ecosystem: Environmental > Aquatic > Freshwater > Lake | place: Great...
CTTACTCGTCCAGTCTGCTAAAGGTGCGGGCAGCGACCGGTTGGGCGGCGGAGAACGGCACTGCTCTGCGGCACAGCTACCTTTCCGCGGACCCGCCGCTCATTTGGCTCGGCCCCGAGTCGCCGCTTTGTATCCAATCGCCCATTCGATGTCACCTCTCTCGTAAATGCCCGCCTACTGCCTTGCAAACGGCCTGCAGGGACTTCAACTCAAGAGCGCGCCACTGCTGCGCGCCTTTGCTGCGCGCCGCTGCTGCACGCCTCTGCTGTGTGCCTCTGATGTGTGCTCTGCTGAGCGCCTCTGCCCAGCCGCTCTGTTTTTGACATGGCCGCCACTATCCAACGATCGCAGGACTCGATTGCCGCCGCCCCACCCATCCACCCTGCTGCCCACAGGTGCGCGCGCTGCTGCGTTTCCTTTGGTTGTTAGCTCTTGTCCGCATTCATATAAAGCAACTTTTGTTCCTTTGTTGCAGATTAGACATGACGGAAAAGACCTACAATCAAACAGAGATTGATGCTATGATGGCAGAGAAGGATGCCAAGTTGAAGGAGATGGATGCCAGGATGGCAGAGAAGGACGCCATGATAATGGAAATTGCCACCAAGTTGAAGGAGATGGACGCCAAGTTGGAGAAAATGGCCGAAGAGCTGGCAAAGGAGCGTGCTCGCGCGGACGCTGCTGAAGAGGCTGCCCGGATCGCGACCCAAGCGGCCAGAGACAATGCAGCCATTCGCACCATGGCATGGTGCGAATATAATCACCATAACGTTTCTCAAAAGCACCTAGCCTTTGCAGCGTGCATTCCCTATGCCAAACTGCGCTGTCGCGAACAACATCTGACGGCCGCCAACTTATTCCAACGATCTCTTTAATCATCTTGCAGGAACCAAGGGACGAAGAGACACGGCCAAATGTAGGGCGGATTCGACATTGGTGGCGCGCTCAGAGGCGGCGGAGGTGGAGGCAGCGGGAACGCAGCGGCAAACGCGTCAGCGGCGGCGGAGGGGGAAAGAGGGCGACGGAAGAACGGGCGGCGGCGGCGATGGTCGCCTGTAAGACTGCACCGCCGACTGGCCGCGGAGCAGGGGCAGCAGTGCTGCAGAGCCGCGGCGGCGGCAACAGCGGCAGCGGCGGCAGCGAGCGACAGCGGGTGGCGGGCGCAAGGGGCCAGAGGCGGCGGGCGGCCGGCGGGCGCACCAGCAGCGAGACAATAATCGTGCAGCTTGGTTGATGTGTGGGCGGCGGCCATCGATCGAGCAACTAGAGTGATCGATGGCCGCGAAAAACTCCGCTGCAGCTCCAGGCATCAGCTCTCAAAGGGCAGGCCGCCGCCAGCTCTCAAGGGGCAGCCCACCACTCACAAGTGCGAGCTTTGCCATCCGCTCACACTGCCTCCGGTGCGGCGGGCCGGCGATCTAGCAGCGGCGCTCTACGGCCCTTTTTGCTGCATATATATCTAGCCGGGACCTGGCCACTCTCCCGGCGCGCTCGATCAGCCAGCCTCCCGCCGCCGCCACTGCACCGTTGCCGTCTCTGACCTCGCTGCCATCTTCTCCGCCGCGCCGCCCCTCCAAAGTGTGGACCAGGTACCTCCTACGTCGCTTGCGTCGCTAGCACCTCCCGTCGCTGTCGCTGTCGCTGTCGCTGTCGCTGTCGCTGTCGCTGCCTCCACTCCTCGCCACCATGCCGCCCAAGAAGCACACCAAGCCCAAGCTCCAGGTGCTGGCTGAGCCGCCGCCTCACTATCAGCACATGCAGCACACAGCGCCTAACTGCTGCCGCTGCCCGCGCCTGTGTGCCCAACCAACAGGATGGCGAGTTCGAGTACACCCAGATCATGGACTGCCGGGACGACGAGGTCCTGGTCGGCTGGAAGCCCACCTGGGTCAAGATCAGGGATGTCGGCTACATCAAGGAGGCCGAGTGGGCGTGCCCCATGCCTGCCAACCTGGGTGCGTGCGCTGCTTGCGCTTGCTGTTGCACTGCTGCTGCTGCACTGCTGCTGCAATGTTGCTCATGCCTCTTTGCCTCTCAACACCTTGCAGATGAGCTGATCAACGCGGGCACTGACGAGAGCAGCAGCGATGACAGCAGCAGCGACGACAGCGACGACAGCTCCGACGACGCTGACGACAACGACAGCGTCCAGATCCTGGAGCCGCCGCCCAAGAAGAAGCCGGTCAAGGCCAAGGCGGCCAAGGCACTCAAGGTCGCGGCCAAGGCCACCAAAAAGGTGGCGGCCAAGTCGGCGCCAGCGGCGGCTGCTGCCGTGGTGAAGCGCAAGCCGGGCCGCCCGCCCAAGGTGGCCAAGGCCGAGGAGCAGGCCGAGGAGCCGGTCGAGGAGCAGGCCGCCGAGCCGGCTGTCAAGCGCAAGCCGGGCCGCCCGCCTAAGGCGCTGAAGGCAGCCAAGGCAGTCAAGGCGCTGTCGCCGGTGAAGGCAGTCAAGGCAGTCAAGGCAGTCAAGGCGCTGTCGCCGGGCAAGCCGGGCCGCAAGCCCAATGGGGCGGTGCTCAAGGCCTGGAACAAGTTCAAGGGCATGGTGGGCGGCACGGAGAGCGATGAGTAGGCGCCGTTTGCGTTTGCGGTGGCGCGGTAGCAGCGCGCAAGTGTAAAGGTGTAAGTGCTTCATTCAAAAAAAGGAGGTCCAGATCGTCTACTTAAAGGAATAGTCCAGAGTGTATGATTGAGTAGTGATGTATACGTAAGCGCAGGCACAATGAAGCCAACGCCCCACACCGCCTTCTGCGAGCGCGCCATCGTCGAGGCCCAAAAGTCGCCCCTGGAGCACAAGCTGGGCGCCGTGATCGTCAAGGACAACAAGGTGGTGGCGGCAGGCTTCAACCAGTACACGGTGAACCACTACCGGCACGCCTGGTCGGTGCACGCGGAGGTCGCGGCGATCATGCAGCTGCGCGGGAAGCCGCCGAGCTACCTGCGCGAGTGCGAGATGTACGTCGTCCGCATAGGACGCAGGCACTGCTGCCCCACCCACCCGCTTAGGCTCAGCAAGCCGTGTGCAAACTGCGAGGCGCTTATACGTGAACGTGGCATACGTAGGGTGTATTATAGTGTGAATGAGGATGTGCCTGTGAATGGTGGGAAGCCGCGGGCTAAGGCGCTCACAACTTGCCAAACAATGCGGCTACCTGCTCACAATGCAAAGTAAAATTATTTTTCTATAGCTCTGCACTTACTTCAAACGTAGTATTTGTTGCACCATTACCTATGTCAATATGTAATCCATACCCACCTGCACTTGTCATTCCTTCCCAGTTGAGGTACATTCCTTGCGGAGAAGAAACATAGGAAAAACCCGAGCTAAAACTTGTCGTTCCTCCCGTTTTATAGATAATTGTTGGTGTTGACGCGCTTGTTGAAAATGCTACAGAAGGTGTTGCTCGTTTTGTTGGCCAATCAAACTTACTTATCATTAATGTACCTGCTTGATAACCTACAAACCTATTTTGGATTCCGGTCCCTGACTTTCCAAATACTTCATAGTATCGGATGCAAAGACTATACTCCATAGAAAAAGGCCTCACCTCAAAAGGCGTAGCCACAGTCCCACGCTCCACTTGCACGTTCGTCAAAGCAAACGTAGACCCCACAGCACTCCCCACAAACTGCACCGCCCCCGTCACATTGTAAAAGCCACCCGCAACCCAAGCCCCACTCGCCGCCGTTGACGCCCCCGACCCCGCGCCCAGCGACCAGATGATGTCCAAGCCCGTCGTATTGTCCTTTGCCCATACACCAGCGACGTCCCCCTTGATGGTGATGACCTTGTACTCCCATACATTGGCCGCATTCACCGTGTAGGTCGCGGCGAAGGAGCGGTTCTTCGCGCCGTTCGTTGCGATCAGGCCAAACGTCCCCGTCACGCTCGAGCGCACGTGGAACGAGATGGTGAAGAAGGCCGCATTTGCCGTGCCCAGACCAAAGTCGTTCACGTTGAAGCCCTCGATCTTTTGGTGCATGAAGTAAATGTCGTTCGTGCCTGGCGTCGCCGACGAGGTCACCGTGGCCTGCAGCGCAAAGTCATTGCCGGGGGCGCCTGCATTGGCAATGCGTTGGACGGTGTAGTTGGCACCGCTGGCGTTGCGCCACACCGCCCACCGATCGGCCGTGTACACATCCTGGCCCGTGAGCAGCGCCGCGTTGGCCGTCCCCGCCAGACGCTGATCGATGCGCATGTCGCCATTGATGATCCGATTCCGAAACTGGACGGCGCCGGTCGAGATGGCCCCTGTGGAGGGATCGACGTAGACGGCCGAGTTGGCGGGGGCGGACATGTGGGTCTTTGAGTGACTCTACATTGTGGGTACAAAAAGCATGGTGTGTTGCTGTCGCAATGTGCAGAGCCATGAAATTATAGTTCCATGAGAACACTCACATTAAGCAATCGAAGCTCTGCTGTTGAGCTTGAAAGGCTGATGCGAGGGTGATCAGGTAAATCCCGTAGTTTTTGTTTTTGTAATCCGATCTCTTGTTGCTTGCTCACGTCTCCAATTTCAACTGCACGCATGAACAGTACATCGAGTTTTTGAAGCTCTAGCAATCGTTCTTGGCGGATTGTCTTTCGAACAAGATCCTTTGCAACATCAAGATTCACGATAATGCTTTGATCAACCAGTTGCCATGCCTCAAAAAAACAGTAGTCCTCCATAGGTAAGGTGCTTGGGTCCGTAACCAAGTATGGTGTTGTTATGTGTCGATTAATAAGCTCTGATATCGGCACTTCGCCAGTTGGCGTCATAAGGCATGTTCTCAAGGGATCATCAGGATTCACATAGACTATTACTTGATTATTCATGATCGTTTACTTAAATGAATATTATATTTTCATTGAAATACTGTTACACACATGTGCGGTGTGTCGTAACCAGACCCTGCTGAAGTTGGGTCTCCGTATAACATTCGAATACCATATATTGTGGCACCGGATGATGAGTCGCCTGTATTGAATGTACCATTATACAACCAACCATAACGTGCATTGGTTGTGCCATATCCCAATGACCATGCATAATTAGCGTTTGCCATGGGCACTGTAAAGTTAACCGTGACATCGCCAGCGCCATTTCGAACTATACTACTCACATTCCCGCAACCTTTTATGCGACCTGTAGATGTCAAAGTACTTACCATCGAAAACGTTGCCCATGCACGACATGAATAAAGGGGGGCATTACCGATTGGTGGATACATGGGTGCCAAAGTAGAGGTCGAGTTTGCACGCAGTAGAAGTTTGGTATTTGCCGTGCTTGTTAAAGGCAGTGTTAGGCTAGGTGCTTGAGTTGAGCCGTGTATAAACCGAAGGTTCGATATATAATGAATTGTTCCTTTGCTGAAATTGTTTCCAAGATTCATAAATGTAACCCCAGCTGTGATAGTTGCGACCGTTGTTTGCTGCAAAGTTGCAGTTTTATTCGTATTGTCAATGGTAGTCGCTGTGCCCGCAGTGACACCTTGAGTTAGTGTTTGTGAGGTACCATTGATGAATAACTGAAGGATTTTTGTTGTGTTCGAGTAAGTAACTGCGATGTGTGTCCAAGTGTTCAATGTTAAGCTCGCAATAGTGCTAACATAACAATCCGCTGTTCCCGAATACCAAAAGAAGGTCAACTTTGAAAAGTTATCCATTCCAAATGCCCAACGTGTCGATGTTGTACCGTGCATGATTGTATATGGAATATATGAATAACCAGCTGTAAATTGAGGTGGTGTTTCTAGGTAATTTGCCCAACATTCAATTATGAAGTCAGCCCCCAATATGTTATTTATGGCGGCTGTGGTTCCAGTCGGAAACGACAAATAACTCCCTATCCCAGGAAAGTACAAGCTGCCCTCAGTTCCACCCGGTGAGAACGTCGTTCCAACAACACTTCCTGTAACCATCGTCTGTGCAACCTGATCGTAATTGCCAGATGCGTCATAGAAGCTCGATGTGTATCCACCCATGGAGAACAACGGGGGACGGACAACCGGTCCATAGTTTTGATTGCCTTGCCCAACCCGAAGCAAGAGCTTTGTGCCTGTCACATTGGCAAGTGGTAAAGCAAGACTTGGTGCCACCCATGGGTTGTTGCCCGCGCCATGAACAAATCGCAAGTTTGATATGTAACCATCTAGTTGAATATTATTATATTGTCCAACACTTACATCCCATGTTTCCACAGCAATACTCGTATTTGTAATAGTTGCAACAGTTCCACTAATTGTCGCTTGTGATCCTTCTTTAAGAGTTAGGGTTTGTGCAATTCCATCGATAAATATTTGTAAACTCTTACTTGAAAATGTAAATTGTACTGCAATATGTGTCCAGTTTTTTAGAGGAATCACACTTGTTGTCCCAACAAGATTTCCTATCGTGGTAAACCAAAAGAAATCCAACACTCCAGAAGCCCTATGTGTAAATCCCCATCTAAAGGCCCCCCCAGATATTTGTCCGATTATGCCCCACTCTCCTTGATGTGAGTTCAAGTACACCCATGTCTCAATCGTGAAGTCTGCTGACAATATCTGATTGATGTTTGCAGCCGTACCCGTTGGAAATGCCAACCAAGACCCTGCAGTTCCGGGAAAAGTGATTGCACCCTCGTTGTTGCCGGGGCTTACATCGACAGGAGCAACAATCACATTGGTCCCTACCTTATTTACCGTACTTACAAGCGGGTAATTTCCAGAGCCATCAATAATATCACGCTCTATCCTCGCGTTCGTCGTCACCACATCGCTTGCATGCACATGCAGCTTGGCCTGCGGATTCGTCGTACCTATCCCAATATTCCCGCTCTCAGTTATCACAAAAGGCGTAGTATCATTGCTCTCGTCGTCGATCCTAAACGAGTCACCCGTGCCTGTGTGCACAATGTGCGTTGTTGCCAATGGAACGTTGGTGCCAATACCCACGTTCCAATTGTTGTTGACCACCAACTTCCCAACGCCCGACCTCTCGAACCTCACAATATCCCCGCTCACCGCCGTCTGGTTCACCACCAGCGCCGGCACCGCATTGCTCGATCCCACAACGTGCAGCGCCGCCGTCGGCGTGTTGCCGCCCATGTTGATGCCGATTTTTCCCATCTGGTCTTGGGTGATCGGGGCCGGGATGTAGTTGGGCGGCACACCGTTGGCATTGGCGATCAAGGGCGTGTTGTAGGTCAGCTGGCCTTGCAACGTTAGGCGCGTCCCCGAGGACAGCACGCCCAGCGACGCATCGGTCGTGCCGCTCAAGAACCGCACCGTAACGCTGCTCGAGTCGACGCCGCCCGCACACCGCCCATAGGCCTTGAAGGCGTTCGACGACGACCCGTCCACTGACACCGTGTTCAGCCATAGCTCGCCCATGATCGTCGCCACGGGGTAGTTGGCTGCGGCTGTCGGGTACGGCAGGTTCAACGTCATATCCAACAGAGGATTGGTCTGTTGCGTCGTCACCGAGCCCGCCATATTCACGTTGTAGACCACCTCGTTGCCGATGTACCGATAGGACCCTTGCTGCCGCGTGTACGTAATGACACCCGCCGTCGGGACGGTCAGCACGGGCGGCGTCAGCGTCGGCAGCCACTTCAGCGTGCTCCCGGGCACCCACAGCGTCGCCATGTTGCTATCATAGATCATACCCGTCAGCATCATGTCACCCTCCATATGGAACGGCTTGAGCGGGTTCGTGGTCCCGATGCCCACATTGCCGTTGGCGGCAATCACGAGCTTGGGCATACCCAGCGTCCGCGCCTCGAACGAGTTCCCGGTGCCCTGTGCATCGACGATCAGCGTCGGCTCGGCGCCCTTACCAATCACATCCAGCTGCGCCCGCACCGCCGCGGCGCCGACGTTCACGCCCACGCGGCCTTCCAGGTCCTGGCGGAACTCGGGCGGCAGGAAGTCCGCGGGCACGCCGCCCGTCATCTGCGGCGTGCAGAAGACGATCGTGCCGCTGACGCTGACCTCGGTGCCCGCCGACAGCGCGCCCACGCTCGCCTCGGTCGTACCGGTTAGGTAACGCAGCAGAACGCCATCGTTGCGACTCAGATCAATGCGACCGAACGCCTTGAACGTGTTCTGAATGTCCCCTCGCTTGACCGTCACCAGCAAATCCCCTACGACCTGGCCATTGGCATACAGCTCCGACTTGATCTTGTAGGGCACCGTGAGCACGTAGTCGTTGCCGAGCACCGTGGGCACCTGAGTCACGACGCCCGACGTAAAGAGGTTGACCACCACCTCGTTGCCGGCGTACCGTTGCGCCGCCACGTTGCACGTCGTCGTCCACCCGCCGCCCAGGCCCGGCAGCAGATAGGGCGCAGGGAAGCACGGCGCCCACTCGACCGCGATGCCGGCACCGCCGCGGCCCGTCACGTCCGTCACGTCGTAGCGGCTGGTCATGGTGTAGTCGCTCGCGTTGGACCCGCCAATGATGCTGCCCTGTACGATCAGGTCGCCGTCGATGACCACCCGGTTGTGGTAGCGAATGCCGCCGCCGGCCACGGTGTTCCACGGCGTCGGGTGCACGTCAATCTTTTGAAAGAGGTAGCCGGCCGCGTAGAGCGTATCGGCCGTTGCGGTCGGATAGACCGCGATGTCCACGACGTCCCCGGGCTCCGCCGACTCGGCCAGCGTTACGGTGAAGCGCGTCGACTGCACCGCACTGGCGCCGTCGTAGGTGTACGTGATGTCGAGGCTGTAATCCTTGTGCATGTCGTCGATGTAGGCGTACTTGGTGCCGTTGAGGTGGACGTTGACGTTGCTCGTTGCGGCCATGAAGTAGCCCGACGTCTCGAGGTCAAACACGGACCGCGCCCCGCCCTCGACGGTGAAGATTGACTTGAGCGGCGTCACCTGCAGCGCGGCCCGCACGTCCTGCGTGTCGCTCAGGCCACTCGCGGCCACGATGGGCACGACGCGCAGCCGGCTGTCGTAACTGGCGGACCCGAACGTCAGCGTATGGCCGCTGCCGGTGACGAGCATCGTGTACATCCCGGTCGTCACCACCTCCACAATGAAGGACAGTGGCTGCGTGATGACCTCGGTACTGCTGTTGATGCGCATGCTCGTGAAGATGACGGGCGCGGCACCTGCGTCGGCGGCCAGGGCCTCGTCGCGATAGAGCCCGAGCTTGACCCATTGGTAGTTGTCGCCGAGCACGAGGCCGTCGTCGTTGGTGAAGGGCAGCGTGGCGTTGATGATGTAGCGGCCGACGGTCAGCTCGAACTTGTACAGGGTGCGCGCGTCCAGTGTCGGCGCATTGGTCAGCACGGTGCGCGTCGTGGTGCCGCCGTACAAGTTGTAGGCCGCGAAGTTGTTGCTGGTCGAGATGTTGTTGAGCACGGTGACGGTCGTGCCGCCACCCCCGCCGCCGCTCACGAACTCGACGCCATTCTGAAGCAGGGAGCCCGTGAAGTTGATGCTGCCGCCGACGTTGAGCGCCAGATTCGTGGAAAGGCCCGAGGGGTAGTTGGACGTACCAATGCTGACGGGACCGGTATAGTAAAGCAAGTTTGACGAGCCCACATTCGAGTCGGTCCACTGGCTGCTGACGTAGGGAAGGCCGCCTTTCAGCAGGTTGCCCCCGATGTTGAGGTCGTAGCCGATGTCAAGGCCGCGCGTAATGACGGGCCGATCGGTGCCGATGCCGATCAGGGTGTCCGACATGTTCGAAAGCTTGTTGATGAGAAAGGCATCGTTGGACAGACCGATCTGGTAACCGCGGCCGATCGGGTCGTCGTTGTCATAGAAGCGCACGAGGGCGTTGCACCCCGTGTGCCCAAACGTCCCCACCTCGCGCCGGGCATCGGTCGAGAGCAGGTCCAAGAGGGACATGCCCAGGATCTGGTTCCCTGTTGGATTTGCCGCCATGGCTTCTCTAATGCACCTATGCCTCTTACGCTACTCAGAGTGCGGAAAAAACAAGGGTCGCATCTATACGCATTGTCGGGCTTGACGGTGTGTTTGGGGCCTCGTGTGGACTGTCGGGTCTGACGTGGATTGTCGAGCTTGACGTTGTCTGTCTGGCTTGACGTGTTGGCTTCGCGTGGTCTGTCTGGCTTGACGTGGGTGGTCGGGCATGACGGGGATTGTCGGGCTTGACGTGGCATTTCGGGTACTTGGGGCCCTGCGTACGCTTTGCGAATCATGCGCGGCTTTTTTGCCCAAGATTTCCAGAAAAGAACACCAGACTCAGTAAGCCAACAAAAGGGACGCATACCCGAAGGGCCCACATGGCATGACGTGGATTGTCGGGCTTGACGTGGATTGTCGGGCTTGACGTGGATGGCTTCGCGTGGATTGTCGGGCATGACGTGTTGGCTTCGCGTGGTCTGTCGGGCTTGACGTGGATTGTCGGGCTTGACGTGGATT
>Ga0208974_1001177_pt1 | contig 10362 bp, 6 predicted proteins | sample GreLakmeER15MSRF_FD_187699 | JGI IMG/M metagenome (GOLD analysis project Ga0208974, IMG submission 187699) | Freshwater lentic microbial communities from great Laurentian Lakes, MI, USA - Great Lakes metaG ER15MSRF (SPAdes) | ecosystem: Environmental > Aquatic > Freshwater > Lake | place: Great...
CGTGGCCTAGGTTTACTTAGGCTTTACCTGGATTTGCTTTGTTTTGCTTAGCTTTTACAACAACCAATCGACAATTGATAATGGAGATTGGTATGTTCAAATGGCAATGACCCAAACGGGGCCCAGCGCAACCAAATGTGGCCCCGTGCAACCCCTTGCAACCCCGTGCAACCCCGTGCAATTTATTGCAGCCCGACATAACATGACATAGACCTACGTGACCCGACATAACATGACGTAGACCTACGTGACCAGAGATAGCATGACGCAACATGACGTAGACCTACGTGACCCGACATAACATGGCGCAATATGACGTAGACCTACGTGACCAGACATAGCATGACGCAACATGACGTAGACCTACGTGACCCGACATAACATGGCGCAATATGACGTAGACTGACGTACCCTGACGTACCCTGACGTAACATGGCGCAATATGATGTAGACCGACGTAGACCAACAAAAACAAGGTACACCAATGTCAAATCAACGGCACTTAAAGCAATGGACCACGTGGTTCGTTAACTGTCTGCAAAATGCCCTTGTACATTCGCCACCTGCCAGGTGCATGTTCGCGGCTGATTGAGACGTCGTCGCTGCCCAAAAATGCCGTATGCTTCAATCCGAGCCGGGCGGGGCAGTACATCTACATACGCATGACGATGCATGACGCCGTATGCGAGACCAATCACATCTTGATCTACAACACTGAGACGTCGAAGTTGCACCAGGTTGTCTATGACATGAACATGCTCGAGCCAACCGTAAATCTCTTTCAAGGCCTCGAGGACTTACGCATCTGTAATTTTGAAGGGCGCCTTTGGTTCACGGCCACCACGACTCATGCATCTGCCGCCATGAACAACGAGATGGTGCTTGGTCGCATTTGTGTCGATCTGTCTAGGGTTGATTTCATTCAAGTGCTTGACTTTGGAGTAAGGCCAGTGAAGAACATTTGTCCATTTGTTAAAGATGGTGCATTGCACATTCTCGATCTTTACAAGTCTACTATTTTCCGCATAAGTGAGGTCATCGAGAGTCCTACAAAATGGCACATGGAGTGCATCCGAACCTTAGAGTGGCATGCAAGCGCTAGTGGGGCTAATGCACCGTACCTTCAAAATGCCACATACAGGGGAAGCACATCTCCAATTCATCTACATGGCAGTATTTGGGGATGCATTGGACATGACATTATTTTCAATGACAACACCAAGCTTATCACACGTCTGAGCTATTTGCACCATTGGATAGAGATGGATATCGATCGAGGAGCCGTGACCTTTGTGTCATCACCATTTTGGGTGGCGCACTGGGGCATTGAGTACGTGAGCGGCGTACACAAGGATCCAGTTAACAATAAGATTACATTGTACTTGGGAATAAACGATAACAATGCAGCCTCTTGCGAAACGACATTGGCAGATCTGCGGTGCGGTAAGTAAAGCAACCCACAGCTAAATAAATGTAAACAAGGAGTTGGCCTTAATAATGATGTTGGGCTGCAAACATGGCCAAGACAAATGAGAGCAATCCTATCGCTAAATGAAGGTGGGCAACTTGAAACACACGTAGTGCAATGCATTGTGTGGGGAATAGCCCCCAAAAGATGGTGTTGATAGCCAAAATGGTGGCGATCTAGCAAATGAATGAGTGTTATTTTTCATTATCTGTCGATTTTAATAAAGAGACTTGACTAAACATTGAATGATGCCAAGTGCAACCCCTTTGAAAAAAGGGCAAATGCATGGCGATGGCATTTGCTCGCCCAAAGGAGAGTTGGCATTCAAGCAACACGAATCATGTTTCGACGCGGATGCCTTGCAATTGCTAGCACGTCTTTATAACGACCGTCACCCGCAAACACCCATTAGTGTGCAAGATCAAGAATCTCCTGCAAAGCTAGCCAAGGCACTTCGGAAGAAACTTTCACACGTCTGCCGTGGAAAAGGTGCAAACACAGAGGCATGTTGGGTGGACAAACTCGATGCAACACGAGCGCCCGCCGTTGTTTCGAGTCTACGTCCCAAGAAACCTCGGACATGGAGTGCACGTCCACGTGAATGGCTTAACAACTATGATATCGATGCAGTCATGAATCAATATAGCTCGTCGATGGCATTCAAGTTTGCTTTCTTGGGTGTGCACCCTGTTGACTTTGCTGAACCAGATGCAAGCAGTGGCCAATGCTACGCCCCCTACATGTGCTCGGTTCAACTTGTGAAAGATTTGATTTCCAATGGCAAGGTGTATGCGGGATTCATTACAAACATGGATCGCCATGACCAACCAGGGTCACATTGGACGTCAACATTTGCTGTGCTCGACCCATCCTTGCCATCCTACGGTGTTTACTATTACGACAGTGTTGGCAAGGCCCCGCCACCACCTATAGCTCGCTACTTGGAGTCATGGAGACAGCAAATGGAGAAAGCGCACCCCAACTTCCCATTTCGCGTCGATTGGTCGCGATCCCAACATCAGTTTGCAAACACAGAATGTGGAATGTTCAGCATGCTTTTCGTAATATTGTGGTTGGAGCGTTTAAAATATGACAGTGATCGCAAGGCAAAAAACGCAATGCAAGAGGAGCGCGCCGCTCGAAAGCTGGCAAAGGGCAAGCTTCCAATCGAGGCAAAGCGGCTGCTTACGGACAGTGCACCTGTGACATTTGAGATGATTACATCGTTGCCGCTACGGGACGTAAATGCCTTTAAATTGAGGGAGCTGTTGTTTCGGGCGGTGGGCGGAAAAGCTAAACGTGATTCGGCACGCCTAAAGAAGACTTAAAGGATTGACTCGCATCGTTAAGTAATTGTTTGAGCTACTTTGCGTTCACGCGCATGCAAAGGGAAACTATTCAACGACTTGCCACTGCAGTACAACGGTTTTTCAAGGACAAACATGATTGTGACATCGTAAATGTAGTGGGTGCGGATCCATTTCGATCGGCATTGGGACAATCAGTTCAAAATGTCTATGGTCGGCCTGAGAGCAATAAGGCCGAAGAGGCCGAATTGCATAGGGCGGTCATGGCGGAAACCATTCGGGCTCTTCGAACATTGGTCATGGAAGACCGTTCACTCCATGAAGTTGCATCTGCACCACAAGTGATTTCTTGCACTGAATCCCCCGATCCAGAACAGGCATTCTTTGATAGACTACAAGCGTTAGAAGCAGAGCGCCGTTGGGTGCGTGATGCGGCTGCATCTGCTGCAGGTACATCCACGACAACTAACTTGCAGTCGGCAGTAGGTTTTGAAGACGATGTGCAAGGACTTCAGGGACTTGCTCAACCACATGCCCCATCAAAAATGACAACAATTTTACCACAACAAAGCTTGGCTCCTCGTGGGCGTATTGTTCCCGTGTTATCCATGAAACGGGCGTGGACATATCAATGTGATCGGGCAATCATTACATGGTCGGGTCCGTTGCCGTCCATGTCCGATGCAAGTCATGTGGCCATTGCCGCCGTATTGATGCCATCATCTCTTTCATGTCACTATGCACACACACCCTTTGTAATAATGCGCGTGACTGGTGTTGGCGATGCAATTACAGAATGCATCATGGTACGTGGGGTAGACTCGGCATGGGGTGCAACGTTCAATCCTGTTCATAAGCACGTGCGCTTTATTAAACCTGTTCCGACACCATGGACAATTGAAGTCTTAGATTGGACAGGTCATCGTCTTGATCTTGGGAAAGACGGATTTTTGTGGAAAGATGTTGCAAAACATGCATGGCCAACAGACATTTTAGTAACAGGAAGTGGGCAACACACCACTTCAACAATTGCGGCTTCAAAAAAATTACAAATTGCGGATGACACCCCCGTACTAAATGAAAGCCGCCAATGGGTTGTATTGCTTGAGCTTGCGGCATGAGTTTCAGTCATTTGAAGGCTTAGGCTAATATAATGATAATTGTGAGTATGCACCAAACAATGAGCGTGAGCAATTGAAGCTTTGACATGAGCTGTTGTTTTTCGTAATCATTAATGGCACTTATCTTGACACCGAAGTTAAAGACATTTATGTTTGTAAGAATGGTGTAGATAAAGAAGCCAATAAGCCAAAGAAGACCCAAGTGCATGTAGACGTGACCCGAGTTTGCATGCATATTGAGCATGTTGAATACAATGCGAAGGCGGTAAAGGTCAATATTAATCATCAAGGTGAATGCAATAAAGATTGCAGTATAAAGTCCAAGGAAAGCAAATGTGGCTGCCGTGATGGTTTTAATAGAACCGCGTTCAATCAAAAACTCCACAAATGTCAGGCAAAACAATCGGATAAAAAGAGTCGTAAAGACAAAGATAACGCGGTCCATCTTGTTGACCTTAAGGACAACGAAAGGGATGAGCTGATTGGCTTCTAGAGTCGTCACCAATTTGTCGCGAGCCTTGAACTCATCGCTTGAGCTTGATCCCTTTTCCGTAAGATATTCGTTCAACATTTTTGCAAAGAGATTGTCGCCCATCGTGGACATGAGGGCCGGGCTCGACTGCATGTTAAACACTTGCTCGACGTCTTTTATGAGCTGGTCTACATGAGCTTGCGATGCGGATAGTGCAGCATTACTTGATGCCGCATTGTTTTTTAAAGTGACCATTTTTGATCCATTTGCTTGAAAGTCCTTCGAAATTTCAATATCTTCTATATTGGTGTCCTTATCCACTTGAAAATCTCCTTTGACACGCATGTTGCCCATTGCCCTTGCCCTTTCAAGTCGCACATTTTGCTCGGATTTGAGTTTTTGATACATGGTTTGTAGGGTTGCTTTTATTGTATTGTATGTGCTCGTTACATTGCCGGTGAATGCTTTGTACTCTTGGAGAATTGGTCTTGTCTTTTTAATTATTTCTTTCGAGCTTGCATCTTTATAAGTGTAATCTTCGTTACCATCGTATATCTTTGAAAATGATGACATGAACTTCTTTTTGCGCTCTCCATCAATTTGCTCATCTTGATCAATCAAGACTTGAACATCACTTTTGAAACTTTTCAAGAAAGCAGTCGTCGTCTCTTCAAACTTGGTAAACCGTGCGATCCATTCTGGTCCGTATGCTGAACCAGCATTGAAAGTCTCAAATGATGAAGCCCTCGCGGTTTCAACAAAGTCGATAAATGCATCAAAGTTTTGAGATGCAGAGTCAAACTCATATTTTATATCCTTCCATTTGTTCGATAGCTCGCCGAGTCTCTTAAGAGCATCCTTGCTCTTTTGGACTTGTGTCTCTGGGAGGCTTGCATCAGTACCCGCTCCACCTGCAATACTAGCAACCGGCGCGTATTGGTTAAATTCAGATCGGAGAGTATCTAACGCCTTGTTAGGCGTTTTCAGCAAGACTTGTAAGTAAGCATCATTGAAAAGTTTTATTAAATATTGCAAAGATGTGAAGCACGAATTTAATATTGCATTAATGTTTTCCAGTTTTTGAAGCGATTCATGTTCATAAATCGTTGTTGATTGTTTTGATGCTATATCGGTCTCTGTTTTTTCAATGAGCTCATTGAAGAAATTAAATACAAATGCTGATTTTGAAAGCAGATTTTTCATGGCTTGTTCATCATTTTCAAGCAGTGGATCGTAAACTCCTGTATACGAAATCTTTGTGCCTAGTTGTTTGATTGTATCATCAAATGCTTGAATTTCTTTAAAATATGAGTCGACATCAAACGATTTTGACAACACTAATTCATTCAGTCGCCCATTAAAATTTTGACCATGGCTTAATACATTTTGATATTTTTCTGATAGACTGTTGCAAACTTCACTAAATGTTAAGGCCCCACCTTCCAAAGTGTTCGAATCTGTTTTTTGTTTTGTGATTCTCTTCATTATATTTTGCCTTATAGTGCTTAATACATTTACACGTTTTATCTTGTCTAGGAGATACGCTAAAGCACCTCCCCTTTCTAAAACAACACTAGATTCTTTATCGCGATAATTTAATGCATCAGGAGTAGTTTGGGTTATCGAAGACATTTCGACTTGAGAGGGTGTTTGATCACTTAAAGGAAGTAAAGGTAGTGTCCCTGTTATAGCGAGCGGTTGTGTCTCGGTTAAAGCGAGCGGTTGTGTCCCTGTTATAGCGAGCGGTTGTGTCTCGGTAGCAAATGGTTGTTTGAGAGCAAGCATATTATTGTCTGATACATCAATCTCGGGAGGTGAAGGATCAGACTCACGTAAGACAAGTGCACCTTCATTCATGATTGATTTTGCTATTTGAGGCTTTATGTCTGATGCATCATCAATAAAAGGCTTATCCGCAAATCTGCCCGGTTCATTATATGATTCGGATCTTGGAAATTCAATTCTTCGAGGTTCCTTGTTCCGCGTGTGATAATTTCTTACAAACTCAAAAAGATCATCAACTAGGTTCTTTGCTTTTTGAGCGGACGATTCTGCATTTATGGAATACTCTTGCGACTTTCTAGCTGCATTTTCGGCCAAATCAACATATTTCGACGAATCCTCCAAATTGTCTAGCTCGATATTTTCAGGGTTTGTAATCGGTACTTTTGGGAGAGATTCTCTATCTTTAAACCATTGTGTAAACACATCAGGTGGAACGCCTTGATCAACGAACAACGATGGAATGATTTTTTGCAATACATCATCATGCATATCTGATGGAAATAATGCTAAAAGCTGGGTTATTTTTGTAACCATTACATTTTTGGCTTTCTCGAAGCGTTTTATCTCGTACATGGGAGCTTTTAAGGATTGCTGTGCATTTTCGAATGTTGTTTTTCCATCCTCATAAGCCTCGATTATGTACTCAGTGCGGGGAAAGTTTAGAACTGTGGCCAATCTATCAAGAATACCGTGGCCTATAGGTTTATTTGCATATGCCTTGGCAAGCTTAAAGGGATTACGACCCGCCGATCGAATTGCAATTTGTTCTTTTACCTTTGTTGAAGTAATATCATCTGTCGGTTCAAATCCTTTATCATAGAAATAGCTCTTTTCGAATCCTCTCAAAAGCGTTTCTTTTGAAACAGTTTTCGGGGTTTCCCCCTTTTTCAATATTCCACCGACTGTTGGCGCAATGTTTTTAATGCCCAAATCCTCCATATAGTTATAAAGATCCTCGTAGACTTGGTTAAGATAACTTTGATGGGGTGTGATGTTGTTAATTGTTTGAAGCACTTTCAAGTCAGTTGCCATTTGTTCATGTGAGAACTCTTCGGGCACAATAGCATACAAAATATTGATAACATCTTTCACCGTTAGAGTGTCCGGTAGTAACATCTTTCCTTGACTTACTTTTCCAGGCTTATCTTCAATTTCCTCTACAGATTTAATATGGATATCAGTGTCACCTGTGTCACGATTTGGATTTGTGGCACCAGTGGCACCTGTGGCGTCAGGTTCATGAGAAGCACCAGTTGCACTTGACGTACTAGTGGCACCCGTGGCACCTGTGGTACCCGTGGCACCTGTGGCACCTGTGGCACCCGTGGCACCCGTGGTACTTGTTGCACCCGCTGCCCCTGTGTTTTCCGTTTGAGCTTGTTCCTCCGATCTCAAGCTATCATTAAAAGCCGATTCTTTCGGTGCTCCTCCCTTTCCAATGCCATGACCACTTCGTGGATTACGTAGCTTACGATCACGGTATGGATTCACATTATTGGTCACCATTCCACAGTGACAGGGTGTTCCTCTGCAGACTCTATCCAGTCTTGACAAAAAAAGAACGGCACTTGCTTGCAATGATTTTATTTATGCACGTAGTGCCACGAATGACGTCATAAGCCACAACAAAAACGTGAGATTGCCCGTCATGCGGATTGTTTTTCTGCGCTCGTCAAATGACATATAAGCACTGTGTTTGTCTCCTTGAGCTTCTCTTAGTATAAATGGAATCGGGAGAAGGAGTAGGATGAGCAATACATGAATTAAAATGCGACCCACTGCTTTAGCATTCTGCGTATTTACAAAGAAGAAGAGGACATGAAAGAACAAGTCATGCTTGCCTATATTAGTTATGATTACCCACAACGCAAATAATAGCAAATACATTATGACGTAAAAGACAATGGCTGTTTCTTTCGTGTTAATCATGCGATTATTTAGCGCCCACTCAAGAAAGATGAGCGAAAAGGCTCGAAGTGCAAATGTTACTGCCACGAAGATGATGCGATCAGTCATGGTGGCTTCCATGGTGTCGGGGGTGAAGATCGGGTCATTTAGTTCCTTCTTTGCCACTAGCGCTTGCAATGGAAGACTTCCCTTTACTGCATCAAGTCGGTTCGTAAGATCCTCCCAATGGCCACCGCCTGGCATCTCTGCTACCGATTCCTCTCCCGCGCCCCCTTTAATAACAAATGCCTTCTCTCCTGCAACCGACGCAAGTGCCCCAATCTCTTTACTTATGGAGTTCATGTGGTCGTTGATCTGTTGGCGCTGATGGCGCGACAACGTCTCAAGCCCAAGGACACGGTAAACTACGTTGGGATCACCTGCCATCAAAGCCATCGTGAGTTGCACGTAGAAGTTGAACCGCTCAGGGTTCATGTTGTACAACTGCTCGTTTGTCATGAAAGAAAATGACGTTTGGGGCTGACCTACTCCAGTAATATCGCTAAAGCCAAACTTCGCGCGTTCTATCATTTTATCAAAGTCAATGGGGGGCGCCATTTTGTCGATTCAAACTCTATACTAGAAGCTATTCTTTTTCTAGGGATCAACCATCGCTTGATACCCCAAGGGACATCAACATCGACAGCACCCACACAATGATGATGGCGGATACTAACAATGTAAAAAATGTTATGAAAAGCCAAAGTGTTCCCTCACCTCCGAGTTGCATGTTGTCAAATCGGCGAAACTGCACAAAGAGCGGCCACATGATAATGCCCACAACCCCTAACGTCATTATCGCCATCCAATGAAACCACCGGCTCATGCGGACCGCGCTAGAATCATGGCGCCTTAGTTTTGACATCACATCTCGCAAGTTCTTCAAGTTTCTTCTTTCATCGGCGGTGGTGCTTACCATTTCTATCTCGGGGAACTCTGCACCCTTATCATGAGTCATATACTCTAACACTGCATCCATATTGAGCTTTAGTTCGGCAGAAGACCCATTTACAAGAAGATGGTTTCTTTTGTAAATAGCAAAAAGTGCATCTTTCTGCTTTTTTGTAAGTATTACATTTGCAAACAACCGTTTTAAGGCATTATAGCCAACAATCACGTCATTATATGCTGACGCCCCTTGAAATGATGTCAATCCTAACAAGCCAGCTGAAATGCCCCAAAGAATGAACATGTACGCCACAAATGGAACCTGTCCAAGGAGGAAAACATACACGCTCGGCCCACCACCCGACAACATCCACATGATTGCAAATGCTATTCCGGAAACTATCGCTGATGAAAGATGAGTAACGATCGGTGCAACCCTAACCCTAGTTGTTTTCGGGAGCGTTGGAGATGGCAACTGGAAAAATAGCTGAGTTGCACCATCCTGTTTTTGCGATAAGACGCCTTTGACCAACCACATAGTAAATGCAAGCGCTCCAAGAACGTAGATAATCTTTCGAGAGCCTAGCCCGCCCTCGAGCGTTGTTTTCCATGACAACCAACCAACGACAAATATGGAGATAACAATGCAAGCTACGTAAGCAATGCCGCACATTTGTGCGCTTACATTTACAAGTTGCACCTTGTCAGTAAAGTATTTTGCAAGCTTCCATCGAGGCGTATCGCGCTCCATATAAGAGTACTCACAAGCTTGCATGAGCTCTTTGCCTATGGCAATCTTTTCATGACCCATTGTTACCACAGACAACATCGAGATCCATGCTGCAAGGAGCGTGCATATGAGAACAATGCCGGCAACAAAGGATGATCTCTTAAATATTTCATTGGGTTCATTTGATTGTGCTAGGACACTGCTAAAGTGTTCCGCCACATAGGTTGCTGCTTGTGCATTCTCTCTATTTGTCTCCGACATCCGGGTTCGGTCGGGCATCGTCAAATACAGCCCTCTCGATCTCTTACTCAGGTGGTCGGTAAAAAAGCAAGTTGTTTATGTTATACATTTATCCATCCTACTGCATACAGCCTCCAACCGATAGTGGCTACAATGATCGGGAACACTGTTAGGAACTCAAGACCGCGGAAAACGTTCTTAATGCTCTTTATTTCATTATGGTGGTTTGGGTTTTGAATCCTAGTTAAACTTTTAAAAAGTTGATTCAATTTAGTCGCATTACTTTTACCATTGTCAATTACTACGCCCCCTTTGTTCTTGATAGGTATCGTCGAAACCTTTTTCTCTAGTTTGTAATCATCTTTTGGCACAAAGTACCCCATCTTTTCGTCATTTTCAAGCTT
>Ga0208974_1001180_pt1 | contig 10333 bp, 10 predicted proteins | sample GreLakmeER15MSRF_FD_187699 | JGI IMG/M metagenome (GOLD analysis project Ga0208974, IMG submission 187699) | Freshwater lentic microbial communities from great Laurentian Lakes, MI, USA - Great Lakes metaG ER15MSRF (SPAdes) | ecosystem: Environmental > Aquatic > Freshwater > Lake | place: Great...
TGTTATGAATTATAAATTTAAAATTTATAAATTAAAAGATGAAATAGATAAATATAGTGTTATAAATACTAATCAAGAAATCTCAAATAATCAATATAATAAACATAAAATTCGCGAGGATTTTCGAAATATGCTTATAAATAATTTATTAATTTCTGTTCTTGAAGCAACTGATTTAGAAATTGGCATTTTTAATTGTACTATTGATTACGCTAATACAAATAAAATACAGTTATCTTGGAAATGTTCTTTATTTATTGATACATATATTAATATATCGCGAAGCATTTATTCTAATCTTAAATCAAATAGTTATATAGGAAATAATAATTTATATAAAAGGATGGTTGAAAATAAGGAGTTTGTTCCGCATATGCTCCCATATATGCAATGTCATAATATATTTCCTGAAAGATGGAAAGATATTATTGATAAAAATAATTTACGTCTTAAAGCAGCCTATGAATTTAATATTGTTGCCATGTCAGATATGATTACTTGTATGAGATGTAAAAGTAAGAAGGTTAGTTATTATGAACTACAGACACGTTCAGGTGATGAAGCATCAACGTTATTTATGGAATGTCTTATTTGCGGAAAGAAATGGAAACAGTAATATATTATACATTTTCAATTATTCTATATTCAAAACATTCTCTTAATATATAGAATGCTATACCAATATATATTTTTGATTCGTCATTATCTACAATTTCTAGTATAATATTATAGTATTTTTTATTTAATATAAAATGTTGTATAGCATTTTGTATTCCATAGTTATATATTATTTCTTCAACATCTTTCTTTTCGTAAATAGGTAATAAAATATGATTGTAAATATATTTTTCCGTATTACAAACAAGAGTTCTTTTATCAGTTGAAGTAATATATTTAATTTTACTGTAGATATCAGATGCTACTATATTGTCGGGTTTTGTTAAGATTATTTTGTATTTTATAATATTTTCTTTTTTGTCCGACATTTAATAATAATGTAATTATATTTTTATATAATATTATCGAGTGTAATAAGTAAAATAGATATACAACCAAATATAATACCTATAACTCCTTGGAGATTTATGCTAAAGTGATTATTATAATATATAGTAAATAATAATAATAATATAATTTCAAATACGGCAAAAGTTCTAAAATATGCTGGATTGGGAGATATCTTTATTATATAATAACTAATAAAAGTTACAAAGAATAACACGAGAGAATATATATAATATTTAGGGCTACTTATTATATCTATAATATTTTTATCATTTCTAAAAAAATATATTAAATATATTAAACTAAATATACCGACTATTATATTTATAATTATAGGAAATATATAATTAGGTGTTTCGTCATATTTTATAAATAATATAAATCCTACTATTATTGTACTCCGTAAAACTGATAAATATACCCATTCCATTTATTATTCTTATATATTAAAATATTATATTTACTGAATTATTCTTTAGAGGGGGAAATATCTTATGAAAATATGTAGTAAATATATTGTTTTGTTATGTGTAGAAAGATATTACAAGACTTCAAAAAATAATCAATATTAAGCATTTTTGTGGTCATTCATAGAATTATTTTTATATTTTCATTTAGTTACATAGTATTTAATATTTATTTATAAACACTTTAGTGAATATGCTAGGGTTTGCCGAAAACTGCGGCCAGGATATTTGTTCATAATTATTTTTTAATAATTCTATGGCTTTTGGATTTGGATTTACTGATAAAAATAACCAATCTATTTTGTTTTTATTTTCTTCTGCCGTTAATAATTCGATGGCATTTGGGTTCATTGATATATAGGGCCAATATATTTTATTAGATTGACCTAAACTATCTAATTGTCCTTGAGTCATTTTATTTTCTTTCTTAATTTTTTTTTTTAATAATTCTATCGCATTTGGATTTTTCGATAAAAGTTGCCAGGATATTTTATTAGATTCATCTAATCTATTTAATTGTTCTTGAGTCATTTTATTTTCTTTATTAATTTTTTTTTCTAATAATTTTATTGCTTTTGGGTGTGGATTTTCTGATAAATATTTCCAATCTATTATGTCATATTTTATTAATAATCCTACTGCTTTTGGATTTGACGATAACATATTTCGAGATATTGTTTTAGAATAATCTAAATTGTTAAATTCTTCTATATCCATTTCATTCTCTTCAATAATTTTTTTTTCTAATAATTTAATAGCGTTTGGATTTTCAGATAAACCTTTCCAATCAATTTTCCAATCAATTTTATTTTTATACTTTTTTATTAATTTTATAGCTTTTGGATTTTTTGATAACTCAAACCAATCTATTTTTTTTGAAGAATGTAAATTATACAATTCATTATATCCTAAACTATTTTCTTCTATAATTTTATTTTCTAATAATTCAATAGCATTTGGATTTCCAGATAATATTTTCCAATCTATTTTATTTGTATTTTTTTTTAATATTTCAATTGCATTTGGGTTCATTGATATATAGGGCCAATATAATTTAGTTTCATTATTTTTTAATAAATCTATGGCATTAGGATTTTTTGACAAAGTGTCAAAAATTAAATTTTCTTTTAGTATCCAATCTTTTACTACATATTTTATTTCTTTAAAAATATTTTTGTATTTTTCTATTATATGTAATCGTAAATCACTTGGCAAATCATTAATAGTCATATTAGGCTTCATTTTAGGCTTCATTTTATCTCTGATATCTTTTGGAGATAATTTGATATTTTCAATGAAAACATTGATATATTTGCAGAACTTTTTAAGTTGTTTCACGTCGCATTCTAATGTTTCTGCCATCATCTTAATCTCATCATCGTTACCACACATTACTTTATAATCATTTATAGTTAGATTATATAAATATTTCTGTATATTTGCAATAACAACAGTATCTGGTCTCGAAGAACTACTTGATTGTGAGTTTTTAACTATTTTATCTTGAAGAGTTTCAGTATCTATATTTAATATATTATGTAATTCATTGTCTTTTATGGCAGAACTAGAAGACATAGAAGACATAGAAGACATAGAAGACAAGGAAGACATGGAAGACAAGGAAGATTTGGAAGACTTAGAAGACTTGGAAGACATTGTATTTTTGTGTTCTTTTCTATTTAATGTTTTAGAATAAATATTCGCACTATATGTGTTTCTAAAAAATATAGGGATACTTCAAGCAATAATTCAACTATACGCGAGTTTAGCGATGATTCTTTATATTTGCCAATGACTTATCATATTATATATAGGGGCTCAAGAATTGCTTATGAATTAAACACAAGTAGTTATACATTTATTTAGATCATCTTCAAAAAATTATTTTAGAATTTGAACATTAAAATTTTGAGTACATAACTTTTTTTATTTAGGAATTTATAAAAAACTTTTGAAATATTTGAAAATAAAAAGTTATGTACTCAAATTCTAAAATCAAAATAATGTAATTAACTACTATAAAATATAAAAATTGATTGTCAAGTATTTATAATTAATTACTCAATTACAAATGTCCGTAACTACTACCGATGCTGTTTCCAAAATTAGCACTTACATTCCTATTTCCTATATTACCGCCGAAAATACAATTAATGAGACAAATGTGAATTTTAATATTACTTTTGGTAAAGGAAAAGATAGTCTTGTATATACTAATGAATGGGATCTAAAAGAATTTACCAAGAAGTATGAAGTAGAGACTATTGAGAATGAAGAAACTAAATGTTATTATGTTATAGCAGATGAAGGACCGTTTGTAATAAAGATACATAATCTTAATATTGATAGTGAATATAATAATAACAACGATTATGCTCTCGGTTTTGCTTTAGATTTTGAAGAACCGGAATATTTTGATGAAGACAACTATACGCCGTTTAATATTGATAGAGACGGTATCATGTGGTCTATTCCTGTTGATAAAAATGAAAAAAATAATGTATTTTATCAAAATGCAAAGGCAAAATATCAATGGACGGCATCGCGTAGTAAGAATATGGGTGAAGAACTTACAGAAGATGAGAAAAAACTTGGGATTGAAAAGACATCGGAAACTGTAGGTTTAATTTATTTAAGCATTATGATTCTTAGCAAAGAGAAGCAAGTTGTTCAAGAACGCGAAATTACTCGCAGTTCTAATACAAGGAGCGGAGGTGTTACTCGTGGTATTTCTAATAGTGTTGCCGCAAGAGTAGGATATGGACATAGTGCTACATCATCGTCTGTTGCGAGTACGTTTAAGCATTCTAAAAATACTAAAAGACTTGTAATTCCTATTCGCTTTAGGATTTCGAAAGATTCTGATGTTACCGATATGAATTGTTCGAAGACTCTTGATGGTGCTAAAGTTAATATGGAAAGGAAAAAAATAACAATTGCTCCGTTTCTTCCTTAAATATTACCAAATACTCTTTATGTTATAGTCTTATAATAGTATCCTAAAAATCTTAAAAATTAAATGCTGTATATTTTTTATATTATTTGCTTTCATTTTTTCTTAATTATATTATATATTATCAATAGATATTAAGATAATAGCCATACATCCTAACATAATTCCTAAAATACTTTGATATGATATTTTTACATTTTTTTCGTAGTATATTGCGAATAGTAATATAAATATAATTTCAAGAGCGACGAATACTCTAAAATATGCTGGGTTAGGACACGTTTTTATAATGTAATATCCTAAAAGTATAACTATAAATAATATAAAAGAATATATATAATATTTTGGTTTAATAATTTCTGTCTTTAGATAATAAAATTTATAAAAAGAGAATATATAGAGTAAACTTAAAATACCTACTATGACATTCGCTATAATTGGAAAAATATTACTAGGGGTTTCGTCATATCTCAAAAACAATATTAAACCTGCTACTATTACACTGTGAATGATAGAAAGTACTATCCATTCCATAATTTAATCCTATTTATTATGTATATAAAAATAGAATATCGCAAAGTTTAATAGATATAATATTTCATATTAGAGATGCTGAGATTATTGTCATAATATATATATTATGACAATAAATTATTGGAAATAGATAAAATTGAATATAAAAATTGATTTAAGATTTATGAAGATAATTATATAAAGAACTTATGTCAATCGCTAATAAAATCAGTATTAAGGATAAGTTGGATATTACTTATAATATCTTGAATATCTTTATGAAAAACAATAAGACCATTGTTAGTAAAAGCGTTTATAATAAAAATAAAGGTTTTGATGAAGTAATTCGTAAAAATACTCGCAGTCCGCAATTCTTTTGTACCAATTTCTGCGGAGGTAACATCAATGATTGTACATGCCTTCACAGGTCTCATTAAATTCGAATAAATTCGAAACATTAGATATTTAACTTTTTATGAACTGTTTCTATAGCGCCTTCAACCCACGCTTGACGCTCGCTATATGTTTCTCCTAATATATAGATATCTTTGGGGATAAATATATCGTCTATTTTATATTGTATATTTTTTGTATTTACTCCGACATTCCACATATGATCACCAGATTCCCAAAAATGCATAGTAATCCATTCAGGTTCTTTAATATTTTTTTCAGGAAACATTTCATTTAATATTTTTGTTAAATATTTTTTGACATCTTTTTCAGTCTTAAAAGCGTTCCAGAAATCGGCATTATATCTATCACTATAACTGATTTGTATTAAACCGCTATTATAATCTATAGGAATAATAAACTGTAGTTTGTTTTGCGTAAGTATCTTTGGCATATCCTTAAACCAGACATCTTTATATTGCGCAAATATTCTTAATAAATGTCCATCACTAACAGTATTAAATAGATAATCGTATTTTTTAAAATAATTTATTTTCATATAATCGCTTCTTTTAAGGGTTAAATATAATTTCGAATAGTTATATATATTACCATTAACTCTAATAGTTTTATCATCATCTTTTACATCTTCTAAAATTGATGAAAAATTAACAGAAACACCTGCATCTACTATATATTTATACAATACATCACATAATATTTGTATTCCGTCGCGCAATACAAAAAAATCATTGTTACTAATATCAAAATCTTTTCTTAATGTTAGAAGCCCATTATAGGCATTCATATCATACATCTCACCTTGATATCCTAATGATATTTTGAGTAACTCTACTTCATTAGCATTTAATATTAAAGAAAAATAGTTATGTAAATTATATAGATTGGGGTCATATTTATTGCCATTTAATTTTTTTTCAATAGCATATTTCCATAATTCTTTTAGGCTTTTAAATGTAGATTTATAGTGTTTTAATAATTGCTCTTCATTCATTAAGCGACCTTCTATAAAATAATTAGTATTTTTGCCAATATTTATTATTTGGTCTTTAAGTTTAAAATCCTTTATTAGTTTCATAACATATTTATGTTTCTTTCCTAATCTCCCTGCCCCAACTGAATATCTAAACCCTTTATGTTCGTTTGTATAAATACGTCCACCAATTCTTTTTGAACCTTCAAATATAACTATATCCTCTGATGGTACCCCATTTAATAATAAATTATACGCTAAATATAATCCTGTAATACCTGCTCCAATTATAGTATGCTTCATTCTTTGTATTATTATATTATTATTATTATATTATTATTATTATATTATTATATTATTGTATTATAATTAAAAATGATTTAATTCAATAATCTCTGTGTGTTTCTATAACAATCCTTATTATGTCTTGGAAACCAAATAATAATCATTTTTTGATTTTAGAATTTGAGTACATAACTTTTTATTTTCAATTATTTCAAAAGTTTTTTAGAAATTTCTAAATAAATAAAGTTATGTACTCAAATTTTATTTTAGATTTTTAGAAATATTCTGGTTTAACTATCGCGAATATAGTAGGCATACTATGTTTTTTCGCATTTTTCTCTCATATTCTTCAGTAATTTCTCGAACTTTGGTTTCGCGGATATCATCATATTCATATGTCTTACCATTTCTTTTTAATATCGCGGTATAATGCCCCGATTCTACAGTATCCCCTTTGTGTAATATAATAGACCTTAATTTTAACTCTTTTTTATCCCCGACTATTTTTATAGTATTAGGATAAATAATTTTAGTAGTTAATTTATTTTCATCTCCCATATTTCTATATATTTCAACAAGCAGAACACCATTTGTCTTCAATATATTATATTCTTTCTCATAATGTTTTATAAGTTTCCCTTTAGAATTTTTAAAATAATTCTTCTTATCAAAATCATATTTATCAATACGATTTGGTATTATTGAAGATATATCAAATTCGCTTTTACGCATTAAATATGATGATGATACTTCATATATCATATTTCTCTTGTATTTATTATTACCATCTTTAACATTTACATTATTTTTAAATTCAAATATCTTATCTAAATATGTAATTAATTCAAATATATCAATCTGTTGTGTAAGCCAATTGTCCATATTATTAAAAAAAATCTTATTGTTTTCATTAATCATTACAAGTTCTCTATAATATTTTTCTAAATATTTTCTTATCATATTACATTGTTTATTTTCTGTATTTTCGTTTTTATTAATATACTTATAAATATTATATAATTCATCTTGAATTTGCGAAGCATATTTATGTTCGAGTTTATTTTTAAAGAACATATTATATACTACTCTATTCTTAAAATGAAATAATGCGACCAATAAACTATCTATATAGCAACTATTATTTTCATTGCTAATATTAAGTTGATTTTTATCTTTCATTATTTTTTTACCAATTGTCCCCTTAATATTTACACACCTATTCGTCTTCGGATTTAATATTTTATCTTTTGGGCATTCTTTCATTTTTATAATTATCTATTATTATTAAATATATAAATAGTATTTGCTATATAATTATACGATAACAAGATGTTTTATAAAAATGAAGAAGGTTATATTAATCTATTAAAAGATACTTTGAACGGCGAATATAAAAATACAAGGAATGGTAATGTATTTTCACAGTTTGGGTGTATGATTAAGTTTGATAATATTTCATCATCATTTCCATTGATTACTACTAAAAAAGTATTTTTTAGAGGCATTGTAGAAGAATTATTGTGGTTTATCAAAGGTTCTACTGATGCCAATGAACTAAAAGATAAAAATGTTAATATTTGGAATGGTAATTCGTCGCGCAAATATTTAGATAGCGTCGGTCTAATAGATTTTGAAGAAGGTGAATTGGGTCCCGTGTATGGTTGGCAGTGGCGCATGTTTGGTAAAAAATATATATCTAAAAAATCTAGAGAGTCTAGAGAGTCTAGAGAGTCTAGAGAGTCTAGAGAAGAAAATAATATCGCAGTTGATCAGATTAAATATGTTATTACAGAATTACTTAAAGAAAATAGTCGTCGCGCGGTGTTATCTGCGTGGAATCCTGTAGATTTAAATATTATGGCTCTGCCCCCATGTCATATTCTCTATATCTTTAATAAATCTAAAGATGGTCTATGTTGTCATCTTACTATGAGAAGTTCTGATTTATTCTTGGGTCTTCCTTTTAACATCGCAAGTACTGCTCTATTGACGCAAATACTTGCTCACGTATTACATCTGAACTCTTCGGAAGTATGCTTATCTTTGTGCGACGCTCATATCTATGAGGAACACGTAGAACAGGTAAAAAAACAAGTAGATTTAGAAATATATGAGAGTCCGTGTGTTATAATTGAAAAGGCCGCGCCTGCAATTGAAACGTCTTTGGATGACAAAATAAAATGGATAGAATCTCTGAAATATAGCGATTTCACCCTAATAAATTACAAATCATATGACAAACTCCCAGCAATTATGAAGTAAGTATTTGACGCTCTGCCTTCCATTTTTTAAATTTATCACTAAATGTACATGCGAACTTGAGAACTGTCATGGCATTCTTATCTCTAAAAGCAGTTCGCAATATTTTACTATCATTCATGGTTTGTACTAGAGCGATACCAATAGATTTATCATTCACATTTTCTGTTTCATAGATATTATATATATCTGGTTCGAGGGTTTTCATCAAGAACAATATTTTTTCGTTATCATTACAAGTATTCGCGTGTGTTTGTTTAGTATCTACAATATTTTCTTTAACTTCTTTAACTTCTTTAACTTCTTTAACTTCTTTAACTTCTTTAACTTCTTTAACTTCTTTAACTTCTTTTACTTCATTAACTTCTTTTACCTTATCAATTATATTTAGAGAATTCGCGGGATTCACGGGTTTAATTTCATTATTATTTTCATTAATAATTTCTATATTATGATTTTCAATAGTTTTAAATTCAGTAATATCCTTCGTTTTTCTTACTACATCTATAACATTAGTTTCATCATAATTATAAAGTTTAGGTTTATATTTTAAGTCATATGGCCATATATATATGCCTCTACAAGTATAATTGAGATTTTTAGCAAGTTTATGTAATTCTTCAATAGATTCTTTATACATATTGAAATAACATTTTACTTTAAAGTTACATACATCTATAGTACTATCTGGTGTGTATTGAGTTTCTAGCAGATTATAAATAATATTGAGTCTTTCTGGTAGAGTTTTATTATTAAGATATTTACCTTCATAGCAAATTATATCATTAATTAAAAATGTCCATGTATTATCTTTACATTTAACCATTTCACCATCAATAAGAGTATTTTTAAATAATTTTTTATCAAAAAGTCCTCTGCCAAAGATAATGCGCGGTCTTTGATATCCTGGATGTATCTTTTTATCTATATAATACATAGTTTCAATATCATTATATAGGGTAAAATAAAGATAGTATCTATTACCATTTGAACGCAAATTCATAAGATGATTAGTAGTTACTACGTTAACATTACTATTATCTAGATTATGATGATGTCTCTGTAATATCTTAATTTTATACAATGTGCTCAAATCACTCAATATATCATCTTTGTGGTCATTACTCTTAATATTTAAAGCAATTCTGTTAGAAAAACTAATTATTCCTTGCATCTGTTTTAAATATTAATATTGATATATTTATATATCATTTTTTGTTATATATATATTTTTATATGTATCTATATTATAGAATTATTAGAAAATGTTAGTATATGATCCTATTAATTTAGAAAATATACCTATTAATGATTATCTCAATAATGATGCGAATAATGTAGTTATCATTTTAAATAATAAAGCATATGGTATTAACAAGGCATTACTTATGTTTAATAATGAAATGAAAAGATGTATTATATCAAATAATGCTTTGCTTAAGAAGGCAACATATTATAACCCAG
>Ga0208974_1001181_pt1 | contig 10331 bp, 17 predicted proteins | sample GreLakmeER15MSRF_FD_187699 | JGI IMG/M metagenome (GOLD analysis project Ga0208974, IMG submission 187699) | Freshwater lentic microbial communities from great Laurentian Lakes, MI, USA - Great Lakes metaG ER15MSRF (SPAdes) | ecosystem: Environmental > Aquatic > Freshwater > Lake | place: Great...
CATCACTCTTTGCATCCACAAGAACTACAAAGTCTTCTTGTGCATAATTTATTACACCAACTTTATCGTCATACTTGTCAACATATTCCATTGTATATGCAAGTCCACTACATCCGGTAGTCTTTACACCTAACCGTATTCCAACTCCTTTACCACGTTTTAGAAGTTGAGATTTAACTTTCTCGTATGCCTTTTCAGTTAACGAGATCATGATTCGCTAACCAGTTTTTTCTTTTGAAGTCGGCCACAGCTGCTTTAATTGCATCTTCCGCAAGTATAGAGCAGTGAATCTTAACTGGAGGTAATACTAATTCTTCAGCAATTTGTGAGTTTTTGAGGTTAACAGCATCATCAATATGCATACCCTTAACCCACTCTGTAACCAACGACGAACTGGCGATTGCTGAACCGCATCCATATGTTTTGAAACGAGCATCTCTAATAATACCATCTTTATCTACCTTAATTTGTAGTTTCATCACATCGCCGCAGGCAGGTGCGCCAACCATACCAGTACCAATACTATCATCAGTCTTATCAAAAGATCCGACATTCCTGGGATTTTCATAATGATCTATTACCTTTTTTGAATATGCCATATTACGCTGCCTTTCCCCAAACATCATGCCAATCACCAGACAATGCTCCCTTTGCATAATCAGTTGCTCTGTTCTCAAAGAAATTGGTATGTGTCGGTGCATTAATCATTTCCTCTACCCAAGGCAAAGGATTCTTTTTACGCTTAAAAATACCTTTTAGACCAAGACTAATTAGTCTTCTATCAGCAATGTATCGAATATATTCTTTTACTTCGTGTTCTGTTAAGCCCTCGATTGCGCCTGAACGGAAAGATAGTTCAATAAATTTATCTTCAAGACTAACCATCTTCTCCGCAATCGAGTATATTTTGCCTTTGAGATCATCATTCCATACCTCTTTATTTTCTTCTATGTATGTTCTGAAAAGTTTAATCATAGCCTCGGCATGCTGTGTTTCATCGACAATAGACCATGTAACAATCTGTCCCATGCCTTTCATCTTGCCGTGACGAGGAAAATTAAGTAACATAATAAAGGAAGAGAATAATTGCATACCTTCAGTAAATGCAGAGAATACAGCAATGTGAGTTGCAGTAGATGCAAGGTCACCGTTCTTAGAACTTAGATCAAGAACATACTCATGTTTGTCTCGCATCTCTTGATATTCTAAAAATTGATTATACATTGTTTCAGGTAGACCAAGTGTCTCAATCAAATGACTATATGCAGCAATGTGAAGGGCTTCTCTTGCAGCAAATCCTAAAAGCATCATACGAATCTCTGGCTGAGGAAAATATGGAAGATAGTTTTTCACATATCCGCCCGCCACATCAATATCACCTTGAGTAAAAAATCTAAAGATATGTGTCAGGAATTGTTTTTCCTCAGTTGTAAGTTTCTTTTTCCAATCTTTAACATCTTCAAGCATTGGTACTTCTGTATGTAACCAATGAGACTGTTCATGTTTCAACCAAGCATCATACGCCCAAGGATAGAAAAAAGGTTTAAACGAATTTCTTTCGTCTGTTACTCTTGATTTTTTATTATTAACCATTAACCCATTCCCTTAATTCACTAGGAGTTTTCACTCCAGTTATTTTCTTTAAAACTGCATTGTCTTCCACCATTACTAATGTAGGAACAGACCTAATACCATATTCTATCGCAACATCGGGATATACGTCAATATCAACAACTTCAATAGGTAAACCTGTTTCTAAATTTTCTAATTGTTTTGCCATTGTCTTACAGGGCATACACCAAGATGCCGTAAATCTTAAAATCTTCTTCACTTAATTATATCCTTTTTGTACGTTTTTATTTTTCTCTTGGCATTTACTACAGTTGCATTCTGTACAGTCGCATTCGTCTGTCAAGCAACTAAGACCACAGTGTGCCTCGCACCCGCATTTACATTTATATGGTATATATCGTTCGTGTAAAAATTGTTCTGGCATTTTATTTCCTTATTGATTACACGTTCTTGTGTATGTTGATGTTCCATCTAAATTACGAACTTGAGTCCATGGGCTACATACTAACATTGATACCGGCATAGTAACATATGCTGGCGGAGAAGGCTGAACAATCATGGGAGATTGTCTTGCAATTTCATATCCAATTATACCACCTACAACTGTTGGTGCAACCCAAATCCAAGGTGTTGGCCCAGGATGGTGCCTCCAGTGCCCATGATGTTGTGGCTGTGCTGTAGCAATTAGACTTAGAGTAGCCAGAGTAAAAGCAATTAATTTTTTCATTTTTTTTCTTTCTTTTCTACTTGTTCATACATTACCGTGTTTGTATCACCTAAAGCCCATTTTGAATCTGTTTCTACAGACCATCTTTTCATAGCAACTATATGCGACATATTATCCCTCGCACGCCAAACAAGCGTCACCTTCGACCATAGCCTTCATATCCAATTCTTTGATTACTTCTCTCTCAATTTTCCTAGATACTTTATCTGCTTTACCAATTTTTTCAGAGCGGCAATAGTATAGTGTTTTCAATCCTAGCTTCCATGCCATAAAATGTACAGCATGCAAATATTTTACGTGCGAATCTGGTCTAAAGAATAAATTAACAGATTGTGCTTGATCAATATATTGCTGACGATCTGCGGCGTGTTGTATAACCCAGCGTTGATCTATTTCCATAGATGTTTTAAATACATCTTTAGTCCAATCTTCCATCCATGTCAGATGTTGCACCGAGCCATCGTTTGCAATGATGGATGACCAGATATCTGCATATTCACCCGAATCTATATCTTCACTTAGAGCCAAATGTTTTCTGATAACTCTATCCAACCACTTATTTTTATTTAGCATTGAGCCACTCAGGGTATCTTGCCTGTAAGCATTAGCACGCAAAGGCTCAATAGAAGGGCTGGTATTACCCATAATAATAGAAGAAGAAGCATTAGGCGCAATGGCCAACATATGGCTAAACCTACGCCCAGTACCAACAGCATCAGGCGCCTCGCCTCTTTGTTTGCCCAAGATAAGATTTGCTGCATCTAAACCCCCGCGGATGTATTTAAATATTTGATGATTGCGACCTACTGCGAGCGACGATTCCCAGGGAATATTGTTTCGTTGTAGATAAGCATGCCAACCCAGAGCACCGATACCAATGCTGCGCTCACGCATTGCAGAATACTTAGCCCGTCCGATGGCGGAAGGAGCATTATCAATAAAATACTGAAGAACATTGTCAAGCATTTCGGCAACATCACGAAGAAATACAGTATCATTTTTCCAGTCATCATAGTACTCCAAGTTTAAAGATGATAGGCAACAAACTGCAGTACGATCTTTATCCGTAGGCAAAATAATTTCAGAACAAAGATTAGATTGTCTGATACTTAAACCTAGTTTCTTTTGAAAGTCCGGCATTGCTCTATTACTAGCATCAATAAAGTGCAAGTAAGGTTCGCCTGTTTGCATTCTCATTTCAATAATGCGTTGCCAAAGTTCTCTGGCAGAAATAGTATCTCTGACTTCTTTGCTATGAGGATCTTTTAATTCCCAAGTATCATCTGCATCTTTATCAATCATACATCTTTCAACCAACCGCATAAAGTCATCAGTAATATTAATACCATGATGTAAATTTTGTGTCCTCATATTAGGATCACCTGTTGGTTTTCTCATCTCAAGAAATATAAGAATGTCGGGATGAGAGATATCCAGGTAAGCAGCATAACTACCGCGCCGAGTCCGCCCTTGGCGGTAAGCGAGTGAGGATGCATCATAAGTGCGAAGATGAGGCATAACACCAACAGATTTATCATCAGCAGAACGAATCCCAATACCAATTCCTACACCTCCGCCTAACATTGATAGCCAATTTACTTCGGCAAGAGTATTGACAAGACCTTCTGCACTATCATCAAGATATGGTAGAAAACAGCTAATAGGAAGACCCCGCCTGCTCCTGCCAAAAGAAAGAATAGGAGTAGAGTACGATAACCAATGTTTACTAGAATATTCGTACAGTCTTTGAGAATGTTCTTGATTTGATCCAAACGATTTTGATACAAATGCAAATCTTTCTTGAGGAGACTTTTCCTCATCTTTCATGTAGCTTTCTTTTAATCTTTTAATTCCTAATTCATCAAATAAACTATCTCTAGAATAATCAACATTAATCCCATGGATCACGTCTTCAGTCATCTTCTCTCCAATTTTTGTTATTTTATTGTTTCAAATATCTTTTTCTGTACACCATACCACTCGATCCATGCGTCATTTTTAATAGCACATTCATAGTATGTAGTATAATTTATTGTGACAGTTTTTGCTACATCGCTTAGCTTTGCATCGGCATTTAGTTTTTCTAATTGAGGGCATTGTTGCATAATAGTCGCAGGTGCATCTGGGAATTTAGCAGTGATAGGTACTACTGTAGAACATCCAGTACACATTATAATGAAAAGTATTGCTATTATTATAACAAACAATATAGTACTAATCTTTTGCTGACTTTCATAATTTTTCATTTCGTTGCTGCCCTATTATGTGCTTCAATAAATTCTTTTGGTATCTCACATTGTCCGCCAGGAAGAAACTTAGTATCATACTTGACAATTTCTTTATCTATATACTTAACTATGTCTTGACCCTTTTGTTTAACTATTTGAGTCTTAGTAACAACTTTTTCAACCAATTTTATATTTTCTTTCACGGATTGTACTTCAGCTTCTGCTACCTTGGCTTCCATTTCTTTTACTCGTGCTTGCCAAACTTCTTCATTAGAAATCGCGCCTACCATGAAAAGCCCAAAGGCAAAGACAATCGCAGACACAATGGCTACGAGTTCTTTATAGTATTTTGGTAAGAATTTTGCGACTAAAAGACTAATACCACTACCGAATAAAATGTAATAAAATATCCAGTTAGGTAAGAATTGAAGAATCCACATTTTTTGCCCCTAGAGCTATTATATATTTGTTTGTAACTCTTTAGAAAGAGGAAAAACTGTAGCAATTACTTCTGCACAAGCCTTCGCAATATTTATATGTTCCTTCTGGGTTCCGTTCTCAGATCTCAATTGAATGTAATGTATCCAACTACGGAGTGTGCCGGCCATATACAAACGACTAACAGTTAATCCTTCGGGTAAAACTGCTCTGGCCTGTTCTTTTGCAATTCCATTTATAATTGCCCATTCATATGCATTTTTGGCTTCTTCAATAACACGTTTTTGGCGTTGTTCCCAAAATGCTTGTAACTGCAAATTATCAGTTTCAATACTATTTTGTCTATTCTTAGTGTCTTGTAACCGAGCTTCACGCAAAACAAAATCTAGATCCTTTGTAGGATCAGCATATCGTTGGCTAAACTCTTGAAATGAAAACGATCTGTGTCGCAACATTTGTCTAGCAATATCTCTGGTTGTTTCAATCTCAAGTGTGAGATGAACCATTTCCAAAGGAGACCAATGCTTATTTTTAATTAGATATTTAATTAATTTTTCTGCAGTATCTTTATTTGACTGATTAGAAGGATTTGAAACTCGTGCACAATATGCTACGAGTTCCGTCATTGTTTCTGCAGATTTATTTGCAGGTTGTGAATAATTAATAATTGATACTTTCAACGTATTACACCGTCCCATCTATATGTTCTAATTGGTTTATTTTGTTCATACTTAATAGCCGCATTCCATACAGCCATCCATTTTTCTTTTTCTTTAGGATTTGGTAAATCTACAATTTTAAAATTAGAATAAAGCCAATGCTCAAATGCTTCTGTATCGTCCTGTTTCATTTTAGTCCCACAATCCTTGATAATACTTACCAAATAAACGGAATCCGTTTTGTATGCGCTCTTCTACTTTTTTCATACCATCGTAATCGCATTTGTAGGTGTCGTTCGGCCCACGTCTCATTTCAGTATACTTGTGGTCGCCCTTGGGTACTTCATTGCCTTTGGCATCTACAGGCACCCACAGTATATCATGCTCACCTTCACGGAAAGCATCTTCCCATGAGTCATCTGCCTTATGTTCAAAGGCAAAAATCATTTCGTCCATGACCCAATCCCAACGCTTGAAGTGATTGGCATCAGTGTCATATTCATTCTCTTTTGGCCAGCAATTCCAAGATTGCAAATCAGTAGGAACATCTTCGTCATCGACAAAAGGAGCACCGTGCTTATCTTTTTTCAATTGTTTCAACATTGGCAAAATAATATCGGACAATGTGTGATCCATGCTCCATGTGTCCCATTTATCAATCTTTACATAATTGATTTGAGGATATATGCGATCTAACACCCACAGAATTGTTCGGCTGATGGGCACCAAACGGTCAGACCACTTTTCAACCCATTCCGGATGGTCAACATATTTGTAATTGCGTTCTTCTTCAAGTGAACGAATTGGTGTTTTGTCGCGACTACACTTAGACCAGTCGGTCCAAAAGAACATATAGTCCAAAATTGTATATGGACTAATCCAGTGATTGCGGTAATTTGATTTATAGATCTTCATCTTTGTCTTCACCTATTGATGTGAAAAAGTTTTTAATTTTCAATTCTTCTGGCCAAGTGCTACCATAGTCATTATCAGCATCGGATATAGACAGTGCTTCTTCTTTAGAAACAATCCGATGGCTAATAATTTGTTCACCAATATGTACTTGACTAAATTCTTTAGCCTCATTCAGTGTAACTGTATCCAATGCCCACTCCGCTTTGCCTTTTGGTACTTCAACCATATAGCGCATACGAAATGTACTGACACATTCTACAAGAACATATTCGGTTTCTTTTTTGGTGATAGTCCAACTGCCATCGCCGTTGTCTTTCCAATCTAAAGTGTCGCCTTCTTTCCAACCAAGCTCTTCACAAACACCTTCACCTAAAGGCAAAATCAATTCGCCATTTTCGTCTTCTTGAATAGTCACAATCTGTTTCATAATTAACACCTTTTCCATTCTACAAATTTCATTTTTGCTTCCAACCCACTAAAAGTATTTTTGCTAACAATCTTAACAGGATCCGATCCTTTTAAAACCATTTCATTAATATCTTTTTCGTTGATTGTCTGCGGCCATATAACCACATTATAACGGTTTTCTATGATCTTGTCAAGCACCCGGCAAATGTCCTTATTTCTCGGCTCATTGTCAACAATCATAATTAATTTATCTTTTGGTAAACTAGACATCTCAACTTTACCAAAAGCAGAACCTGCAACAGCAATCGCATTCGGTAAAAATAAACTATCAAGTGCACCCTCAACTACATAAATTGGTTTGGTTTTGTCTACTTCATTCAAACCAAAAATCATTACATCCTCGTCTTTAATTTTGATTTGCACATAACGTAAACTTTCGTTTCTCAATCCTCTGCAAGTTACTCCTGACAATTGTCCATTATTGTTATAGAAAGGAATAACAAGTCTGGGTTCTTCAGTTATAATTTTTTCTTTATACTTTTCGCTGAGTTGAACAATGTCCTTCATATTTTGAATGAAGTACAATCGTTTGAATTTGTCCCTGGGAATTTTTCGTTTCAAACAAAATTGAACTGCTTCATTGTCTTCGGGCAAAGTATCGAGCCTATCTAATAATTTATCTAAAAGTGTTTCTTCAGATTTTTCAAATACAGGTTCCTCCATCTTAAATTTATCTTCAATCTTTTGATGTGGTTTATTTTGAGGTAAACCCTCATTGTATCTTTCCATAACATATTGATTGTATGTCATTCCATCTAGTTGTTTCAGGAATGAACCAAAGTGCATAGCTGCGCTGCAATTATGACACTTATAGTACAAATCATTTTTTGCAGGATAAAAATATCCTCGTGTTTTGTTTTTCTTTTTAGAAGAATCTCCGCAGAGAATACAACGACAGTTATACAACCTTTCGCTTTTCTGTTTGAACAGAGGTAAGCGATTGCTTATCAATCTTAAGTATTTTAGATCAGTGAATAATGACAAGGTAGACTCCTATACGAGTCTCAATTATAATATACTTTGGTTACGGTGTCAACCGTTTAGAACAATTTTTCTAGCTTCAGATGAGCCAAAACATAACCAACAACCAACGCGCCGCCCATTATCATCCAGCGCCATTTTTCAATGGTTTGAATTTTTTCGGCAATTGCTTTATGTTGTTCTGTGGCAGATTTGGTTTGATCATCTAATTTTTCTATTAAACGATCATGTTTTGTTTCAATATCTTTATGTAGGTCATCTCTCATATCGCTGATACGTGAATGCAATACTGTATAGTTTTGATCCATCTTTTCTTCAAGCTTAACCATTGTTTGATTTATGGATGTTACTTGTGTTTCTAGAACGGACACTCTGACATCTGTGTCAAGATCTCTCGTAGTGGTTGTATTATCCGGCATTTGGTTTACCTCGTTTGAACATAGCGTTAGCTGTTGTCCATTTTTTCTGTGCTTTTTTACCTACGGGTACATCTGTGCCTAGACCTTGTACACCCGCGGTTGCCATTGCATTATTTGCTGCAACTGCTGGGGCAGCTGCGTCCTCAGTAAATTGTTTAAAAGTAAACAGTTTGTTTTTTGTTATATATTCTGTTACCTCATTTAATTCTGATGCTAAATCTTCTTCAATTCTTAGTAAGAAGCGAGATTCCAAATCAATTGACTCTTTACCCATTGCAAGATCTTCTTTAACTAAAGAATATGCTGCAGCAAGTGAAACTAATTTTTTATTTTCAATTGGTACTTTATTAATGATACGTTTTAATCTATATACTAATCGATGCAATAATGTGTAGGCATCGCGCTCTTCAACAGTATTAAGATTTCTCATAAGTTTTAATTCTTTACCCTTCGCATCAATAATACCAAGACGATATGCCTCAGTATTTTCAAAGGGAGTAACTAACATATGAAGTATTCTATACGTTATAATTGAATCTACAAATTTACCCATTTAAATCTTCTTTAAATTATTTAAAACGATTTCGTCTATTTCTATATCTTTTTCTAATATTTCTAAACCAGGAGATACTATTATTTTAATAGGCATATAATTTAAAAATACTAAAAATGCTTTTATTTGAGGCCAAACTTTTTTCTCAAGTTTAAAAAACAACATTTTTGTAGTTGCTTCTATACCAAATAAATTTCCCAATACTATTATATGATTTAGAATTAGACGTTCTTTTAATTCTTTCCCCACGTTATGTTTTCTTAACAATCTTTTTATATACTTAAATCTTTTAAGATCATCTAAGAATTCATCCATTCCTTTACAATAAGGATTATCATAATTTTTTATAGCATACATAGTAAAATTATCTTCAGTCAATTCAAATGTCATATTTTTACCATGTTAGTGTAATGCAATCCAAACTCCATTTGCGTATACTTGGACTTTGTTCGCTGTTACATTATATATAATGTCTCCATTTGCAGATGTTAGAGCATTTGCCTGGTTGGATGTATAGTTAGGCAATCTAAAAGTATTTGCTGTTACAGTGCCAGTTATATTTACATTAGTTTTTATATTACTTAATAATGTTGGTAATGTAATACTTTTACTGGTATTAGATTGTACGATATACATTAGGTCGGATGCCAATGTACTTGTTGCTGCAGGTAATTCTGATATTTTTAATTTTGCCATTTTTTGTTTCCGTTAATTTTTTATTTATTACCTTAAATACAATTGTGTGAGATTAGCGGAATTAACAGTAATAGTACCAGATTCTACAAATGTATACCTTACAAAATTATTTTCAGTTATAACATTGGCAGCGCCCGTTATTGATACTGAATAGTTGCTCGGATGTCCAAAAATAACCACACCCGAACCGCCCGCACCACCAGTTTTAAGTGCCGGGGTTGGCTGAGGAGAAGGCCATTTAGATTGACCACCGCCACCTCCCCCGGTGTTAACATTTCCCGACAAAGCTGAAATAGTTCCATTTCCTCCATCACCACCTCCACCCACGCCGCCTGCTCTGGTTACAGGAACTAATCCAGGTGTTGTTGCGGTATCATTACCGGCACTTCCCCCACCTGCATAGGCAATATTTGCCCCGGATATGGTGGAATATATACCATACCCACCAGTACCACCTGTACCCACTGCACCGCCTGCAGTGCCAGATTGTCCTGCGCCACCGCCACCACCTGAACTGACGTATGGATTGGACGACCCGCCAGGATTGCCTTGTCCAGGTGTTCCTGCCCCCACCGGCGAGGAGCTACCTGCTGCTCCGCCACCTGATCCACCCGATTTGCCCTTGAAGCCATCCCCTAATGGACTGGCATACCCTGAACCGCCGCCGCCGCCTAT
>Ga0208974_1001182_pt1 | contig 10318 bp, 14 predicted proteins | sample GreLakmeER15MSRF_FD_187699 | JGI IMG/M metagenome (GOLD analysis project Ga0208974, IMG submission 187699) | Freshwater lentic microbial communities from great Laurentian Lakes, MI, USA - Great Lakes metaG ER15MSRF (SPAdes) | ecosystem: Environmental > Aquatic > Freshwater > Lake | place: Great...
GAAGATTCAACTACTAACCTTGACGAAGTTGCTAGGGATTTGAACCTTGTGCGGGCGGAGAAGATTGGAACTGGTTGCGTTGTGATTCACCGTTCTGTATTTGAAAAGTTTCAGGAAGCCTTCCCGGGCCGTGTATACCTTGAGCCGGACGGTGTCGGGGATGAGGCAAAGAAGAAAGCCCCAATCCAGAGCTTTGAATACTTCAGGTATGCGCTTGACAAAGAGGGGTTCTTCATCGGGGAGGACTTCATGTTCTGCAACGATTGGAGGTCAACTGGGGGCGAGATATGGCTGAAGGTGGATGCCATTACGCGCCACTATGGGACGACCCACTTTACCTGGGATGCAGCAGCACTCCAGCCAGTGGCAATCAAGGCTCCTGGGGGCTCCTAGGCCCATCTCCGAGCCTTCTGCAGCCCATCTCGTAGGCTTCCTGCAGGTTCTTCCTTCGCACCTCGGCGACGCCATTAACAAAGTTATACGATGTCCCGTCTGAGAATGTAACAATTCCATCAAGGGGGCGACCAACTCGAACTCGCTCAAACGGGTCGTAGCCCTGCACTGCCCGTCTGATGATCTTCTTTGCCAGTTCGTATCCCTTGTCGCTCATGTTCCTCCAAAAGAAATAGGGTCGGGCTTTCGCCCGACCCTATTCTAGTCTACTTCGTCAGTTGACGATTAGACGGTTACGCGAACCTTCGCGTTGAACTGAGGAGCCTTGTTCGCAAGACCAAACATCACATACATAATGTAAAGCTTGGACAGTGCGCCGTTCACGCCGACTGGAATCTCCAGCGTCGTGATGCTATCAGCGCCAAGGTACGGCAGTGACCAGGTGTCCTCGTCAATGATGTACATGTCGCGATAGTTCGTGGTCGTTGCCCCGCCAATGGTGTACGAACCAATTCCGTCGCCCGCAACCGCAAGGATTGGGAGAGCGCCGGCAGCCGTAACCACCTGACCGAACGTTGCGCCAGCGGCCTGATCATCAGCAGGTGCGTTGTAGCGCACAAGGCTGGTGAGTTCGTTCACAATGCCAGCGTAGTCCGTTGGCGAGCAAACGAGAGCCGATGGGTTACCACCGTTGTTGAGAACTGAGGCAACAGCCGAGTTGATCGTTGCGAGGTAGGCAGCGGTGCCCTTGTTCGCAATGACGCCCGAACCAGTCGCGCCAAGAAGCTTGCGGAGACCGTCAAACCCGTTCGCGTCATACGCGCCGAGCTCGGCGGTCGCGCCTGCACCCGAGGTGACGGTCGCGTTGCCCTGGAATACCTGCTTCTGAAGCTTCTGCGCGATGGCGGTTACGCCACCGGCAAGCTCAGCAGAAAGGCCGTTGAAAGGCGAGCCGCCACCCGTAAGGGCGAACTGCTGCTTCAACGTGATCCCGCGACGGGTGGCAAGCACGGCGACGTTAGTCGTCTGGCGAGCGTACGTGTTGGAATCATCGGTCACGGTGCCGGTCTCCGTCTGGAAGACGGCGTCACCGTAAGCGGTCTGCTGGTTGAACGCGTGCACAAGGCCGTTTGCAGGCTCCTTGCGCAGACGGTCAAACATTGGGAATCGCTTTACAAACAGCGAGTAGAGGATTGGCTCAAGGTCCTGACGGATAAGAGCCGCGCCGCCGCTGCTGTCCAAAAGCTTGGAAATGTTTGGGTTCGCGGTAGCAAGGCGGTTAAGGATATCAGCCGAAGCCTGCTTCCCCGTCTCGCGACCAGCCTGAATGTCAAGTGCCTCGCCGAGCTCGGACGTGCTCATCTTGCCAAACTTCTTGCGAAGTTCGCGCTGGACAGCATACGCCTCTGCTACGTCAAGATTGTCATCCGCACTGGCGGTGCGGCTGACGATTGCGGTGTCATTCAGGGACTCAAGTCCCTTGTGAACATCCTGCAGCTTCTCTCGAAGTGAGTCGCTCATAATTTTTTACTCCTGTGCGTCAAGAAGACGCGCGATGAACGGGTCAAGCCACGGGGCTTTTTCACCGTTCGTGGATTTTTCGGTATTAGTTACCGCCTGCTTACGACCCATAGGGACATTGATCAAACGACCAACGAGATCCAGAGCCTTAGCAAGTTCTCCCTCGACCTTGGCCTTGTGCTCCGACAGTTCGGTCAGTTCCTTCTTGAAGGAAGCGACCTCCTGTTGGGCAGCGATGGCTGCATCGAGTGCCGACTTGGCGATGGCGGCTACCTCCTCCAGAGAGGCAGTGACATCTTCGGCTGGTTCTGCCTCGGCAACAACCTCAGGCGCCTCAACGGCGACCTCGGCTGCAACGTCAGCAACAACATCTTCAGCGATCTCAACGACCGCATCGGACTCAGAAATTGGGGCCTCAGCTTCTGGCTCGCCGTCCTTCTGGACACCAAGACCCGCAAGAACCGCGACGCGGTCCTCTTCGCTGAGATCGGTAAGAATGCTATTGATGCCATCAAGAACCTGATCGCTCACGCCACTCTTGTAGCGCGGGCCCTTGTCCTCGTCGGCAACCTTGGCCTTTGGCTCTTCAGCCGGCGCTGGCTCCGGTGCTGGCTCTGGGGCTGGCTCTGGGGCTGGCTCTGGGGCTGGGGCAGGGGTTGGCTCAAAAGCCTTCTCAACTGACTCAGTGTCCTCTTCCTCAACCTTTGGCTCAATTGCCGCAGGGGCAGCAATTGGGGCCGCTGCATCGCCTTCTGTGCTGACCGTAACGGTCACGCGGGTCTTCTTCTGCTCTAGGTCTTCCACGATTACTGTCTCCTTGTCGGCTTCAGCCGACTTCATCGCCTCAACGGGCTCTACTACTTCTGGCATCTCTCCCGGAACTTCCGGTGCATCTGCCGACTCTGGGGCTGACTGCCCCTCAACTTCAACTGTCTCAACAACAAGACCATCAAATGACTTAAGCGAATCAATCTTGCGCAGCGTGGAAAACTTATGTCCGACCAGCTTGTCGGTCTCGTTCCAGCCATCGCCACCCTTGCTCCAGATTCGGATCAAAGCCGCTGGATCTTCTGGGGTTGCATTGATCTTGAAGTCGGAATCGGGGACGCCGAGGGTGCCCTCGCGCATTACATGCTCAACTCGACCGCGAGCCGTACCGCCGCTAGAGCCCCAAGAAACAAAGTCGCCTTCTTTGACGCTGTCGGGGGCGGCATTTTCAAAATTTATAACGTCGGCGTCTTCCCGATAAGGCGCACCATCCGCTAGGCGGAGGCTCTTTATTGCATTCTGAAGATATGATCGCTGATTGGCAGGAATGCCAACAACGGAGGTCTCAAGAAGCTTTACGCTCTCAATGATGTAGGTATCTTCGCCGCCGTCACCCTTCTTCTTGGAGACCTTGTCAACCTTTGCGCCAATAGAAAGACCAAGCTTTACACCGCGCTTAATGGCGCGATATGTCTTCATGGCTAGTGGGTTCTCGTCCTCGCCGACAACGCGAACATCAATGTCTAGGTCATAGACCTCTGCGCCAATTTCTGTGTCAAAGCGCTTAACAATCCGGGCATCCGTAACCGAGCCGAACAGGTCGTCGGGAACGTCGTAGTTGTGATTGAGGAATACAGTCATGTTCTGCTTGGCAGTCTCCTGCATGGACTGAAGGGCCCCTATGGTCATCTCGTCGCCGTGGAGGTCCCTGATCGTAGACGAGGTAGTGCCGCGTACGTACAGGTCGCCGTTCTCGGACGTGTACGCCTTGAGGGCATTTGTGTAAAGCTTAAAATCCACTTTGCCTCCGTATACGGTGATATGATTCTATAATAGTTACCATTATTGCGATAAGCGTCAAGACATGATTTTTCTATGTATTGACACCATTTCCTTGGCCTTCTAGGCTCAGGGCAGTATACACCGCAAATGGAAGGTAGTGATTAAAATGAATTTTCTGCTAGTTATCGCGGTTATTATGTCTGGCGGGGTTGAGGTTGAGGATGGCATTGCCACCCACTACAGCCACTCGGCAGGCTGGGAATCTGTCCCCCATGTTGCCCTCCCGGGGTGGAGATATACACCCCCGAGCAAGGTCTATGCGGAATCAATTGGGGCGCTAAGGAGAATGCCAAGGGTCATCAACCTTTGCAACAAAAAGACTGGAAACTGCGCGGTTGTCCTAGGGGTTGACTTCTGCGGGTGCAACGGTAGGCCGAAAAGGGGCGATGAGCGAATAGCCGACATGTCGTACTCGCTCGTAAGCGACCTGAAACTTGATTGGGGTCTAGGTGTTTACAAAACAACCCTAAACACTACATTCTCACCAGAATGGTTAAGGAAAGTGCTTTCTTTCTTTACTGGGGCTTAAAGGTGGTATAATCTGCCGATGGCAGACTGTAAACTATGCGAAGAGATAAACTACTCAGGCGACCAGATCAAGGATTTGGCTCGTGCGCTAATCCGACTCCAGCGACAGATCCAGCCAGTCATTGAGGGGTATGAAAAGGGCAGGCGATCCCACCCCCGCTGCGCTTGCTGCGGCATACTTGCCGGAACCGAGCACCTAGTTTCCGAGCTTGCCCCAGAGCCTATGATCCCTCGCGCTAGGGGCCAAAAGAGATACAGCGTCTGCCAGTGGTGCTATAGGGACCTACACAAGTCGCGCCAGAGCGTTCCCCAACGAAGGAAGATCCAGGCCAGGATTGACGAGATGCTTAAGGGCGAGGACGAAGAGACAGCGGACACAGATATTGACAGCATCATGAGGGCTATCCATAATGAACTCATGGGCACGCCGCCAGTGCACCACTACACGGGGGAAGACGATGACGACACCCAGCGTTGATTCCACGCTGGTAGTCCAGTTTACAAATGGAACCTTTGTGGTGCCGGTCTGGTGGGCGAAGTCGCTGAACAGGCGGACAGTCAACTACGTTGAGGGAGTTCGCGTAGTGGACTGCTCACTTGACGAAATGCAAAATTTTGTAAATACTGATGCAGTAGACGGAATATTTATAGACGCAATCAGGAAGCAGAGAAGCGGGGTAAACCGATAAATGGCTGAACAGCGTTCGTTGATTCAAAGGATATTTGGCGGCTCACAGCCTTCGCTCGGAACCGAAAAGGCGCTTCCTGCGACCGTGCCCGACTCAAGTCCATACGCCCGAGGCGCCGCGGGGCTCCAAAGCGTTACAAAGATGAGCACAGAGCAGTTGCGCAGGTGGTCGCGCATTAATCCGTGGATTCGAGCAGCAGTAAACCTCCGCCGAACCCAGATAAGCCGATCAAAGTGGGACATCGTTGCCGTTGAGCCAGGGATTGAGCCAAACCCGAAGACTGTTTCAAAGATAAAAGAACTTCTGCGCCATCCAAATCCTAAGGGCGAGTCGTGGCGTTCATTTATTGAGCCAGTCGTTGAGGACATCCTTGTACTTGACCAAGGAGCCATTGAGGTGGAAAAGACCGTTGGCGCTCGGCTTAGTTCGCTCAACCCGGTTGCCTACCTTTGGAATAAGGACGCCGCTAGGATCGCTTTTGACACCTCGTGGGACGGAAGGGACGACAACAAGCCGCGCTACTACGAACTGGACAACACCGGAAGGCAGATCGCTGCATACAAGAACGACGAGCTTATCGTGATCATTGCCAACGCAGTGACCTACAGCCCGATAGGCCTCTCTCCTCTTGAAGTGCTTGCGGAGACTATTGAATCAGACCTCAACGCCGCGTCCTACAACGCCAAGTCCGTATCGCAGGCTGCCCCTCCAGGAATCCTTCACCTCGGTGAGGGTGTTCGCCCGGATCAGGTTGACGCCTTCAAGGCGTACTGGGAAGGCGAAGTCGCGGGAAAGAGCCAGATCGCCATCACCGGTGGCGGCAAGGGTATTCAGTGGATGCCGCTCGCTGCAACAAACCGAGACATGCAGTTCATGGAGTGGCAGGTGTACCTTGCCCGAAAGATCTGTGCCGTGTTTGCGGTCCAGCCGCAAGACATCGGCATCTCCTTTGACATCAATAAGAGCACTGCCGAGACCGGCGCCGCGTTTACCTACGACAACGGCATCGTTCCGCTCTGCGACCTTATCGCCGAGTACATCACGCGAGAGGTTGTCGGCAGGTACGACAAGAATCATCTCCGATTCGTATTCACAGAGGTTGGGCGAACAGCCCAGCAGGCAATTGCCGAATACAACAAGATGGCCCTCGGCGGCTTGCCTTGGCTTCGCATTAATGACGCCCTCCGCGAGCGCGGTCAGGACGGAATCGGCGAAATTGGAGATCAGATCCTGTTCCAAACGCCAAAAGGCTATGTACCATCAGACCGCTACGGGGAATACCTTGACAAGGTTGTGTTCGGCACCGCTGCGGTCAACGAGCCGCCAACGCCAGGGGGCTCGGACCCAGAGGGCTCAGAGGGCGTTCTGGACGGCGAGGACATGACACCAGAGCCAGCCGCAACGACTAACCCAGCGCAGATACCAGCAAAATCCAGCAAGTCCGTCGGTGACTCAATCATCGTGTGTGATATTGACGGCGCGCTAACCGACGGCGAGGATGCCGATCAGGTTAACGAAGTTGTTGCTAGCCATCTAAGAAAAAAGTCTGATGGCAACAGGATCTTTATCGTGAGCGATAGGTCCATAAAGAGGCTTGATGAGACCAAGTCTTGGCTTGAAGACAATGACATCCCGCACGATGAGATCTACCTGAGTGACTTCCCGTCTGGCGCCGGCCTGCAGTTCAAGAAATACAAGGTTTCCAAGATACTGAAGGAAAATGGCAATGTGACTGAGGCGATTGATGGCGACGCCGATGTTCGTTCGGCTTACAGGGATCTTGGCGTTCAGAATGTTCACGGCCTAGATGACCTCACTAGCACCCACAAGGCTGTGGACTACACCGGTATCAATCTTGATGTTCCCGCCGCAGTTAAGGCAGAGGCCAAGCGTGGTCTTGAGTGGAGGCAGGAATTTGGTCGCGGCGGAATCGGACCAGGTCAGACGACTGCTCGAATGCTTGTCGGCAACGCCATGACGATTGCGCGAGTGCGCAAGATGCGTGCCTTCCTTGCGCGTCATGAGGTTGACAAGCAGGGCGAAGGATTCAAGCCAGGTCAGACTGGCTTCCCATCTGCTGGGCGAATTGCATGGGCCCTCTGGGGTGGCGACGCCGGTGTTTCATGGTCCAACAAGGTCATGCGACAGGTTGAGGCGCGCGAGAGCAAGGATTGAGCGACAAGTTCTATCATCCATCTACTTGCTTCTGTATCCCCTGCCGAGTGCTAGGATCTGAGAAGAAGCATGGTGGGGGAAATGCAAGAACAGATAGTGCAGAAGCTCCTGAGAGCACTCCAAAAGGATCTAAAAAGCGTCGCAAGGGCACTAAATAGCGCTGGCGGGCAACTAGATCTTACCGAGTCTGAGAGCAGGGCTATTCGTTCAGTCAGCAGAAAAATTGACAGGCTATCCCTTGACATACTTATGACTGAAGATCTTCTAGAGCAGGGCAGGACGGAGGAGCTCATATGAAGAGAACAAATATCAAGCGGTCAATAAAACACAAAGACCCAGTGACCAAAGAGGTCCACTATGAGGTCTACATAAGGGATCGCGGGTGCGTTGCGGCAAGGGTCGGTATGCCTGGGTCCTGCGGCAGTCAGTTCGGACCACAGTCCAACCCCCCAATGGAGCTTGACCATGTCAACGGCTCTGGTCTAGGTAATAGGGGTCCCTCAATCGCTGCCAACCTTGTGCTGCTTTGCGGTCTGCGGTCTGCACCATAGAATGAAGACTGAACAGGCACGAATATGGCGCCCAGCGCTCAATGAGTACCTAAAAAAGCACTATAGTTAAGCATAGAAAATGCCTGCTGTTGACATGTCAATGGGAGGCGTGCATAATCATCTAATGAACTATGACGGAGGGCTGAATGGCTAATTGCGTACTTTGCGGTAAGCAGGTCGTCACGCCCAATGCGTCTAGGTGCTGGTGGTGCAACCACAAGCACCGATCGAGTTCCGCTCTTGCCTCACTTGAGGCTCGTGCAAAGGAAATTGAATCACTGAAGGCATCTGGGATGACGGTGGTTGACATCTCAAGGAAGCTTGGGATCAGCAGGCAGCGCATTTACCAGATTCTAGGAAGGGTAAAGAAATGACCGAATCGCGCGAAATTGAATTGGAACTTCGTGGCCGAGGTTGCTTCATGGCGGCGCTAGAGGCTCATGGTGTTGCCTCAGACATGGAGTACGCAAGCACAATTGAAAAGGAGAAGGTAATCCTTTCGCTCGTAGCAGATTCACGCGAACTGCTTGAAGGCAGTCTTTTGGAGTCTGGGGAGAATCTTGACTCCGAGGATCGTCTCTGGGTAGATCGGGGCATCAGCCTTGCTTGTGAGGAGTGGCTACGGAATCCAGAGGATCGCCAGTTGGTGGGTGTCTAAGCTAAGCGGGGAAAAGGGCAAGGAGTGGCGCAAAATGCAGCGCGTCGCTTGCTCAATGATCTGGCAGGTGATAGACGACTCTTGCATTCCCCACGATGTCGTGGCACAATACCTTAAGTGTCATCCGCAGTATCTAACGGACCTGCGGTTTGGTCATGTGAAAATGAGTAGGCCGATGATGGCTAAGATCAGTGACTTTCTCGGAATTCCCGAGGAGGAACTGTTTAAGGATTATCTGCGCGAAAGCGCAGCGTTGAAGAAGGGAAGGAGTTAGAGATGGCTTACGGTAATTCAGCAGCACCAGAAAAGCGAAAGGCATTTGCGGCTGACTACGTTGAGGTAGCAGACCGAATCAGGGCTTGGTACGAAGCCTACCCAAACGCAAGAATTGAAACCGAGATTGTCCAGATCACCGACAAGATCGTCGTCGTGAAGGCGCAGGCATTCCGTGGTGAGACCCAAGACGAGAAGCCGGCTGGCGTCGGTCACTCCTCAATGGGCATCCCGGGCAGCACTCCATACACTCGTGGCTCTGAACTTGAGAACACCGAGACAAGCGCAGCAGGTCGAGCACTCGTCATGGTCGAGCACTCGTCATGGCTGGGCTTCCTTCAAAGAAGGTTGCATCTGGCGATGAGATTCGCGCCAAGAGCGGCGCAGCACCTAAGGCTGATCCAGTTGTTGCTGCGGCAAAGAACATCTTTGATGATGTTGAGATCAAGGAAAGCCCAGTGGTGCTTGATTGGCTATCTGCGATTGATGGCGCGAACGATGCGGCAGAACTGCAGCGTGTTGGGCAGGAAATCGCAAGCCTTGACCTAAGCGACAATGAGCGCGGCGTACTTCAGAGTGCTTGGAAGAACAAGCGCGCGAAGTTTGCCTGATGGAGTTGATTCGCTACGAAGAGCGGCACCCAGAGCACGTTAGCGTAAGCGAGCTACGCGAGTTTCTCGCGTGCCCACTGCGCTGGTGGTACAAGTATCGCCTTAGCCTCTGGACCGATAAGACCACGCCGTTCTTTGCGCTTGGCACCTCAGTCCACTCTGGCCTACAGCACTGGTACGAGCCAGTTGCTGGCGGCAAGAAGGATGGGGACCTGACGAAGGCATACGAAGCCTATCGCACAACCTACGCAATAGAGTCCGCCAAGGTTGACTGGATGTCTGAGAAGGATGCCGACCCAATTGGTCAGCAGGCAATGGGTCAGGAAATGCTCCGTGCCGCATTGACCGAGGGTGATGACTGGACTGCGCATGCAGTCGAGCGAACAATGTTCTCCGAGATCAAGCACAGCCGACTTGGCAAGTTGCCGATCAAGCTGAAGGCACAAGTGGACATGATCACAGAGGGAAAGGACGTTGTTGAGCATAAAACCGCCTCTCGCCGATGGGAAGAGGGACGAGAGCACGGCGATGTTCAGGCAACGGCGTACGCACTGTCAGTTATGGAGAATTTCGGTCACAACCCAGAGATTACATTCAATATCATCAGCAAGCACGCAAAATCTCCAGTCGTTGACCGAAGAGTTACGCATCGCGGTCAAGACGACATAGATAAGTTGTACATCTCAGTGAGGGCGTTCCTAGATGCGCAGGAAAAGGGTGTATACCCCAATCCAACAGCATTTGCGCACGCCACATGCGAGTATAGGAGGATTTGTAACGAATGGGAGAGTCATCCGCAGAAACTTCCAGAGCGAAAAGTGCTAAAGACGATGGTTCCGGGACTAAGGGAGAGCAGATCAGTCAAGGAGTAGCGGGTAAAACGCTTCCCGAGTGGCACGAATGGATCGTTCAGAAGAATCCTCAGGGCAGGATGGGCGATTTTATGTCTGCGGTGACCGGATCGCTCCTCACCAAGCCCCAACGCTCGCATCTGGCGACAATTTACAAGAATTACCCAGGTGGAGCCAAGGCAATGATGGCGGGAATATGCTTTGTTGCGATTACAGAGCCGAAAGGTGATCCAGTTTC
>Ga0208974_1001185_pt1 | contig 10299 bp, 18 predicted proteins | sample GreLakmeER15MSRF_FD_187699 | JGI IMG/M metagenome (GOLD analysis project Ga0208974, IMG submission 187699) | Freshwater lentic microbial communities from great Laurentian Lakes, MI, USA - Great Lakes metaG ER15MSRF (SPAdes) | ecosystem: Environmental > Aquatic > Freshwater > Lake | place: Great...
AAGCATCTGTGGCGTTTATATCAGCCTTTACGGGTAAGGTCTGTAAAGATAGCAAGCCTATACATAGGCATAACTGTAGCCCTAGCTGTCGCAGCGTTCGCAAGCTAGCGCCCTTCGGGGCTTGCGTTCCGCGCAGACAGCGTACCCGATAGGTCAAGCATTTAGTTAAATTGTGGATAACTTGAGCAGGGCTCGGGCGTGTTGTCCACAGGTTTTTAGCCTCTGTGGATAACTTAATTGCGTACCTGCCTAGCGTTATCCACATCTACCAACGTTATATCTAGCAGCCCACATCTAGTGCATTGTAGGCATTTAACGTTAGGTGGTAGGTGGTCAGATACTACGCGTTCAAGCTGTAGCGTTACGGTTTTGCATTGTCTGCATCTAGCCTCAATATAAAGCATAGTTTGTAACCCCATTATCTAATAATTATCGGGTGATGAAATTGCATATAATTAGCAAGCTCTAGGCGTACTACCAACTTTGTTACATCTTCACGGACAAAGTGATTATGTACAATAGGCCTAAATGGCTGTAAAGCCTCTACAGGCACTATAAATAGGCCGTCTGTAAACCTAAAGACTAGCCGGTGATAGGCGCTTTCTAAGTCTTTGAACAGAGGCAATATGCTCATTTGTTGCAGCTTTGTATAGGCTACAAAAGTAGGCTGTGTATAAGAGTAATTACACCATAAAACCTCTAAATCACCTATGTAGCTCTCAAAGCCGTTGCCCTGTTTTTCGTTTATATGGAAATCGGTAAAATAGTACTTAGGCGTAGCCGTCAATACCCACGGGTATACTGTAGTTAGGTAGTTAGCTACCTTTGCTTCACGCTCTAAACCTAACTCTGTCTGTCTAATTGGTTGCACGGTTAGCCCTCTCTGTATCGCTTAATAGCTCATCTGGAACAGGCTCACGCTCTGCTATCGGGTCTAGGTTACGCCCCGCCTCTAATAAAACCTCTGCGTGGTCATTGGGATTTAGCCATTTATCGCCATACTGCCTTAGCCATACAGGCTCGCATTGGTTAGCTTTGACTTTATCGGGGCATAAATAGCCTTTATATGGCTTGCCTGTTTTATTAGACAAACCCTCTATTAGCACTCTATGACCGTGTTTACATATTGGCGGCTCTGGCATTGGCTCTGCCCCTAGTTTGGCTTTTAGGGCACTTATAGACTCAGCGGCGCTAGGTACTGCACCGCCCGCCCCGCGTGTCTGTAATGGCGCTTGGATAGCCTCTACCTTCTCCATATCTTGCCTAGTAGGCCTGCCTGCACCGCCCGGGGTAAGCAAGCCAATACAACGCCCATAGCTACTGGTCACGCAATTTTCTACCCAAAAATTAGCGTTTACGCCACGGTCTGACCTAACCTCTAGGGCATAATCTACAGCGCTTGGTTTATCATCTTCATAGTTTTTATAGGCCTCAGCTCTAACTAAAATATAGCCGTTTTTTATGTCTATGTCTTCTATGTACGCTACTAAGCGTAACCCTGGAAACTCTGCCCGGGCTCTTTTAATTCTTGCGTTTACATCTTCGTAGCCGTCTAAAAAGCTCATTTAGTCACCTCTTTAAGCGCCTTAGCTATATTGCGCCCTCTTAGGTAGCCGTCACCGTGGCCCTCACGGTATCCCGTTCGGTAGGCAGCTAACATAAATAGCCCTACTATTAGTACTGTTAATGTAATTACTGCTAAATCAGCTAACATAAATCACCCTTTGTTAAGGCTGATAAAACTACTACACTAAGTAGCCCTCTCAGCGTGTAGTAAAAGTATGACCTATGCCTGCGACATATTGCTAGCTTTCTAGCGGCGTGTCTTTCTTTGTGTCTTTATCAGCCTTAGATTTGAGCCCATTACCAGCAAGTACCCCGCCTAGAGCGCCTGTTAAAAATATAGCTAGGGTTTGTAACAGCTGTATAAAATCTCTATCGTTTGGCGCTTGCGCCCCTATGGGCTGTGTTACAAAGACTAGGGCATATACCGCGCCTGTGGTTATAGTTAAAAAGGTTACAGCTAACACCGCGCCTATGAAAAAGATTAGCCGGGCGTGTATGTCCTCGGGCGTTAATTTTGTAGGTTGTCTACTCATTAGAATTAATTAAGTCCTCTGTACATATGCCCGTTGCTCTGCATTGAGGCGGGTTACACTCTGGCTTTTCCCAGTTTTTATAGTTTTGGCACGGATACCTTACCCAGCCGTCATAGCTACACCCTGCTAAGAGCATTGTAAGTACCACAGCCCCTAGCAGGGCTCGCACTATTTAGCGCCTAATCCAAATTGCTTTTCGTTAGGCTGTAATGCTTTAACTAACGGGCCTATCAAACCGGCAATAAAGGCGTTAGCCAATATTTTAGGGTCTGTAATTCCGGATAAGTATAGAGCTGCAACGCTTGCTAACGCGGCGCGCCCATAGCTCCACGCAGCCGCCTCTAGTTTTTTCTTGTTCATTTTTGCTCCTAAATGCCCCTTAGTTATTTTTGTGCAAGTACCGCTAACGTATGAGTACCGCTAGCAGCAACGCCATATAATGCCTCTGTATCCCCAATAATAAGACTTAGTTTATCGCCGTTATCTAACTTATAGCCGTTGCTAGTAGTTACGTTTGACCCGCCTAAATAAATAGCTCCACCGCCTAAATTATGTAAATAAATATTTTTGTAAGAATTGGCAGATACAATAATGCTAGCGGTTGTAGTTATAGTTACCTGCGTGCTAATTGGCATTTGTTACCCCTAACTTTAGGATTATCTTACCGGCTTTTTTAGCATTTACGCTTATTTCAAAGTGCATTTCATCTTTACGGTTACGGTAATCCCCGCCCCACGTTAGGCCATACTTTTTAGCTAGCGCTCTAAGCATTGGCACTTTATCAGCTGGAAACGTGCCTACAGCTGCTAGCGGGTGTTTAGTCGCGTTTAGGTCTATTGCTGTGCCGCTGCTATGGCAGCTAAGGCGGTCTGTGCTACCGCGTACCATACGAAACGCATAGCCCCAGTCATCTAGGCCGCCTTCATCTATTGGCTCTATCAGCGCGTGAAACTCAGCGGCAAAACCTACTAATAACGGTGCTACAGCCTCAGCGCATCTTAATTTAATTTTAGTGCCCGGCACGGGGTAACTTTTTATACCTATCTCTGCCGGGTCTTTGCTGGCAGGCCAACCGTTATAGCTCGTTAGCATCTATCCAAGCCTGCTCTATCTCGTTCCAGTCCCAACCTATTCCCTCGGGTCTAGGTGTTGGCGGTTGCCAATTAAAATCATTATCTAAAGTCCAAGACGGATATGGCTGTGGCGCAATAAATACATCTGCCACAGGGTCATATCTAAAACCTACACCAGCAAATCTTTTACGGATATTGCCATTGTAAGAAGTGCGTTTACAAGTTTGACTTCTGAAATTGCCATACCAAGTTTCGGTGTCTAAACCTTCTATTAGTTTGAATTCATCTATGCCAGTAATAACCTCAGTTACTATATTGTTTTCATCTAAAAATGCGTAATGTGCCATTATGCCCAACTCACATTTCCTGTGCCAGCGGTTATGGTGGCTCGCTTGTATCCACCGCTTGCTGCACTTTCTGTTCCTGTTAGACCAGCACCGATAGTAATTGTTCGGCTGTCTGGATAACGCAAAATTACTACACCGCTACCACCATTTACGCCGTCTTTGTTATCATATCCTGAAGCTCCCGCGCCCCCGCCTGTATTTACAGTTCCAGCTGTTCCAGTTCCACTTGCTGAATTAGTAGCAGCATTTCCGCCACCAGCAGTTGCAGTTCCACCAGCAGTTGAATCATTATCAGTTCCCCCACCGCCGCCTGCTCTTGCTACTGATGAACCTGTAATTGAAGAACTTAAACCAGCTCCACCATTACCGCCTTCAACACTGCCACCATTTTGACCTAAACCGCCAGCACCGCCGCCACCCGAGCCGCCGTAATTTCCTGAGCCTGTGCTTCCACCAGCGTAGCCTTGCGTTGGAGATGATGCCGCTCCACCTGCTCCAGTTCCACCAGAGCCACCACCAGAGCCACCATTTAATCCATTAATCAATCCGCTATTACCTACTCCAGCTCCACCGCCACCTGTTCCTGTAATTGTGCTAAATACTGAATCTGCCCCATTACTTCCGCGCCCTGTTGAACCTGTTTGACCAGCACCGCCAGCGCCTACTGTTACTGTGTAATTTGTATTTAATGAAATACTAATTGAACTCTCAGCCGAACCCCCACCGCCAGTAGTTTCACCAGTTACCGAATTACGATAACCACCTGCACCACCGCCGCCTGTGCCACCTAAACTGCCAGAACCCCTGCCAGAACCACCGCCACCAGCAATTACTAAATAATCTATTGTTACAGTTCTTGGATAATTCTGACTAGCAATAATCCCGAGTAAACTCATTACGCTATATCTCCTACTACCAAAAATGTATTAGAAGCGGTGCAGATAATAGAGGCGGCAGAATATCTAGCGCGTAGTTTAGGCGCTGTTGCTGTGGCACCTGTTGAATTAATAGTTACGCCTGCGCCTTGCGATACAGTTACTTGGCCTGCGCCTATCTGAGCTATATTTATTACATCACCTGCGCTAAAGACAGACGGTGGCACAGTTAGAGTTATTGCGCTGGCATTGTTTAGAGTTACTAGCTGATTAAGGTTAGCTGCTAAAAGCGTATATGTAGTGCCTGTTTCTGCATCAAACTCTAGTTTTAATCTAAGTACAGCTGTACCGCTAGTAACGCCGCCTGATAGCCCTGAGTCTGTGCCTGTAGTTATGCCCTCTATATCACCTGTTGCTCCGCTGACTACCCACGCGCTGCCTGTGTAATACCAAGTAGTGTTAGTATCTTTTGTAAATGCAAATTGCCCTTCCTGTGGGCTAGTTATTGCAGAGTTTCTCGCAGCCTCAGTAGCAAAAACTAAAATACCTTGCATTAAATAGCCGTTTACGTCCGCGGCTGTTAATACCTCACCTGTAGTGAAGGTCTTAAATCCTAAGCCCGCTGCCATTGTTACCCCCTTAGTAGGCTAAAACGCCTGTATCTAGCAGGCCGTATATAGCAGAGTCTAGTATAAAGCCGTCTATTATCGGCTCTAGTGTTGTTAGTGTCGTTTTCCAGCTGCCGGGCGTAATTGCCATAGATACGCCAAACACCTGCAAAGTTTTAGTTAAGGTAGATGAGCCTGGCTGGTTTGTAGTAATAGTTATAGGGTCAAAAAAATCAAGGTCTAGGGCCGCGATTATGCCGGCATTATAGTTATCTGTGTATAAATCTAGGGTAATGGCATCACATCTTATAGAGGTTTCTTTACGGCTAGCTACATAGGCTTGAGCGTAATCTAGGGCTACCGCGTCTGTCTGCATTAGTAGATTTTGTTGGTTATAGCTATGTGTAAAGTACTTGGCAATAGAGGCTGCATCTGTAGCTACCTGCGTAGTACCGCCTGTACGGGTAATGCTAGCCGCGTTAAATACCAACGTATCATCTAAGCGCCAAACAGCGTTGAAATAGCCTATAGCTGTGCCGTTATCGTTAAACACGGTAGGTGTACCGCCTATGCTAGCCGTGGTCACGTTTCTATCTTGAAAGACAAACGAGCCTGTAGCATCTACATAAAAAGCCCCGTACTCACTTAGGGTTACTGTGTTAAGGGCTGCAAGGCTAGTGCGCGCTGTGCCGGGGTCTGCCTGCATTGTAGTTAGCCCTGCATCTACGTCACGCATAGAGCTAGGCCAGCCTATCTGGTCTAATATTTGATTAACACGCGTACCGCTCAAATCTCCAGCGGTTGCCCCTGCTACTGTTGCTATCTGTGCATTTTGGGCAAGTCTAAACGCATCTACCGCCGTAATCGTGGTATAAGTAACCTCATCTGCGTTTTTAGGTGTAGTAGTAGTGTAGCTAGTGATAAAGCCGCTAAAGATAGGGTAGGTAGTACTAGCGTAAGTAGCTGTTATCTGCACTTTACGCATAGGGTCTAAAAGCCCTGCGTATGGCCCGCTTAAATTTTGTGGGTTAAACGCGCCTGTTTGGTCCACAATACGCATAGTTAGCGTACCTGTTTGGAATTGGTCGGCCTGTGGGTTACGGCCTCTATTTGTTTGTATTGTATCTACTACGTTAGACACATCTACAATTACTGCCGCGCTATCTGCTAGCACGTTTGTATCTAATATGCCTGTATCTAAAATCATAGCTTGAGCGAAGCTAGGCCCGGTACTAAAGTTAATAACAGCGTTTATTACTGGCAGGGTCATAGCCCACCGGTGTAACGCAACGGGTCACCCTTGCGCTCAATAGCTAAAATAGCATCTTGTACAGCTTTGTTTACTAAATCCTCACTACCTATAGCTCCTGCGTTTACCGTTACATAATAATTTTGCATAGCTGTATATCTATCAGCCGCTAAGTTATTAGTTAAAATATTTCTAGCGGTAATTTCTTCTAATTGTGCTGTGTAACGGTCTGCCGCTAATTGATTAGTTTCGGCAAAACCTGCCATAATTTGTTCTAATTGCGCTGTTAAACTAGCGCTAAAAAGTATATTGGCAGGGTTAGCCAATGAAGTGCCGGCAAACTCACTACTAGATATAGCTGCCACAGCATCATTAATTATGGTGGTAATTGTGTCAGGTGTCGTAGGCGTAGTAGTAGTAGTAGGCGTAGTAATAGGCGTAGTAGTAGGCGTAGTAATAGGCGTAGTAGTAGGCGTAGTAGTAGGCGTAGTAATAGGCGTAGTAGTAGGCGTAGTAATAGGCTTAGTAGTAGGCGTAGTAATAGGCGTAGTAGTAGGCGTAGTAATAGGCGTAGTAGTAGGCGTAGTAATAGGCGTAGTAGTAGTCGTAGTAGTCGTAGTAGTTGTACTAGGTGTTATTTTAAGCCCTGCCATTTTACCTAGTAGTAATAAAGCTTGGTCTAAATTATCTATATCAATTAACTTTTTTGGCATAAAACTATTTATTATTTTTTCTATATCTTTTAACTTAAATTCTTGTTTTTGCATTACACCTAGAACTTCTAAATCCATATTTAGTTTTTTAGCTAGGCGTTGTACCTCTATCATTGCTAATTCTTTTTCTTTTTCTGTAGTTGCCGCTCGTGCTACGGCTATAGCATCTTCTAACTGTGCCATAGTTTGTTTAATAGATAAGCGCGTTAGGTCATTAGCTAGCTGTAGTTTTTGCTGGTCTGTAGCATTAACGCCTAGTTTGTTTATTTCATCTTGTTTAGCTAATAGCGCTGCCTGTACCTGTATTTTATCTAAATCAAATATATCTTCACCCTTGCCTAAAGCTAGGGCGGCTTTATCTAGGGCTAGTTGGTCTTTCTTTTCTTTAGTTAAAGCCTTTGTTAGTGTTAGATTTTTTTTCAGATTTTCTTGTTCTTGTCTAAAGATTTGCCGTCTGATACGTGCCGCCGTGCGTATTTTTGCAGGGTCATCAATTTGCAATTTAATAAGGCTTCGTGCCAATTTTGCTATTGCGCCTTCATCTGTCTCAAAATATTTAAGTAAATCGTTAAAAGTCTGTGAAAAGAAACCTGTAGCCTGACCTGCTGCATAACCAAACGCATCACCTAAGCTGATAACATCTTTTTGTAAATCTTCTACAGCTACGCCCGTATTTTCTAAGCCTTTTACAAAGCCTGCGCCAAATGCTTCTTTAGCCTGTTCTGTAGCTTCCGATAGCCTGGCCATTTTGCCTGCTAAAGTGTCGGCAGCTTGACTAGATGAGCCCTTAAACTTTTCTGTTATCTCTGTTAGAACCTTATCAAAATCACGCCCGGCTAAATTAGCTGTAGTATAGCCAATTCTTAAACGTGCTAAGGCGTTTACATCACCTAAATAGGCGCGCTGTAACGCTGTAGTTACTGTCTTTAAATCTGTAGACGTACCAGCGCTTACATCTAAAGCAACGTTTAATAATTTTTGTGCATCTGTAACATTTTGCGTACCTTGTGAAAGGCTAATAAACGCGGCGTTGAGCTCGCCGCCTGCCTTGCCTGTAGCTAGGGCTAACTTGTCTATAAACTGCCCTATAAACGGGGCAGCAAAACCTAAGTTTAATGAATCTAGCTGCGTGCGTAATTGCGCCGCTTCTTTTTCTGCATCTTGAAATGCTTTTACAGACTCTTTGCCAAAATTGACTATAGCCCTAACGCTAAACGCTGCTAATAAACCTTTAGCTAAGTTTTTTATATTCTTGTCTAATTTAGAGGTAGCTTTACCAGCCTCATTAAAAGCTTTTTTACCTGTAAACTCAGAAGCTATATTTACTACTACTTGTGGGTCTACAGCCATTAGCGTACCTGTGCCATATTTTTATTAAATAAATCTTTAGTTTTTTGTATGCTTTTTAACACAGCTGCATTAGTCTTGCCGCCGTCTTCAGCCCACGCTCTATAAATAGCGCGGCCTTTCATTTTATTAGACCTACGCCCTGCCCCCGTCATATTGTTAGCATCTACTATGCGCCCTGTAGCATCTAGCGCATCTATAAATTGTTTACCAGCGTTAGGGTTTAGGCTTTGTGAGCTATCTTTAGTGTTGCCCTGTGGCCTGCCTTGTGGGTTTTTGCGCCCGCTAGTTTCGTATATTGTGCCGGCAGCGCTGGTATTTACTATGCGCGCTAAAGCTCTAAACCCATTTCTATTAGGCTTGCTAGGGCTAGTTCTATAACCTATGCCTTTTTTAGCAGCGCTTAAATCAAATTTAGGAAACGGCCTATAATTTATTGCCTCACTAGATAAAGGCTTAGACCAGCCGCTTAAAACTGTGCTAGGTATAAAACCTTGTGCTATTTTAGCAATAGGTTTTAGCAAAGTAGCCATTTCTTTTTGTATGCTTTTTGCTAAATCGGGCTCAAACTTTTTTAGAGCTTTGCGCGCTTCAATAGCGCCTCTTAACTCTGTTGGCATCTTGCACCGCCTTAGCTCTGTCTGTTAAAACCTTTAATATATTCTTAAACATTACATCATCTAAGTCTAATAAATACTGGGGCGCTATGCCTGTTTCTACCGCCACTTGTGCGATTAGATAGCCAAAGCTACCGCGCCCCACTATTCCAAAGGGTCATCATCTAGTACCTCAACTTTAGCTAAGGTTTCTAGAAAATCTGCCCCAAAACTTTTTACTACTTCCCCGCTAGTGCGTAAACACTCCCAAGCAAGCCAATAAACGTCACTCTGTTTTTCATCATCTCTAAAGGCTTTGTGAAAACCTTTTTTTGCATACATCTCAAAGGCATACTCAATACGGGGCGTAATCTTATGCTCGGTTACGCTGCCGTCTGCCCTTGTTATTTTAAGTTTTGCCATTGTTGCCCCTTTGTCTAGTGGTTATTGTGTTACGTCTACTACGATAGGTGAGTTACAGGTAAAGGTAATACTCTGTGTAGAAATATCGCCAACAGCGCCGTTAATATCTGTAGTGTTATTAACTAGTACTGTAGTTTGATATTCTGGGTTAGTTGCAGATATTACCGCGCTAGTTTGTTTTAATGTTAGCGGTACAGTAGTACCCCACGCGGCTTGCAAGGTTGCAAGTACGTTTGATGCTGCCGTATCGTTTAAAAAATCAAGCGTGATAGTGCTTGCCTCTAAACCTTTGACAAACTTGTGAGCTGTATCCAATTTGTTACTACCTTGCGGCGGGTAAAGCATTTCTGTTTACCTCTGCATCTTTACCATTGATGCAGTTCAGACTATATCTTCACCCTATTTCTAGGGGTTGCGCGTGTAGTCGTTACGGACTCTCTGCCTAAGCAGGTTGCCTCGGTATTAACCGTTTTCTTGGCGGCCTTCACCGATATAGCGCAATTCATGTTATTTGCTTACGCAATAACCGGGCAATATGACTTACCCATAGCTGTTACTTCAAGTTCATCAAATGAGCGGTTGATAGTTGCGCTAGTAACGTGGTCTGATAAGGCCACGCTGTTAAGCGTTACTACTACGCCATTAGATAAAAATATGGCCATTAGTTATTCCTCTTTCTGTAGTGTCGGTGTTTCTGTGGGTGTTTCTTTTTGTTTTTTTGTTTCTTTAACCTCTATAGGCAATTCTTGGCCTATTTTGATTAAAAACTTTTTATCTTCATCTGTTAGTGCCATTTTAGCTCCAGCTCGTTAGTACGGATATTTGTAAATCACTTGTTAGTAAGTCGCCGCTAGGTAGCGTTAAAACGCTAGGTGCAGTTACAGCGGTAACGTTAAATACAATACTGCTAGCGGCTAATAGACCAAACACAGCCACTATCGTATCTTCTATGCCTTGCAGGTTGCCTTC
>Ga0208974_1001187_pt1 | contig 10295 bp, 6 predicted proteins | sample GreLakmeER15MSRF_FD_187699 | JGI IMG/M metagenome (GOLD analysis project Ga0208974, IMG submission 187699) | Freshwater lentic microbial communities from great Laurentian Lakes, MI, USA - Great Lakes metaG ER15MSRF (SPAdes) | ecosystem: Environmental > Aquatic > Freshwater > Lake | place: Great...
GGCCGGCCTCCTCAGCGCTCCCGCCCGCCGCCGCTCGACGCTAGTGCCTTAGACACTTCATAAGTTACTGTTTCCCCTCGCCGCGGGCGGCTTTGCGGTTCTAGCCAGCTCGCCGCCGTGCCTGTCCACTCACTGCCTGCACTGCCTGCACTTGCCCACTGCCCACCCCAACCGTGCGCAGGTGCCAAGATGGAGGAGCAGCTGTTTATCGCCGGGAGGCAGGGCAAACTGCGGCTGGTACAGGACATGGTGCGGGCCTTGGGCGGCCCCGGTGCTCCCGCCGTGCTACGCGCACTCTCTCGGCTTCATCCAACTTTTCTCGTGCATGACATGCTTTTTAGCGCCTGCAGCAATGGGCTCGGCGCCGGCTTTAACATGGTGTCGGAGCTGATTTACTCGTACGGCCCAGTGGGCTCTCCTGCTGTGCTCGCCGCCATTCAATCTGGCCCGCCGGAGAACTGCCTCATGATTCGTGTCGTTCGTAACGCAGAAACGCACATTGTGAAGCGCCTGCTGCGGGCTTGTGGTGCGCCCGGGTGCGCACAGGTGCTCCATGTGCTTCAGGCAAGTGACCACGCGCTCATCCGAAATGCATCCATTTACGGCCGCGATGACACTTTGTCTGCTCTTGCCATTGCTTATGGCGCACAGGGGTGTTCGTCGCTCCTTGCCCGCCTGCATGTGTGGGATGCTGGGCTATCCGGGGATGTACGGGAAGCTCTGCGCGCCAGCTTTTCCTTTGCTAATTTTTTGCTCCCACTCCCGCAAGCCTGGAGCATGGGCACGGCGTTCGTGATATCAATCACATCTCGGCAGCGCCGCCAAGAGCTGGCACTGCCGATTTTGCTGTGTGTGCATCGATTTCCGCCCATCATAAAAGAGATTATGCATGACTTTTTCCGGCAGCGCCCATGGGAGCTGTTTGGCTAAGTTGTAATAATGTGTCTCAGTCATATCTTGTGGGCCAGGGTTACGCGGCGAGGCGTGCGCGCGTGCAACTTACAAAAACAATTAACAAAAGTATCGAAATTATTAAAATTCACAAAAAAAGTCTTACAACGGTTTTGTGTGTTTGTAATTCACAAAAAAAGTCTTACAACGGTTTTGTAAGACACTAAATTACCATGCGCGGCGCGACACCCATCGTCATGAGCTCTTGCATGAGAAGCTTCATGCTGTACGGAATGCGCACTTGCGTCACATCCGCACAATTCTTGCAGTTCATGCACTTGTATTTATTTTTCTCTGGATTTGCGACCGCCATCATGCCGCATTTACGACACGCAAACACCCTGTAATTATCTGACACGTCAAGCATTCGCTCCTTCAAGAATGTACTCGCGCCGTGTGCCACAATCGCATCACGCTCCATTTCGCCAAAGCGCAGACCGCCATTTCGCGCACGGCCCTCCGCCGGTTGGCGTGTGAGCATGACCACGGGCCCGTTTGCGCCACGCGTATGCATCTTGTCCTCCACCATGTGCTTGAGGCGTTGGTAGAATGTCGGTCCCATGAAAATCTCCGTGTGAATTTGCTCGCCCGTCCGTCCATTGTAAAGAATCTCATTTCCATAGCGCTCCATTCCAAAGCCCTCAAGCACAGTTGCAACATCTTCTACACCACAATCGGTAAAGGGAGAAGCATCCCCTAGTGCGCCAATCATGCACCCGGCCTTGCCCATGATACACTCAATGAGCTGCCCAATTGTCATACGCGAAGGAATGGCATGAGGATTGATGATTACGTCGGGTACAATTCCATCTTTGCTAAAAGGCATGTCTTGTTGCTTATAGACCATCCCAATCGTTCCCTTCTGACCGTGACGCGAGCTGACCTTGTCACCAATAGTCGGTTTGCGATACTTACGCAATCGCACCTTGCAAAACTTGTAGCCATCGCCATTGACGCCCTGGTAATTCATGTCAATATGGCCATTGTCATTGGATTTCATGTAGAGACTCGCGTCCTTGGGATGAATGATGCCCTGTGCTTTGTGCGGCATGACCTTGCCCACAATGATGTCGTTCTGATCGACGTATGTGTTTTTCGGGACAAAGCCATCTTCGTCGAGCTTGCCATAATTTTGTGGCTTCATGTGAGCCGTTTTCTCATGATCGGGCTTTGTGAAAATCTCCTCCTCACCCGTGCTATGGTTTTTGCTGCACTGGTCTTTGTAGGATTTGTAATAGGTACTAGTAAAAAGGCCACGGTCGAGTGCGTTTTCGTTCATCATTACCGAATCCTCTTGGTTGAACCCAGTGTAGGTCATGATTGCAATCACAGCATTTACCCCGGATGGTAATGCTTCCGAGTTTGTGTATTTTGAAAGGCGTGTTCGTGCCATTGGTTTTTGTGCATAGTTGAGAACGTGCGCCATCGTGTCAATGCGGTAGTTGTAGTTGCTTGCATAAACGCCAACGGCCTGCTTGCCCATCGCGCAATTATGTACAATGAAACCATCGCCAGCACAGAATGAGTGGTTCTCTGATTCGGTAGTAATGTCGGAAATGGTACAGTTCTCAACTTCTTCAATCGATGCGATCGGCACCAGAATCGTGTGCGTCTTAAGTTCAACATCTATCATCCACTTTTCAATACTTTTTTCCTTGAGTCTTGGGCACGAAATTGCCCGTCCAACTTTTTTCGAACGAAGACACCCACGAACGAATGATTCACTTTCATTCATCTCGTCCATGATCATTCGCACAGTCTTGCCGTTCTCAAAGTTGCGTACAACTTCATTGTACCTGAAAGCGTAGTCCTTCTTGATGAGATTTTTGTACTTTAGGTACTCGACGACCTTCCCACTTCCAACAATCTTATGCCCACAATACCGGTAGCCAATCGTATCATAGTAATGTATGAGATTATCACACGAATCTTCCATCTTCATCGCTACTTCTGTACGATCATCGGTAATAGTTGTAACTTGAACGCTCTTCATAATAATCTTGAATTCTGTCATCAATGCGTGAAGTTGTTGAAAAACAGCAACCAGACTATCAATATGGTTAGGATGAATTTGTTGAGATGTTTTGGCACATATATAGTTGTGCCCATTGGTAATTTTGTTAAAGCGAATCAAGCATCCATCCCCTCCTTGGAATCCTGCAAGGAATTCACGCTTTGTGAGTTGAGACCCTTCTGTGATCCAATGAGGAACCGCGAGGCGTGGGTTCATTGTCTTTTTCCCAAAGCTCACTTGCAGTGCAATGAAAAGAGACGCGAGAGTACCATTATGGGAAACCTCAAATGTGTGGTGGATATCACCATTTACGTTTCCGAAATGCTCTTTGATTTCGACGCGTTGGAACCCAAGTTGCTCGATATCATCTTCAAACATTTGTGCATCTTCAGGCAGACCGAAGCTACTTTGGAGTTGTGCCGTGCGCCCTCCGTGCTTCTTGTCATAGATGTTAAGCGAGCCGTCTGTAAGGACGTAACCTGTCATACGGGCAAGTACAGGGATGTGTTTGCTCGTTGAAAGAAGAGGCAGGAAATTCATGCTCTCTAGCTTTGCGATGTGATGCGCGATGAGCGATGGATTCACGTTGTGCTCGAGAAGGCGGGCTTCCATTGTTTTGCCGTCCAGCACCACGTATGATTCCACATCGGATGACATGGGCTTTGGTTCTAGACAAATGGAAAGCTTGATCGGCGTGTGTGCGAGGAGTTCATGAACTTGCTTCCAGCCCTCGTTTGTAAGGAACGGATGATCGTGTGTTGCAACAATTGTCCGCCCAGAATGTGTTGTGATGCGATACATTTTTTTGTCGGTTTTTCGGACGTATTGTTGCACCACTTTTGTGGCACTCTGATATTGCGTCTCGGGATGAAAGGTTAGAACCATGTCCCCAACGCGCACATCTTTAATCATCTTGCTAGAACCGTCCGCCATCCGAACTAATTCTTCCTCCCACAGGCATTGATACGCATTGCGGGGCGATTGGTTATGATCGGAGAATGGAATATTCACGCCAAGGACCCCGTTGATTAAACTCGGATGAAGCTCACAGTGTGTGTAATTTGGCGGAAGCGAATTGCCCTTGATGCCCTTGTTAATGTACTTTGGAAACATCGCCACCATGGACTTGTCAAGTTCCTCCACGTCCAAGTATTCAATGAAGCCCTCGACACCCGGTGTGGTGGGTACCACGAAAGTTGCAAACGGATTTTTCTTGTACTCCTTCCAAGACATGCCGTTCTTGATATTTTTGTCAAACATCAAAGTGCGGTCCTCAACGATGAGCATTGGACGACACATGCGCCCGGCTTCTGTGCTCATGGAAATTGAGTTTTGCTGAACATTCCACACAACCGATGTCATTGGGGAGATTTCGCCACGGCGCTTGAGAGTTTTAAGAGACGTATAGAGATGCACGGGATCCGTGTGGTAACCGATCAAATCGCCATTCACGAACACACACACCGAGTCCTTTGATCCCATTGCCTTCAGAAACCCTTCGCGGTCCCGTACTTTGTCGGTGTAAATGCACGTGTTAAGATCGACAATGCATTGGCGCAAGTATGCAGAACTTGAATTGTTTGTGATACGCGTGCTAAGCGCCATATTTTTTACGAGTCCAACCGAGCCGCCTTCCGGAGTTTCGGCAGGGCACACCACGCCAAACTGAGAGTTTTCGAGTTTGCGGGGCTGCACAAGCTTTCCATTTTTTTCCATTGGCGTATTGACACGGCGTAGATGGGAAAGTTGCGCAAGATACGACATCCTGTTCAGCACTTGAGCAACACCCTGACGGATGTTTTGGAAACTACCAAGCGTCTTTACGCCCCAATTTCCCGTTGATAGCGCATATCGGATACCCGTTTCAATGATGTTTTGCTTCAAGAAGCGATGGACATTAGACTGATTGATGATGCTCATGGGATTGATGGTGCTTGCGCGCCAGAGATGAAGCTCCCTCTGAATCAAGTTGCGCATCTCCTTGATGAGTTTTCCATAGCATTGGCGGAACAAGTTGCTCAGAAGAATACCAGGAGTATCAATGCGCTTGTGCAGGTAGCTGTCGCGATTGTCATATCCTAGGTAACCAAGATGGACCGACATGAGCTTTCGTACCATGAATCCAAGGTACAGCGCCTTCCGGTTGAAATTGGGTCCCACGTGTGGCAAGAAGTCGTTTTCAATCACTTGCAACAGCACTTTGCGCGCATGTTCCGGTTGCTCCATGTACTCTTTCGGCGTGCCCGTGACTCCCATCATGCGTACAAGATGATTGAGAGCTTGATCTTGTGTCGAAATTTCATGCGAATCCTCCGCGCATGCCGAGAGCTCGGTGATGATGCGCTTATTTTTCGCACCGTCCAAGTCATAAACGATGTGTTGCAGGATTTCTTTGTCCGTCTCAACGCCAAGCGCTCGGAACATTGTAAAAAGGGCAATTTCGGAACGAAGAAATGTAGTGTTCAAACGAATAACGCGCCCGAGGTGGTTCGGCTTGCCGCTCAACTGAAGACTGCATGTTTTGGGTGGCAGGAAAACGCCGTCCGGCATGGACCTGATTTCCGCCGACAGAGTATCGCATGAGGCACCGGGTGCAAAGATCAACGTCTTGTTCTCACTGATTCGGTCCTGACTGATCACCACTTTCTCGTTGCCGTTGATGATGAAAAAGCCACCGGGATCGTAACGGCACTCGTTGCCATGTTGGTCGTTGATTCCGGGAATCATGTTCAAAACACACGCCTTGCTTCGCACCATGATTGGGATTTTGCCAATGCACACCCTTGACACCGACGCCTCTTGCTTCTCGATAATCCGGTCTTCGTTGATTGTTTCGGTGAGGATATTCACATCCACATTTAGTTGTGCGCAATAGGTGAGATTGTTCATGCGCGCCAAACTTGGGGTCATCAGCAGTTGCGTGCCGTCTTGCGTTTGAAAATGAGGCTTGGAAAGTGTGGGGTTCGTGATTTTTAGATTTATTTTATATTTGAAATCCTTGAGTTCAGGAGTAAATTGGTGACAGATCTGGATCGGGTTGAAGCCATTGATGATCTGTACCAGCTTCTTGTCAATAAACTCATTGTAACTTTCGATTTGGTGATGCACTAGAATATTTGCGGTATCTTGCGCGCCGCCCTGATTGAAATAGCTATCAATCATATCCCATGCTGCCGTATCGATCGTAGGTTCCGCCATTCAGAAAAAAAGTTACGTTATGGACACTTTACAAGACTATGCAATTGGTTTTTAAATATTGATTCAAATTTTATTTCATATTAAGAGTCCATCACAATGTAAAATTAAGTACATAAATGGACACTCAAGTAAGGGGCAACTCCAAAAAAAGAGGCTCAAGTGCAACAAGTGAAAGTTTGGATCAAGCCCAAGCCCAAACCCAAACCCAACCCTCCAAAAAAATTAAAACGGTACATACTCGTGTCGTTTTTGAAGAAGGGGGTAAAACATTATACGTGGATGACGATAAATCAAATGCCTTTTACATTCACTATGTATTTAACGTTGAAAAGCTCGAGGACCTTCTCTTTCTCGACCGGTATTATGTTACAAAGTACGACAAACGTAAATCGAGCAACATCAACTTCTATAACATTCATAAAATTGCTCGACCCATTCGGAAATTAGTGGCAATGGTGGGCATAGAAGAGGTCAAAAGTCAAATATTATCCGTATGTGTTTTCTTTCTCCAAAAGTTTGATGTAAAAAATCAAGACATGCTTCATACGGTGGTGTATGGTGGTCCCGGAGTCGGCAAGACTCGGTTCATAAATATTCTAGGGGAAATCTATGCATCACTTGGCGTTCTAGAGCATGGAAAAGTCATGAATGTGAAGCGGTCCGACCTCATTGGTCAGTATTTGGGACATACGGCCATCAAGACTCGTAAAGTAATTGAAGAGGCGAAAGGCGGCGTGCTCGTTATAGATGAGGCATATTCGCTCGGTGATACCGAACAACGCGATAGCTTTTCACGCGAATGCATCGACACATTGAACCAGTTCCTCAGCGAAGCCAAGCAAGACTTTGTGTGTGTCATTGCCGGATACAAGCACGAACTTGATACACGGTTTTTCAAATCAAATCCAGGGCTTCAACGCCGCTTCCCATTTCGGTTTTCCATTCCGGATTACTCTGCCACTCAATTGCGCCAAATTTTCATCAAAATTGTGGAAGACAGTGGATGGGCCGTGGATGACGAGGTCAAAACGTCAAAATTATTCGATGACCATAAAGCTCATTTCGAATTTAATGGAGGAGACATGGAAACCCTCTTTACAAAAATAAAGTTTTCCCACAGCATGCGCGTTTTCTCAAAGCCCAAAGACGAGAAAAAAGTCATAACAATGGACGACCTCAAGGAAGGGATGATCACATTCACAAATAGCGACAAAGCCAAAACCGATAAGCTCGAAAGGAGCTTAATAAGCCATCTCTATTTATAAAAATTGACGCTTTAGCATATAAACTATGCTATTCATCTTCATGAATGAGGAAAGCTAAGAGCGATTCAAACTTACAAGCATTGCATCAGGCACCATTGGCCCCACATATTCCAAAGCCAATTCGTAAAAGCTCTTCAATCTCATCCATTTCATCTATGGTGTCTGTTGCGTCAATTGCATCTCGCGAAGAGGACACGCTTATGGAAAGCATCATGCAAGCGCCGGTTGGAGTAGCGGCACCATGTCTAGAAATGTATGGCTTTCCTAGAGACATTCTCAACTCGGATGAGAGCACGAAAAATGGATTTGCCACTTGTATTTCGTCACCACCCGAGCCCGTAGAGGAACAACCAATCAAGAACATAAACGTCCTTTTAGACAATGAATCAATAGAGTCACTTGAAGACCGATTTGAGCGCCTGATGCGTGTCATCATTCGTCAGCGAAAAAAGAGGACATTGCCTGTAGCAATATAGTTGCATAAGCGACAAATCAAATATTTTTGTGTGTTATCATTTTAAGTTGTCAAGTTGCCGCATCACATATGTGCGATCAAGACAAAGTCTATAATCCATTAAGTAAAAGATGCATTAAAACCTCTAGCAGAACTGCTCAAACACTTTTGAAGCAACACATACAAAATAAAATAGTTTTGAAAAGCGAAGACGTGGTAAAAATAAGTGCATCCAAGGACACTAAAAAGGTCAGCAAGGTTCCAAAGTATGTGAAAGAGCGACTCAAACAGTATGCACAGTCATTCAAAGCTCGACATGGTGTCACATATGGGATGGAAGGTCACGAGGAATTTTGTGAGTCCAAAGCCAGCAATCTTGATCATCTTTACCAACCATTGGAAGTTAAGAAAATCATCCAACGGCTTCCGATTGCCACTGTACAAAATGATCTCTCTGACATAAAAGGGCTCATTGCCGCGGACAAGTTCGACTTTAAAACTCAATGGACGGCATCCATTACCTATACTATCAATAACTACAACAAGACACTTGTCGAGGCAATCTCACGCCCATACGAAGCCATTGACGGTGAGTGGGTGAAAAACACAAATGCATACATAACTAACCTATCAAAATACGACCAACTTATTATTTTAGGTTACTCGCACAAGGGAAATATTATTGCGAATGAGTTTTTGAAAGATAATCTAACATCGTCCAAGTTTAACAAAATTATAAAACATTGGAAAGAATACACCCAATACCCGTACCTATTTCCACTGTACGCTTCCTTTAAAAAATTGTTAGATGCCGGAAAGTTCCGTGACACATTTGTTGCGGAGGACGGGGAGGCTCATGAAATTATGGCCCAAACTCCATATGGCCTCTACAAATACATACTGCAAAATCAAATACCTTACCCTGTTTGGGAACAGTGCATAAAAGAATATTGTGCGGACCTCGGAAAAATAATCCGACAAGCCCCGGTCATCCCTCAGACAATTGCAGTGTATCGTGGTGCAGAGCCGGATCTTCTCTTTATTGGAACACGCAACCAATACTACGAAAATAAGGGCTTCTCATCAACGTCGTTAAATTCCTACGTGGCTCGTGAATTTATCAAGTCGGAAAATAAGTGTTGTTTGAACCGCATCGTTCTTCTCAAAGGCACTCAAGCACTTCTCAATACTGGTTTGAGCTACTATCCTGAAGAACTCGAGGTCTTGCTCAATCATAAATGCGTATTTATGATGCGTAACCCCAATCTTGTTCTCCGAATGTACAAATCGTCAAAGGATCAAGCAACATCCTTGTGCAACGACAATACTAAATTAGTTCATGTTACCGACATCGTCGTCTTAAAATAAATATAAAAAAGAAAAAGAAAAACAAAAAGAAAATGAGCCACCTAAATGAAAAGCTCACATTTATCATGCATCATTTCTCGGACAACTGGATTGAGCCGATCTCTTCATCGCCAAACGGGACGCTGATCAAAAATACACTTTTTTCTTTGAATGGGATCCAATATTGCAAATGGTACCAAGATATCTCTATGACGTCCAACGGATGGCAAGAAGAACTCATTGAACGGCTAAAGACAAAAAAGGAAACGCTGAACCACATTATTTACACGAATTCACGTGGCGTTATAACATCGCATATTTCAAGCGGATTTTCCATATTCGCTCAATATGTCGTGTGGTGTGACGAGAATTGCAATAGCAACTATGCACTTGATCATCCACGAAAGGCACGGCTCTTTTTAGAAGCTCGTCTGGCAGAGTCCGAAGAGACATGGAACGTCCGAACATCCAAGCAACAGAAGAACATATCAGACCATCTCGCCAAAACACTTCACAACTCATATAAAGTTGCGATACCACATCTTAACCAGCTCATCGAATGGCAAGGGTACTACTACGATCTCCATGCGTGTGAAGAGATTGAATCCATTCGGCGCAAGCTCCTTCATATGTTTAAGACGGCCAAGACGGCGAAATGTGACTCAGCTGCAACCTCGGCACTTCAAGTGAAGCGTTTGAATGAAAATGAGATGGATAAGATGATGGAAAATCTTTGGCTTGGAAAAGGGATTGACCTGTCCTTCAAATCAAAAAAAGGAATGGAGCATGCGCAAATGAAGTCGCTTATCGCTGCGCTTCTCAACAATTCAATGGGCCGACGCGGTGGCGATCTCAGAAATATTGATCTACGAACCTTATTTTTGTACCATTTGACCCCAGTGGGTCCCTGCAATTGTCAAGTCGTCGGTATAAGTTTGCGTGACGTCAAAGAAGATGACATTCTGTATGACAAGGAGCATCTTTTTGGACTTGTTCGCAACAAAAATAGGTTACACTGTGCCGTCGGAATGCTTGCCATGTATCTTGTATGGCTAAATGATATAAC
>Ga0208974_1001188_pt1 | contig 10293 bp, 1 predicted proteins | sample GreLakmeER15MSRF_FD_187699 | JGI IMG/M metagenome (GOLD analysis project Ga0208974, IMG submission 187699) | Freshwater lentic microbial communities from great Laurentian Lakes, MI, USA - Great Lakes metaG ER15MSRF (SPAdes) | ecosystem: Environmental > Aquatic > Freshwater > Lake | place: Great...
AGAATCTTCTAAAGTTATATCTTATTTAATGTCACAAGGGTTAACTAGACAACAAGCTGCTGGTATTGCTGGTAATTTACAACAAGAATCTTCATTTAGACCAAATGCAAAAGGTAGTTTAGGACATATTGGTATTGCTCAATGGGATAAAAATGATAGGTGGCCTAAAGTTAAAAAATATATTGAGTCACAAGGATTAGAACCTTTTAGTTTAGATGGTCAACTTGCAGGACTAGTTTGGGAAGCTAAGAAAAGAAAAGATTGGGATAAAATTTTAAAAACAAAAACACCTGAAGAATCTGCACAAACATGGTTAAAATATTTTGAAATATCTGGTGAAAAACCAGGACAAAAGGGTTATGATAATAGATTAAAATATGCTAAAAATTTAGCAGGTACTAATTTAAAGGATAGTCCTTTTGATGAAAGTGTAAGAGATAGATTTAGACTAGACGCTTATAGAGAAGCTGCAGCATTACAAAATAAAGCTGCTATGCAAGCATCTAATGAAGTTCCATATAGTGGCATGAGATATAACCCTACATCAGAATCTTCATCTAATATAGATCCTCTACTTGCAGATGTTATGAAATTTGATGATAATGTTACTTTAGAAGATGTTAAGCCAAAAACAGAATCTTCTAATCTATTTGCATCTTTATTAAATATGATAAGTGCTCAGGAAAAAGAAAAAGAAAAAGAACAACTTACTGAAGATCCTAGACAAGAAGTATTAAAATTATTATCAAATCAGTATCCTCTACCTTATAGTGTTATAGGTAATAATTCTCATCAATCATATGTAAACCCATATGTATATGCAAATAATTTAGGTTCCTTTCAAAAAGGTGGAGCAACAGTTAAAAGTCCAATGGCAAGTTATTATCCAAGTTCAAAAACACAAAATGCTAAATCTTCAGATATTAAAAAATCTAAGTCTTGTGGTAAAGGTTTGATATATGATTTTGAAAAACAAAAATGTGTTCCAGAAAAAGAATTACTTACAAAAGAAGAACAACTAGTTCTAACATATTTAAAAGATAGAGAAACCGATCCTAGTCTAGGTATTATGATAGATCCTTACACAGAAGATTTACAACTAACATCAACTAGACCAGCACAATCTCAGTTCACAATGGGTCCTCAATCTGCTGGAACAGGAGATGCATTTTGGCAAGCAGCTGTATTAGGACCTGGTATTGCAAAAGGTGCTGCATCATTAATTGGAAGAGCTGCGCCATATGCTACAGCACCACTTACAATAGGTAGTAGAACTTTTCCTCATATAAATCTTATTAATACAATAGGATTAGGATTTGGTGCCCATAGTGGTGCTAATTTTTTTGATTCTGAATCAGCAACTAGACAAAGTTTAAGCAAAGCATATGATAATCCTACTGCCGAAAATATATTAGATGCTACAGGTAATGTAACTATGGATGCTCTTGGAGTTCTTACATCTCCAGGAATGGGTGGTGCTATGACTGCAGGTGCTAATTATTTAACTAAAGGTCCTTTAAAAAATGCTGATAAAATTAATCCATTTGCATTTAAAGAAGATCCAAACAAGTTTTATAGACAGCTTGGCAATGAAGGTTTAGAAAATGCACTAAATACAAAAGTTATTAAAAGTGCTGACCAAGCAACATATCCAAGACCTTATTTTGTTGAAGGTAAAGATATATCAATGTTAGAGCAAACTGGTTCTGGTGCACATGGTAGACCAACTGTTATGTTTGAAACATCAGGTGTAAATAAAGAGGGTATGCCCTTTTTATCACCAGCTAATGCATCTGGTGAATATACGCCATGGATAGCAAATATGGGTGAAGTACCTGTATCTGAAGGAAGATTATTAAAAAAACATTGGTGGCAAGGATATAAAGAGGTAAAAGTTCCTAAAGAATTACCAGGTTCTCCTAAAGTAGTTTCTTCTGTAGATGATGTGAGTAGAGTTGTTGCAGATACACCACAACCTTGGCAAATACAAGAACTTCCGGGACTACATTTAAAATCTACAATGTCTGATGGGGCTATTAGTAAAATAGTAGAACCTAAAACAGGATTGATAAACACAGAACAAGCATTAGCTATTATTGGTAAAGAATCGGGAGGTCCTGATAAAGTAGCTCTTATAAGACAAAGATTAGGAAATAACATTCCTAAAAAGATGGACTTTAATGAATTTAGAAAAGTAGTTCAGGATCAACTTATTCCTTTAGAAAGACAATTTGCTACACATTCTAGTGATTATGGTATAGATAGAATTGGATATTCTAGTGCTACAAATGTAGAAGCAAATATTGATGGTACTTTTAATATTTTTGGAAATCCTACAAAATTTAAAACAAGAAAAGAGGCTGAAGAATTTTTAAAATTACAATCACCATTAGAAAATCAAACTCTTATATTAGGTAATAAAGGTAACTTTGGTGGGGGTTCTTCTGCTCATGGTAATCCAGATGAAACACTTGGTCATGTTCATTTTTTAAGAGATGCTGAACACCCTGATATTCTTATAGGAACACAAATACAATCTGATGCTTTTCAAGGTACTCATAGAATTATGCCTAAAAATACGCCTGATGTTTTAAAAGCACAACAAAAAGTAGAAAGATTAAAAGCAGCAGTAGCAGAAAATAAGAAAATTATAAATGAATATAAAACAAATAAAGTGGATGCTTCTGGTCATCAAGTACATAAATCCCAAATCGACCAATTAGAGGATATTACAAGAAAACAAGAACAAGATATTTTATTTACAGAAGCAGATGCTAAAAACTTTACTCAAAAACAACTATTAGATAAAAATCATCAAGAAAGATATTTACAAGAATTTATGGATTATGCAGGTAAAAGAGGAGATGTAAATTATATTGCAATACCTAAACCTGAAACTGCTGCTAAAATACAAGGGTATAAAGTTATTTCAAATGAATCTATTGGACCAGTTACAAAAAAACAATTAGATGCTTCTTCAACGTTTGAAGAGTTTTTAAAAATGAAACAAGATGGATTTCAAGGATACAATTTAAACAATGAAGAATTAACTGCAGTAAAAAAAGTATACAATGATTATAAATTAGGTCAACTTAAACCAACATACGAACCTCAACATCAAACTATTCTTAAAAAATATGCAGAATACGAAAAAATGGCTAAGAAATTAGAATGGGAAACTGAAGATATAACAATTAAAGGTAATGTATATACAAAAATAAAAATACCTAAATCTTTTAAAGCAGGTAAAGGTCAAATTAAAGCATTTTCTACAGGGGGTACAATGGTACCTTCAACATCTGTAATAGGAAGAGATTCATTACAAGAAAAAAAACAAGGAGGAATAATTTTAGAATTAGATGATGATGATATAAAAAGATACCTTGAGGCCGGATATAATGTTGAACAGTTCTAGTAAACTTATAAAGTTTATTAATTAAATTAAAATTTAGTATATTTATTATTATACAATATAGTATGAAGAAAAGAGTTAGAATATATAAAGCCGGTGGTAATACAGGTCAGTATATAAATAAAACTGCTCAGTTTTTACAAAGAGCTGATGAAGGTATGGAAATAAGAAATGAAGAATCAGACATGAATATTCATGAAAGGATTTTAACTTTCATACAAAAAAGTTTACAAGAAGGTAAATTGAGTAGAGATGAGATTACTAAAGCTATTGTAGATCAGGATCTTGGTTATGAGGAAAAGCTAGTTACAAATATGATAGATGATGTAACTGTAGCTTTACAACAACAAATGATGCAACAGCAACAACAAGCAATGCTTGCTCAACAACAACCTCAAATGAAATCACAACAAGAGGTAATGCCTGAAGAGGAAATGGAAACTGATGAAATGCAAGAAAATTATTCAAGACTTGGAGGACAAAAAAAATTATCAAGAAAAAAATTCATAAAAGATTATCTTAAAAAAGCTCAAGAAGGATTACAACAAGTTAGTTCAACTAATGATATTCCTTTAGATGGTAGAGAAGCTTTTAAAAATAATTTTATTAAAGGTGTACAAGAATCAGTATTAAAAAATCAAGCAAATGAACAGTTTGATTTACAAAATACACCTGATATGATGTCAAACGATAATTTAACTACTGCAAGAAAAGGTAAACAAGTTTCTAGAGACATGCGCAAAATTAACAGAGATTTTCAAAAAATGTTTGGTAATACCGCTGTTGGATATGCTAATCCTGGTTCTATGATGCCGTATGGAGTTTCTGTTATTAATCCATTAATGAATAGTGCTGCTTTTAATGTACCTCAAGATAAGACAACAGGTAATGAAAAAGGTGAAATGATTGATTTACCTAACATGAAAATTAGAGCTAAGAGAGGTTGGTTAGGTAGATTAAAAGAATGGGAAGCAGATATAAACTTTGGTGCATTACCTGCTAATATGATGTATGGTATGCAAACTGGTTATCCATTTCAAACATCTAGTTATAATCAGTCATTTTCTCCGGGAGTAGTTTCTACTAGAAAAGTAGCTAAAATTATAAATAATGAGAGCATAAAAGAAGTAGCAAATGCAACCAACTCTGAAGCTGCAAATAATGCTGCTATATCTTCAGCAGAAAAAGCAAGACAGGATGCAGAAAAAGCAAAACAAGAAAAACTAGCAGAACAAAATAAAAACTGGATGTATTATGGTGCAACACAACCTGGTATACAGCTAAAACCTAATACTGCTGGAGAAACAAAAAGATTGGTTGATTATCTAAACTATTTACATCAAGGTAAACCATTTAGTGAAACTCCAATAGAAGGTAATGAGAATGACCCAGAAGGTTACTATAAATATTTAAAAGACTATGATGAAAACCCATATATAAAAAAATCAAGTATAGCCGATGATCCTAATACATCAATAAGGGAAGATTTCGTTTATAGTGGACCTATATCTCAAAATGAATATAATGCAAAAACGGACATACTTAACAAAAAATATGATGAGTATGATGAAATGAAACAAGGCCCAGCTAAAGATAAAGCTTATGACGATTATGAGAAGTTAAACAAGCAATTTGGAAGGCCAGCTAATCAGGAATCTTATATAACTACAGATGATGAGGGTAATGAATATTCTACTAACGGTTTTTATTTTTACCTAACTCCAAATCCAAAAGCAAAAGAATTATTTGGAGATAGACATTTTGGTGATGCAAACGAAGATTGGATGTATAATAACAGAAACTTGTTGTTTAAACAAAAAGGTGGAGTAACATCTATACCTAAATTTCAAAATGGTAATGAAAAAAAGGGAAAAGTTACCGCAAATTATCCAACATCTAAAGATTATCAAGAATTATTAAATTATTATACTAATAAATATAATACCTTACCAACAGGAACTGATGAATATTACGATGCATATGATAATGCAGAACTTTATAGAGATTCATTACATAATGCTGAATTAAAAGAAAGTATACCACAACAATTAGAAAAACAAGAACAGGGTAATACTGCTTATCAAGAACTTAAGGGTGCACCTTTAAATTATGGAGTTAAAGATGCATTAAGTTCTTATATGGATTATACAAAAATGGCTCAAGATCTTTCTGGAAATAAATGGGATGGAAGTATTCCTCTTACTAGTAAAAAAGAAGATATAAAGGATCCTTATATGTTTGGTAATGTTTTAGGAATGGAGGATGCTGCATTGGGTGTACTTAAAGGATTAAAAGGTTTTAATAATAAACTTAATGATATTAATAATTATTTTGGTTTATCTAATTTAGGTTTTAATAGTGGTGGTCAAATAAGCCAACAAGATTCTAATTATGGTAATCCTGATTTATATAAGTTTATTAATGGTGGTATAGATTTAGATGGATATCCTATGGTAAAAGATATTACAGATCCTTATTTTCAAGATGGTGGTTTATATAAGGCTGAAAATGGTTATGAAACTTATTCTAAGCAAATAGGAGATAGATTAGGTATGTCATTAAGAGATGATTTATCTGCTAAAGAGATGTATGAGTTAGCTCAAAAGGCTGGACTATCAAATTCAAATTTTTCACAAGGTGATGGTATGGGTGGTCTAAATAATCGTAATGGACAAGGTTTTCAACCTGGACAGTATTACCCTGGTATGTCTGGTGGATATGGTAGACCAAACTATGGTAGAGAGATGGCTGGTTCACTACTAGGTATGCCACTTGGTATGTTGGGTGCTAGAAGAAATAAATTATTTACCCCTGATTTTAACTATTACACTCAAACTGGTGTACCAACTATAGGAGGTATGCCATACTATGGTCAATTAGATCCAACTAAAATATCTAATATACATACAGAAAGTAAAGGACGAGGCTTATTTAGAAGACCTAGTAGTACTATGGATATTAATTTTAATGTTCCTGCAGGAAGTACAAGACCAAAACTTTATACCGATGCTTCTGGAAATATAAAAAATGCTAACCCAATGTTTTCTTCTAATGTAGGTACTACACAGAAAAAAGAAATGTCTCCTATGGAATCTGTTTTACAAAGAGAAACAGAAGGAATGTCTGGAAAAGATTTAAGGGTCACAAAAAATAGAGTAAAAGAAGCATTTAGAAAAGGTTATGGAAGTGACTATATGGAAGATGATAGTAGAAATTCAACTACATATAGTCAAGGTACACCACTTGTTAGTTCAAATAATATTTCTGGGTATACATCTAATGCATCAGGACCAGGTAATTCTGGTTATAATGCTGATTCTGATGGAAATAGTATACCTGATTATTTAGAAGTAACAAATGAATCAGAAACTCCACAAAGTTCAGTAAATTGGCAACAAAGCTCACCTAATACCGATTATTTACAACAAGTTAGAAATAGTCCTTTTGCTGGAAATCCTGATTTACAAAGATTTACAGAAGAACAAGCTGCACCAAATCAATTAAATATACAAGCAGGAACTCCTGGATTTGATCTACCTGCGTCAGGACAAGCACCACCTGCTGAATTTAATATTTCTGAAGGAGATGCATTTGAACAAAGACAAATGGATAAAGGTTTAGTTTGGAATGACCAACAAAATAAATGGGTACCAAATGCACAGAATATGGCAACTATTAATGCTGCAACAGATCCTAATTATATAGCTAATCAAAGAGTTGCTGGTAATGCCATGCAACAAATGTTTAGTAATAATAAACAAAATGAACTACCTCAACAAGAAGGTTCACAAGAAGGTATACCAGAAATTTCTACAAATTCTGGATTTGATCTACCTATGAATACACCTTCACCAAGGACTGAGTTAAGTATTAATAATGATACTCAATATATAGATTTACCTGAAGAGTATAAGAATCTTCCAAACATAGAAGGTACACAAAATGATCTACAAATGAAGTTAAGAAATATGCGAAATTCTGCATATCCTGAATGGGCAAGTGGTAGACCGATGTATCAACCTGGTGGGGAATACAATTTAGATAACTTAAGAAATTTCTTTAATGGACCTTTAGATCAACAAATGGCAGAAGAAACTCCTGTAAATTTTGCAGATGCATATAGTAATCCAGATAATTTTCAAGAGTTATTACCATATGATTTTACTCAAGAAGATGTGTATTTTGAAAATGATCCTATAGTTGATATACCTTTTGCTGATGATGTTAAAAAGTCTAAAAGAAATCTAAAAAAGAAAGCAGATAAAAATTCAAAAAATAATAAAAGTGTTAAGAGCTCTCAAAATACTATTCAGCAAAAATCTATTAATAATTCTAATTCAAATTATGAAACACCTAAACCAGGTGGTCTTGTATCCCCACAATTAGCAGCAGAACAAGCACGAATAAGAGATGCAAGAAAGAAAAATCCTGAAGTTGCAAACCTTGATTATCAAGTTGTTAAATTATCAAGTAAAGTTGATAACTTAAGAAATCAAGAATATACACTTCTAAATAAGAAAAATAAAACAGCACAAGAGAATGCAAGACTTCAACAAATAAATGCAGAAGCTAATCAGTTAACTATTCAGTTAAGTAACTTACAAAATCAATTAAGAGCAAAAGTTAATAATAAAAAATTAGGTGGATTAGCTAAATTTCAAGGTACACTAAATAGTCAAGTTAAAAGTGGCTTTAGTCAACAGACTGGTATGAAATGTCCTATGGGTTCAATTAAAGATCCTGTTACTGGTTTTTGTAAAGATGTTGCTACAGGTCAAATAGTACAACCTATTTCTAATTTAAATGTTCCTTCTGTAGATCAAATGACTAAGAATCCGTTTACTAATACAGCTTCTAATCCATATAAAAACCCACTCACTGGTGAATCAGCAGCTATTACAAATACTAATGATGGTTATAAATATACTGGTGATGATTTAGTTGATATGACTTTACCAGATGAAACAGCTACTGCCAAATTTAAAATGAATAAGGCAGGTACATTAAATACCTATGATTTAGCTAGTAACATATTTAACTTGGGAATGCCAATGGCAAGTAACTTATTGACTACTGCTAGAAATCAAAGAACGGAAAATACTTATTTAGGAAGACAACAAGGTAGAACTGCTCAAAGAGATAAAATGGGTCAGTATAGTGAACTTACAGGAAGAGATGCATTAAGAGCTAACGAAGAAGGAGAAATTATAGTAGGTCAAAATGCTATGTTTGGAGGCTCTAAATATAAACAAGGTGGTGTTTATAATATGTCAGAAAGAGAACTTATGGCATTTATGCAAGCAGGTGGTCAAATAGAATTTTTATAATTTTTTATTATGTATAAAGTAAGAATTAAAAGTTTACCAAAAGCTGCTTATGGTCAGCAGGTAAATGGAGGATTAAATGTAGAACCCACCTATATGGCAGATGGTGATTTTAATGAAAGTTCTTTATCTAAAAATCCAGGTAGAACAAAATCAACATTAACTGCTGTACCTAGAGATGAAGCTAACTTAGAAGCTGAAGGTGGTGAAACTGCATTTGGACCAATATCAGGACAAAATATTCCTGATCATATGGTTATAAAAGGTAAAAGACATCATGAAGGCGGGGTACCTTTAAATTTACCTGATGATACATTTATCTTTAGTGATACTAAAGCTATGAAAATGAGTGATCCAAAGATACTTGCTATGTTTGGAAAGAAATCTAAAAAGGGTGGATACACTCCAGCTGAACTTGCAAAACCATATGATATAGGTAAATATAAATCTATATTAATGGATCCTGAATCTTCACAAGAAGAAAGGAACACTGCAATAATGATGATCAAAAACTTTATTATTAAGTTAGGTGCTTTAGCTATTGCACAAGAATCTAAAAAAGGTTTTCCTCAAGGTATTCCTGCAATGGCAAAACCATATATGGAAGCAAATGGACTTACAGAAGAAGATCTATTACCAAAAGAAGAAGCTGTTGCTCAAGAAGAAGCTCTTATGCAACAAGGTCAAAATATGCCAAATCAAATGCCAGATGGTCAACCTATTGCTCAACCTATGTCAGAAGAAGAAATGATGATGATGCAGCAACAAGATCCTAGGCAAATGCAACAAGCTCCAATGGCTATGTATGGTATGTCTATGCCTTATGCGCAGTATGGGGGTATACCAATGGCAGACTATGGTATGACTATGGGAGGATTTGATTTTCCATACTATTCAGATGAAATGGCTTACGGTGGTGTACCAGCATATCAAGGCGGTGGTGGTAAGAAAAGACAAATGACTGAAGCTGAACTTGAAGAAAGAAGAAAAAAAGCTAAAGACATTAAAAAAATTAAAGGTAAAAAATGTCCAGAAGGTTATGTTTTACAAAACGGTTATTGTGTTAAAGGTACAATTACTGAAGGTGAAGCAGCTAAGTCTTCTTTAGGTAAAGCAAAAGGTCGCGGAACTGGTGTAAGCAATCCAGAATGGGAAAAAACTATTTGTGCTGAATTATCTAAAGGAGTTAGTCCTGAAGTTTTAGCTGCTAATGGCCATGGAACTGCAGATGGAATACGTAAAAGGTTTGCAAGTTGTATTAAAAAAGGTGAAGAAGCTATAAAAAACACTAGTGAAGAATTTGATGTTTTACAATTAGAAGAAGAAGAAACAGTAGAAGTAAAAGATTGTACATGTACCGATCCTGTAACAGGTAAAAAAACTACTCGTGAGTTACAACCAGGTGAAGAATGTTTATGTCCTGATGGAACACAAGGTCAAATGGGTCAAATGGCTTTACCTGATAATCCAATTTGGTCTGATGTTGCTACTAGAGGTGTATTAACACAAGCAACAATGAATCCTAATGTAGGAAGACTTGCCTTACAAAGAATGCCG
>Ga0208974_1001193_pt1 | contig 10271 bp, 10 predicted proteins | sample GreLakmeER15MSRF_FD_187699 | JGI IMG/M metagenome (GOLD analysis project Ga0208974, IMG submission 187699) | Freshwater lentic microbial communities from great Laurentian Lakes, MI, USA - Great Lakes metaG ER15MSRF (SPAdes) | ecosystem: Environmental > Aquatic > Freshwater > Lake | place: Great...
AAGTACTTTCTTGACAACACAACGAACGAGGCTTTGTGCAAGGTTAAGTGTGCCAAGAGTGACGTCCTTCGCTGCGGCTGCTTGAACCGCAAGGTGCCTTATGCCGCTACGTGCCTCGGGCCAAATGGCCAAAAAGATGATAGGCAAAAAACGAATATTATATCATATTCTATCATGTATCGAATAAATGAACGGGATGCTCGCATGAGTAACTTGTTCGAGGAGTCGGTGTATTACCAAGATCAATGCATAGGAAAAATAAAGTAAACATTTGAAAAGTCATTTTTTACCTACCCCGTGCAGGCAGGCATCCCATACCCGGCTTCTCGCACTCCATTATAACATCAAAGTGTCTCGATTCTCGATTACAAAAAGTAGGCACCGTTCAGCACCCAATATCGTCTTCGTCAGCCTCCATCGTTGGCTCGTTCGCCGGCCGGTTGACCCGCGGCCTCTTGACCCCCACCTCCTTTGTTTTATAATCCTCCCACGGTGTCAAACCCATGTCGACACGCTCCCGGGCCACATTGAGCTCTGCCACAAACGACGCAATGATCGGCACACAGACCTCCGCCCAATGCACGGGATCGAACGGCACCTCGATGATGTCGATGCGCTGCAGCTTCCACGGCATGACGCGCAGGATCTCGACGTCGGGATCCTTGTCCATTTCGGCCACAGCCGCATCGTGTGCCCACACCAGGGCCTCTTTGGGCGTGAGGCTCTCCGGCGAATGCAACGCAAAGCGCTCCTGAGTGCTAGCACGTACCAGGCGCACGCTCACGCCAGCATCGGGTGTCGGCACGTCGGGCAGCGCCTCGAGCTCCTCGCTCTGTACGACCACGATCTTGGCCTCGATGTAGTCGGTACAGCTCAGGCCGAGCGTCGACATCTGGCCCTGCATCTGCATATAGTAGGTTTCGGGAACCACTCCTGTAAGCTCACGTTTCGCCGGGCACTTGACCTCGATGTTGCGGCCCCATTCGGTCACCGAGTCCGGAGAGGCCCCGAAGCCCGGAATGGTCGGGTGCGGCATGAGACCAAAGTCGTACGTCACGACATTCTGACGGCGCGCCCTGTAACAACGCAGGGCCATGTCCTCAAACACGACGCCGTGGTCAATGATGTCCATGGCGAATGGGCTCATGGCGTCCGACATCAGACCGATCTTCTTCAGGATCAGCTGCTCCTTGTTGCCGAACTTGCCCCGATTGCCTGCGGTCGCAATGTCGCTGGCCGTCAGGCCCTGTCGGCGCGCCAAGTACCACGGCGCCGTGCGCTGTGCAATGCTCCCCTGGCAACGTAGCCACTCCACATGCTTGCGGGCTTGATACAGCCGGTGCGTCTCTTGGCTAATAGCTTCCGGACTGGCTTCTGAGGCCATGACGTTGCTCAAGTACGCAGCAAACTTAGACGGCTTGGTGCGCTCGAACGTCTTTGGAAAGGTCGCTTTGAATGCACGTAGATGGCACTCGATGGCGCGCATGAGGGCCATGTTGGGCTCGGGCTCTTTTTGGTCGCTGTCCATGGTTGAGGTTACATTTACCTCTAACGCGCTATCCTTTAAATGCCCTTGAACTTTTTGGAGTGCGCCTTCTTCTCTTGATCGCGCTTGAAGTCGTTGAACCGGCGCACCACCGAGGACACCGCAAAGTCTAGCTTGGGCTCGGGTTTGCATTGGGGTGCTGAAGACGTTGAGGGCACCGAAGCCGTGGACTGCGCCAAAGCCGAGACCGACGTGCCCGCCATGACACGTGACGCTCGAGCTGCGGCTATCTTTTGTGCCGGCGTCTGCATCCCGTCTACCTCTCGACCTTTTAGCCTTTGCGATGCCTGTTCGAACCACGCGTCGATGGACGCCATGAACATGTCGGACGCCATTGCCCTCTTGCGGTTTTACAATCATGTGCGCCTTCGCTTTAGGTGGTGAATGTGTGTGGATTTGCAAATGCCTTGACTTCCATTTTTTAGGTCGCAGAAGGCGCAGGCGGCAGTCCAATGACCCGGATCGGTTTGTGACCATTGGAGTCGAGAGGTACGCCATCGTCCCATATGTCGAGGCACTGAATGGCACCGCCCTCGAAAACGCGCGACATCCCCGTGTCCACAAACCACAAGTTCTGCGTCTGAGACGTCGTGATGCCGTCGAGCATCGGGTTGTGTCCGACCACGAGACGCTTCGCCGTGACACCGCCCACGACGTTTGCTAGGAGTCCAAGAAGCGGCGGCAGCATCTCGGTCGCATAGGCACGTTCGAGTGCCATGCGCGTCCAGACGATGCCTTCGCCGTCGATGAAGAGCGCTTGAAAGGCCGCCGCGTCCTCTTGGTTCAGCGGAACGCCAGATAGGTACAGTCGGGCAAGGCGGTTGATGGACGCAAAAGGGTGCACGAGACGCACGTGCCCTGCGTCGGGCTCTGAACCCTTCGCCTCGAGGTGGCTCGGGAGCAGCCCGGCGTGACACAGCACCGTAGAGCCAATCTGCACGACCACGGGCCGCTCGGCCAAGATGCGGGCCATGTATTGACCCGGCTGAAAGGTGGCCGCCCGAAACTTGGGGCCGCCGAGCATGGCCAGCGACTTGGGCGAGACGTAGCTGAAGTCGCCAAAGACGTTCAGAAACTCATGGTTGCCGAGGAGGCTGAGGACGCGTCCGCCATGACGTTGGGCCTCACGATCGAGGTTGCGTAAGAAGAAGAGGACTTGCACGTCGGCGGTTTCCTCCCAGCTATTTGTCCCTTCACCACGTACGCGGCTGTCCAGCTGATCGCCGACCTGCACGAGCCATGTATCCGCAGGGGTCGCTGTCCACTGTAGGCGCTCGTTGATGACGCCCACGCCACGTAGCAGGGCCGACAGACGCTCTAGGTCGCCGTGGATGTCGCCGATGACCATGAGGCGCTTACGTGCCGGGAAGATGGATTCTTGCATGGTGCGCCTCTGGACGGATTTGACTTCTCTCGCATATGGGGACATGGCTTGTATGTGGTGTATGGTGGCTTAACCTAAAAACTGGGTTAAAAAATGGAAGTGAACCGAATATGATCAAGATACTTACTCTCGCAAACCTCTAAATGGAGACCCAACCCTTCTGCATCGACGAGTGCGGCCGCGGCTGCCTTTGGGGGCCGGTCGTGGCCGCGACGGTCGTGTTGCCTGCGACGTGTCCGGAAAGCAACCCGCTGTGGAACAAGATACGCGACAGCAAGAAGGTGTCGGAGAAGCAGATGCCCATCTTGGCCGCGTACATCAAGAGGATCGCGTTGACGTATGGCGTCGGCTACGTGAGCGCTGCGGACGTCGATCGCTACAACATCCTGCAGGCGACCATGCGTGCGATGCATCTGGCCCTCGATGAGGCTTGGAACCGATGGAACCCTGAAGCTGCCGGTGCACGCCCCAACATGATCTGGGTCGACGGCAACACGTTCAACCCGTACATGCCGCCACTGCTGCCGGGTGCCGACGCGAGGGAGGCCGAGTTCATGGAGTTCGAGCTGTTCCCGCACGGCGATGCAAACGTGCACGGCATTGCCGCGGCGTCCATCGTGGCCAAGGCGGACCGCGATGCTTGGGTCGTGGCTCAGGCCGCCGAGGACCCCACTTTGGCGCCCTACCAACTCCACAAAAACAAGGGATATGGCACCGCAATGCACATGCGTGCGCTCAAATACGTGGGTCCGCATGCGCTGCATCGGTTCTCTTTCGCACCGGTGAAGGCTGAGGAGGCCGCTCGATCGCACGATCTTGTCTGAGTAAGTAGTAGTAGAAGTGCTTCTTTTGTTCCGCTCCCTCTTTTTGTCCTTTTAGAGTCCATGTCGCGACGCGTAACACGACGTATGGCGGCCGAAATGGCTGCAGCGGCTCCGGCCCCTCCGGCCCCTCCGGCCCCTTCCGCCTCCTCGGCTTCGTCGGCGTCTTCGTCGTCCTCATCTGCATCGGCCGCAGCGTCGGCCGCAGCAGACGCAGCAACTGCCGCAGCTCGTGCTTCGGCTCGCGCTACCGCCGCGGCCGCCACTGCCCGTAAGAAAGAGGCCGCCGCGGCCAAGCGCCAGGCCGAAGAGGACGCCAAGGCCGCGAAGGCCGCCGAGTTCGCAGCGCTCATAGCGAGCCCGACGGTGACCGGTCCGCAGCTCGACGCCTACATGATGGGCAAGCCGAACGACATGTGGAACTACAAGAAGCATTGGCGGGCGGCCATGCACAAGTGGATCGAGCGCGCGCAATGGGGCCCGATCTTCTGGTACTTGAATATTTGGCTCAAGGCCGACGGCTTCGGAGGCATGCCGTTCCTCGAAGACATCCTCGATAAGATGCGCGACGCCCAACCCGAGGGCCTGTTTCGCTCGAGCGAGATGTGGACGCAGCTGCGCACCTTCGTACAAGATGTGGGCGTGCCTTGGTGGGAAAATCACGTCAAGTCGTCCATACTCGATGTTGCCTACACAACACAGTTATTCAAGCACAACTGGCCCGGCGTCACGCTTGTCCTACTTCAATCGCTCAGAGGGCGCGGCCGCGACACAGCACCCTCGGCCGCCGAGGTGACGTTGTACACCGAGGCCGCCAAGTACGTTTACCGGAAGAACATCAGGATACTTCAATTCAACTTGACATCTACTGCCAATACCATCAGTCAAGTGGCGGTGTTCGATACGACCGTCAGTCCCAATGCTCATGCCAGGTCCCTCTTAGTGGCATTGATCATGGAGCGCCCCGATTCCCCGCCGCTCGTGGTGACGCCGGACCACTATACGACCCTGACCCAACTGCTGACCAAGTACATCAGCATGGGCGAGCAAGGTCGACCCGTCATCGACGCCTTTCTATTCAAGTTCGACATGGGGCGCACCGAGAACAAGCTGTTCCTGCAGCACATGTTCCTCGTGGTCATCAGCAGCAATCGTGCCATCTTCCATAACTCGAGCGCCGCTTCGCAAAAGCTGTATCTCCAAATGATCGAGCTCTTCGTGCGCGAGTACCGCATCAACATCAACAACCTCTACGTCGACATGGACGCCACTGAGCAGGGCACCTTGACGGCCCTCATAAACCAGACGGCCCTGGGCAACGATCCGCTCGCGAACCCGAGCCGCTGGATGACGAAGAATCTGCCGCTCGTGGCCCTGGCCATCATGTACGGCAACAAGAAGGCGCTGCTCTTCCTTGTTTCGCTGGGGGCCACACTGAAGCGGTGTGCCTTTACGCTGGCCGATCTCACCACGGACCCCGCAATCCACAAGGTGCTCTTGGCCGACGCCAAAGCCACCAAGATCCAACGCGCGTACCAGCGCCATATGTACGCACCGGAGCATGCTACGCAATCGGCCCGGCAAGCGGTCTGGGATCGCAAGATTGGATCGATGAAAGGTACTACTTCTTAACCGGTTGTGCAATTAATCGTGATGCCATTTCATGTGCCGAACCTATGCTCTCTTCAAAGCTTACATTGTTGAAAATGCCCTTAATGATAAAGTAGATGCCAGAGAAAACAACAATGACGGCCATCATGATAAATAGCGTATCAATAATGCGCATGGATGTTCTCTGTAAGATTCTACCGTCGTCGAGAGCAGGGGCCCCTGGAATATATGCTTCGGGATAGTCCATGCCTTCGGAGTCAAGCTCGGTAGACAAACTATCTTTTTCCTTGAGCGAAATACGCTCAACATCACTTCTTGCAAAACACAGACTTGGTTTGCCAATAATATTAGCCCGATCGCTATCCTCTTTTTCACAAAAAGTTAAATGGCAGGCTTGCTTAAGTACCTTGTATCGGTTACGCACATCTTTTTCAATCTTATCCATAGCCATTGTTGGGTAAAGTAGCTTCAATGTCTTGCGCATATTACTTATGTATTGGCCTTCGGCAGTTTGCCCATTCCGGTGAATGTTCTCACAAATACGATAGGCTTCTGTTAGGCGTTCAATTGTGTCTACGCGATTCTTGCATGCCTTTTCCATATTATCAGAGTGCTTATTAAGGTTTTCTAGGCCTATCATTGAGTTTGCGATGATCATGGCTGCACCCTCGCTTGCGGCCATTTCCAACGCTTTGGATCCATTTGTTGCAAATGTGGGATAGTGAGACAAATACTCGTCACCAAGCTCGGGCAACTTAACACTAAGTCGCTTTATCCATGCCAAGTTGCAAAAGTCACTGTCACTTCCATACTTTCCCCCGAGGTACTCTGTCTTGTCGACGCACTTTGTAACATCCGATTTCCCACGATCTTTGCCCGTCAGAGGGTCTACGCCATACCCGGGCAGTGTGTTTACAGGACAAGGTTGATGACATACACCATTTATTTTTTCATAGCGATTCTTGAGTCCGTAGTTTGGGAGCGTGAACCAATCGTGCCATTGCTCGTCACACATGTCCTCGCGACGGCGCATTATATTTTGGACAGGCTTGCGACACTCGCCAGTGGCGGGCTCAAAAGTGAATCCGGGTGGACATTCGCCGTCCGGGCGACCACATGCATTACTTTGTTTAGGAATGAGACCTGGTGACATCAGGCTACACAAGGGTTGTGCACGCTCTTTGTTTTGAAAGTCATCAGGTTTGTTTTCCTTGCACAAGCTATATGTTCTTTTTGCATCATCCTTTGTGGCCCCTGAAAAGGTTCGTATTTGTTTGGAGTTGGTTCCACGGTAATATTTGTCGGCATCGAATAACCCAATGCCTTTAGCTGTTTCAATGGAGCACACCTCTGCGGCTCGAATGGAACTGAAGGCATCTCGATCGTCATTGAGGATCTGGAATGTGCCGGACGTCATTCCACTTGTCACTCCTCTCACTTACCATAGTTGAAGAGATTTGAGATTTGACACCACCGCTACCTGAGAATTACCTTGCACACTTTCCTTTCGCGCAATTGACGTTTTCTACCTCGCTCCAATCATCAAGTGCTGAGTCACGGTGGCGAAAGCGCTCACCATAGGTTTTGGGCTGCACGTCGAGAACGGAACATGTGAGGCCGTTATCTTGAAGGAAGGGCAATTTAAGCTTTTTGCGGTCGGATTTGTAATGTGCTGCATTGCAGTCGGGATTCATAACTCCATCGTCCATTTTGAGGGGAATAACAATGGTGCTATATTTCTCCAAGATGGTGCGAAGTGCGGGAGGGAGCCGCGCCCACTCGGGGTTGTTTTGGGACATTGGGAGCACCCATTCAATATTGGGTGCCAAGCGCATATCAGCACACACATTACGTGCGTCTTTGGGTCCGCTCAATCCATGGCGGCCATGGAGTTCTACATAGGTGCCATTGTCACATCGACCGAGAGGGTAAGCCTTTCGGGGCTGAACCATGGTGTAATTGTCAGCATCATATGCCCTAAACTCGTCCATAGATGCCATGAAACCGCCACCACCCGGTGTTGAACTAGTAAATGGCAACGTGAAGGGACCGAAGCTTCTCTTGCAGCCATGGCTTGAAAACTTGCAACGGTTACGATGTTGTGTTCGGTGGCGTCGAGGGAAGTTGAATCTTTGTTTTCGAAGATACATAATTATAAGGATTAAGAAAATAATGAATATAATGTATTTCATGATGACGGTGACAGTTGGAGAGTTGAAAACGGTGTTAAAACCATCGATGATGCCTTGGTAGCGGCGATTGCTCGCCAAGGCATCGGCAGCTCGATGAGTTTGATATTTTTCAAGAAGCCCCGTCGTTTCTGCAATTGATGGTTTCTCGATCCCCCCTTTTCCGAAAGCATCCATTGCCCCTTGAGCTTTGGCAATGTATGGACTCGCTTTTTTCCCAATCCCTCCTTTTCCGAGAGCCGACATAAGTGGTCCCGCCATGGTTGCAGCCCTTAATGCAAGGGCAGCCATTTCGCAGCGCTTATCCACCTCCTATATAGTGTTGACATATAGTGCCAATAATGACCGCGCTTGGGTTGAAGCGAAGTTATCATGTGCACAATTATAGATAGGGAGTAAGAGCAAAATGAAAAATAAGACAAAGTTGATAATTTGTCTCATTGTTGCAATTGTGGCATTTTACGTTTCATTTTACTTCCGACCGCCAAAAGCACGAGCAATTTTACAAACAAGCCTAGCCCGCATAAAGCTTGACATATTTCAACAACGCCAACCGCTCATTTTTGAGGATCGGGTGTCATCGATAGCCGATCTTGAAAAGGCATGGTTCCGATGGAATCCAAAGGTTGAATGGTACACAGGAACACCGGAAGTTTGGATGTGCAACAAGCATAAATACCTATTTCTACAACCACAAGAAGACACCGAGATCCTCATTCTTCATGCAGCAGGCAAACGCACGATTGATGGCTCGCCTGCGCCAGAGGAGACTTTGACGGCCATACCATTGGCGGCACATCAAGTAGTTTGTCTGCCTTTTCGCACGATGTACCACTTGGCATCAGACAAAATCACGCTCATGGCAGTGCACGATTGGATCACCCTAGGCTTGAGGAACATTGTCTCATTTTGAAGAGTTATGTGTTGTTTGTATAAATGGACGGCGGCCGCAAACGAGTTGTGCGATCATATGCGTATTACGCAGATGCATGCAAGGAGAAGGGCATTCCTTTAACATACGAGCGAAAGTCAAAGAGCCACGATCGTGGGGAAGCCAAGACAAAGGAGGCATTGCGAAGGTGCCTATACCAAAAAGAACGGGACTTGGCTCCGAAGGCGGTTGTTGATGTTGTTAAAATGGCAACCAATGCCGTGTATAGCCCGATCATGAAAGCAAATCCATTGTTCAGCAACCGCATTTCCTCCCCCATTTCGTCGTTGGGATCTACTCCAAACAAGTCTAAAAAAAAGGTATATGATAACCTTGCGTATGAGATGATGCAAAGAAACCCAATATTTGAGAAAACAGGTAAGGGCAAAGTTAATTAGTGTTTCTAATCAACCTCATCCACAATCGGTTCGCTCGGCATGGCAGAACCGCCAGGTGCCTGATACATCTTGGCCGTGATCGGATTTAGCTTATCCTCTACCTCCTTCTTTTTCTTCTCAAACTCCTCAAGTGGTGTTGAGTTTGCATCGTGGCTGTCGAGCCAAGCAATGGCATCCGCGACGATTGGCTCCGCATCCTTCCATGCAGCCTCTTTCTCGGGCGTCGACTCGCCTCCATCAACACCCTTATAGGCATTGCGGGCACCGTAAACAAAGGCCTCTAGGCTCGCCTTGGCATCCACACACTTGCGCATCGCCTCATCTTGCTCCTTGAACTTTTCGGCCGAGGAGACCATGCGCTCAATGTCCTCCTTGCTCAGACGACCCTTGTCATTGGTGATGGTGATCTTGTGCGACTTGCCGGTGCCCTTCTCGACAGCGCCCACGTTCATGATACCGTTGGCGTCGATGTCGAAGGAGACCTCGATCTGAGGCACGCCGCGCGGTGCAGGTGGGATGCCATTGAGGTCAAACTTACCTAGGTTGTTATTATCCTTTGTGAATGTGCGCTCACCCTCGTATACTTGGATGGTCACGGCCGGCTGGTTGTCCGAGTACGTGCTGAATACTTGCGACTTCTTGGTCGGGATGGTCGTGTTCCGTGGGATCAGTGTGGTCATAACACCGCCGGCTGTCTCGATGCCGAGGCTCAAAGGGCACACATCGAGCAGAACCATGCTCTTGGTGCGCTCGCTGTCGTGGCCGGCGAGGATGGCTGCTTGCACAGCGGCGCCGTAGGCCACTGCCTCGTCGGGGTTGATGCTCTTGCATAGCTCTTTACCGTTGAAGTACTCCGACAGAAGTGCCTGGATCTTGGGAATGCGGGTCGAGCCGCCCACGAGGACCACGTCGTCGATCGAGCTCTTGTCGGCCTTGGCGTCGCGAAGGACCTTGTCCAGGGGAGCTAGAGTGTCGCGGAAGATGTCGGAACATAGCTCCTCGAAGCGGGCACGAGTGATGCTGCTGTAAAAGTCGATGCCTTCGTGCAGGGTGTCGAGTTCAATCGATGCTGTGGTGCTGGAAGAGAGTGTGCGCTTGACACGCTCACATGCTGCCTTTAGGCGTTTTAGAGCACGAGGGCTGGTTGTTACGTCTTTTCCACCGTGCTTGCGCTTGAACTCTTTGGTAAAATGGTCGACAAGGCGGTTGTCAATGTCCTCGCCGCCCAGGTGGACGTTGCCGCCCGTGGCGCGCACCTCGAAGATGCCGCCGTCAATAGTTAGTAGAGAAACGTCGTGTGTGCCCACACATTGTTATCGCTAGGCTCTTTATCCGCTTAGGTTGCCCCGTCCAGGCCGCCCTCGCCCTGTGGTCGATTCCACAAGTAGCTT
>Ga0208974_1001195_pt1 | contig 10267 bp, 3 predicted proteins | sample GreLakmeER15MSRF_FD_187699 | JGI IMG/M metagenome (GOLD analysis project Ga0208974, IMG submission 187699) | Freshwater lentic microbial communities from great Laurentian Lakes, MI, USA - Great Lakes metaG ER15MSRF (SPAdes) | ecosystem: Environmental > Aquatic > Freshwater > Lake | place: Great...
TTCACTATTGCCAATGCAGTCGCACGTCTCACGGGGTCGAGGTTTAACCTCTTCCTGACGCAGAATGGGCAGATGAGTAATGTCCAGCAGCTTCAACGCATCAACGAGGTGCTTGAGCAATTCTGGCTAAAAGGAACGTGGCCGGGGCTTCACACCGAAACGACTTTGACCTCATCCAACGGCGTAATTACATTGGACGCTTCGTATTTGCGTCTAGACGCATTGACGGCATCCAAGGATTTTACGCCACCAGATATCGGTTGCTGGACAAAGGTGGACATCAAGTCAATGCAATATCGTTGGCAAACTGGTGGGCCAGGATATTTTGATCCAACAGATGTTTGCGGCGTGGTTGCCTTCGACATGGGCGACGTTGGTGGGCTTCGGAAGTATCAATTAACTGGCGAAATTGCAACGCTTGACACCTACGAATACAGGGGGTTTGCCCGCAAACGCTACGTGTGGGCGACGGCTGACAGCACAATTGTGACGCCAGATTGCTACCCGGCTTTAGAGATGGGCATCCGCGCCTACAACGCTGTGGATGAGCAGGCCGACAACGCGGATGTGCTGTGGGCCAAGGCGTTTCAAGCGTTGGATGATAGCATGGGGCAATTCAACCAAGGAAACGAATACGGAGTTCTTCAAATTGATCCAGGTCTTAGCATGAGCGCAGTATCAAACTTAGTATAAATTATGGCAGCACCAAGATACTTTCAAACGGAAGACGAAAAACGAATGGCGGCAATTCGCGCCAATCCAAGTGCCGGAATGGAAGCCCCAATGACACAACGTGGCGCAGGAAGGCAACAAATGCCGCCAATTGCACCAATTCGTGAAATAGTTCCTAAATGGCAGCAAGATATAACTAAAAAATACACAGGTATTGGAGAAAAGGGAACACCGGAAAACGAAGCCTACGTGGCTGAATACAAAGACAGGATGTCTTCAAAGCAACCCTTTGATACAATGGAATTGGCTGACGATGTAATGGGAAGATTCGTTCCAAATACTGGATTAAATACATCTGGGGCTGCGCCTGCGCCAAAAATGCCAGAGCAACGTCCTGCTCTTCCGCCACTAATCGCTAAGACAGACCCCTATGGGACAATGTTGAATGATCGGCCAGGAGGCGGTAGAACCTACGAAAGTTTTTCACGACCAATGGGAAGCGGAACTCTTTCTCAAAGACCTACGCCAACGGCTTCCGGCGCATCGGAACGCGTAGCGGCTCGTCGTGCAATCAGAATGTATCCTAAAAGCACCGAGGTAGCGCAACGTTTCGCAAGAGGAATTGGAGGAGCCCGCAACTCATCTTACGGAAACTACGACTAATGAAATCACCTTTTGATCAAAATCCAGAGCAAGAACCAAGTTCGGATCAGTCATACGAAAGAAATCTTGCGCGCAATTATCCAGCGGACGAACGGGCCAAGGTACGTGCGTTAGATCAGCGTGCTGCATTTAACGAGGCTACGTTAAAACAACGGGCAGAAGCCGCAGGTGCAAATGCAAAAATTGCAAGGGCACGCCTTGGACTTGAAATAGGGCTTGCTGATTTTAAAATTCAAATTGCTGAAGAAAAAGCAAAACTGGCAGAAAATAGCGAACTAGCTAAAGCAAAACGTGAATTAAAAGTAATAAGCGACGCCAATGGATTCTTAAATGATGCCCAAGGAATGGATCCAAACAGACCTTCTTTTGATACTCAACTTCAGGGTATGATGGCAGGCTATCCAGATGCGTTTGAAAGCAAAACTGTGCAGGAATGGGCTAAATATCATGTTCCAATTGCAAATTCGCGTAGAGAAAGAGAAGATTTACTTGCTAAAGAGCAACGCGCTAAAGAAGAAGCAAATAGAAAATTTTTTGAAGAGCAAAACAAACAGGTCTTGGAAAATCAAGCGGCTGGAGACCTAGCTAAACGTTTAGATCTAAAACCAATTGGTATAAACAATGGCAAGGTTGTGTTTGGCGTTGATAAGCCAGCGCCCACCGGAACGCGCCGTGTTATTATTGATCCCGTTGGAAGAGAGACCGTTAGCGAAACAACGCCTATGCTACCAGCAGGTAAGCCTACACCTGCTGCTCCTGCTGCTCCTGCTGCACCTGCTGCTCCTGCTGCTCCTGCTGCACCTGCTGCAAACCCATTAGTTAGTATTGTTTCATCGGGCGGCAAAATTAAAAAAGTTGGGGACTCATACAACGCCTTTGACAAAGATGGTAAATTCATTGGTAGTTACTCTGTTGGCAAATAACTTATGGCACTACCGCTCCTTGATGAAGGCGAAGATGTTACTGCAATGTTTTCCATTCCGTCTGCGGAAGACGGCGATGATGTTACTGCAATGTTTTCAGTTCCATCTGTTAATGAAGGTAAGGATGTAAATAAAATGTTCTCTGTTCCATCTGCGGAAGATGGGGAAGATGTAACGTCTCAATTTAATGCATCTGCCGCGCCAACCTCCAATGTTATTGCCAACATGGGTCGCAGCTTTCTTGGCGGTGTTGCCGGAAGAGTGGCTGATATTGTGGGTGGCGCAGCCGGTATATTGGCAGGGCCAGGGCGAAGTGACGCGGAAGACATTGCGGAGTTTGAAGCAAAGTCAGCGGCGCTTTCCGCCAAGCCATCGATATTTAAAGACTTCACGGAAGAACAGATTACCGGGATGCAAGCTGCGCCAGAAGGTTATCGCACGCCACAGGAGGAGGTGCAGCTTGCTTCTTATGATAGCACGCTGAAAACTTTGCGTGAACGGCAGGCAAAAAACGCTCCGATTCAGCAGGGACTTGAAGACTTTCAAAAACTTTCATCCGAAGCATCTAAAGAGGCGCAAACCTTTTTCGGCCAAGACCCAGCGCGACAGGACGAGTTCCTTTCCAAACTTGCTGCCGGGGCTGGATCACTGCCACCCTACATCGCCAGCAGTATTGCGGGCGGTCCAGTATTGTCTATGATGACCGGTGCATTGCAAACCGGCCAGAATGAATACAACGCGGCTATTGAGGCTGGCAGACCAGACCTTGCCGACGAGGCGATGGTCAAAGGCATGGGCATCGGCTTGACGGAAGGTGCTGGCGTTGGAGGTGGACTTGGAAAAGCGGCACAAGGCTTTGCTGCGAAGGCGTTGGTGACTCTCAAAAAAGGTTTTGAGGAAGGTGGGCAAGAATGGGTGCAGAATACGCTTTCTAATTTAAACGCTTCTACATTTACCGGATACGATCCGGCGCGCCCCGCGCTTAAGGGCAGCGGAGAAGCGTTTGCTATTGGCGCAATTCTTGGTGGTGGCGTTGAAGGCGCAACGCAGCCGTTCCGTAGCGACAAAACAACCACACCGTCAGTCGCGCCAGAAACTGCTGCCGCCGTGGCGCGCACGCAACCTGTCACTGTAACCGTGCCGGAAGTTGCGCCGCCGAATCTGCCAAGTGGCAGTCTTGGCCCGCCTGATCCAATCGTTGTAGAAGCCGAAGCAGTCGGAGCGACCCAGACTGCCGCCGCGCTCAACCAGACAATGCCGCCCAAGCCGTTCGCGCCGACAATCGAGGAACCGGGAACGCCGACGCCATACGGGCGCGAGACGGACGTGTTCGACGTGACGGCAGGATTGGAGCGCAAACCATCTTCGCCAGCCCCGTCGGGCACACCCACACCGGAACAACCGCCTTCGGTGGCTGGCGCACTTTTACCCGAGCAAACTCGTGAATCTGTAAGAAAACACACATTTGATGTAGCAAAAGCTGAAATTGAGGCAGATATAAAGTCTGGTGACATACCGGATACGGTAAAGTCATTTGAAGAATTACAGGATTATTCGGACGCAAACATGTATGTAAATGATGCGGAGCGAGCAGATCGACGCATTGGACCGCTTGGAAAGAAATTAGGATGGAAGCCCCAGGATTATGCGGATTTTACAGAAGATGTAATTGGTGACATAAATTCTTGGCTACAACAGCGTTCAGAAAAAACCGAGCCGACACGCACGGAGCCGTCGCCGGTCGCTACCCCGGCGGCGGCTGTGCCGCCAGCACCCGCGCCAGCAACACCCTCTCCCGCAACACCCGCAACACAAGCACCCGCAGCGCAGGCGGCTGCGCCAGTGGCAAGAGCCATGACGCGTTCCGAAATAAACGAGCGGATTGCAGTGTTGTTGAAAGCCCCAGTAAAGGCAGGCGGAAAACCGCGTGTTTCATTTAAGACGCAAGCCGAAGAAGCGTCGTTCCGTAGGGGATTTGAGGCCGCAAATAAAAAACCTGGTGAGCCGCCGCCAGAACAGCGCCCAGGAGTTCCAGCTAAAGAGCAAAAAATTTACGACGCTTTTTCGCAAGGGTGGAGTCAGGCGCAGACAACCATTCGTTCACTCAATCAGCCTACCCCCGCGCCAGCACCTGTTGCCCTAGCACCCGTAGCCCCAGTAGTGCCTGTCGCCCCCGCCGTGGCCACAGCGCCCGCAACACAGGCACCCGCAGCGCAGGCGGCTAGGGCGAAGGGGAAGCAGATGGTTCGTGGAGACAGATTCAAAGATGCTAACGGGAACGAGTTTGAGGTATGGAAGAACCGCCAAGGAACTGTTGAGGCGCATCCGGTAGTCAACGGCAAGCCGGTGGTGAACAGGGATTCTGGCGTCAGGTTTTCAGTAACAGATGAGGCTAAGGCTAGAAACCCACAAGACCGAACCGACCTCGCGCCCACCCCCGCCGCCGAGACAGGGGCGAAGGGGAAGCAGCCGTGGGAGATGACGAATGCGGAATATAACTCCGCTAGATTTAATTTCGGTTTCCAGACTGAAAATCTTCCCGAAACAGCACGACTTCTTCGTGAAGAGGGCGAGCAGGCAAAAGCAGAACTAAATAATGTGTTTGGACAAAATGCACGGAGAGAACGCGATGCGTTTTTGGGTCCTTTACGAGCCGCTGCTGAAGCTGAGTTGGACAAGGCGTTTGGTCAGGGAATGGGTAAGCGATTAACACAGTCGCATGAGCAACAAGTCGCCCAAGCCCTCCGCGAAGGCAAGCCAGTCCCACCCGAAGTCTTGGCTGACTATCCCGACCTCGCGCCTACCCCCGCGCCATCGCCCGCGCCCGCAGCACCCGCAGCACCCGCCCCCGCCCGCATCCAACTCAAGTCCGGTCCCGCGACCTACTCCGTGGTGGAGCAACTGCCGCCGCAGAAAGGCGACCAGCCCGGCGAGGTCTATTTCCGCGTGAAGAACGAGCGCACCGGCGAGGAACAGACTGTCGAGGCGGCGGATATGAAGCCGGTGAAGGTGAAGGGCGGGAAGGTGGCGGCGGAGCCATCGGTTCCAATTAAAGCCTCGTCTCCACAGGTAAAAGCTACTGTGGAAAAGGTTGCCACAAAACTAAAAGCCGCTGGAAAAGCCAAGCCGTCCAACGCAAAAGCCATTAAAGCCGACTTGGTTACACAGCTTGAATCGTTGCTTGCAAAAGCGGTTGGAAAAGAATCCAGCGAAGCAAAGCGTATTCGCCAAGAAATTGATGAAGCCATTGAGAGGAAAAGCACCAAGCGATTCATTGAAACGCTTCAGGCTCAACTTGCGAACGAAGTATTTACCAAGGAAAGGGTGATTATTCGTTCGCCAAAAGCTGGCACGTTTGCCATCACTGCACAAAATGACGCTGTATCTTTGCAGGAGATTCTTGACCGAATCAATGGCATGGAGGTTGATCCAAAACCATACCCGCAACCAAGGGGCCAAAGTGCTGGCGGATCAACTGAGACAAAACTGCAAGCCGAGCAGTTGGTTGATTTGATTGGAACAGACGAAGCCATTGCGGAAATGGTTCGCCAGAAAACGCAAGTCAAAGGAGTGGCGGCACAAAAGATGTTCAACGACACTATTGCTGAAATTCAAAAACTGCCAAAGGCAGAAGGAAAAGCGGCGGGAATGAAGCGCAAACTGCGCGGCACCGAATCCGGCGCAATCCCCGCATCGCTCTTTGCCGACATCGCCGACTTCGGCGCACGCCTTTACCGTGACGGCATGGGCTTCGCGGCGTGGGCAAAGCAAATGGTGCGGCACCTTAGCGAGCGTGTGCGGTCTGCGCTGAAAGAGCTTTGGGTTGGAATAATCAGCCCGAAAGGCGCGCGAAACCTGCGCGGCGAAGTCATCCAGAAACGCGACGAAGGCGGCGCGATTGGCGCGGCTGGAGGACGCGCTGAACCAAAGCCCGGCTCGCCGGTCGAAGGCGGACGCGAAGGAGAATACTACACCCGCGTAGCCGAGCGCGACAAAGGCACATTGAGCGACAACGCAATGAAAGTTGTTCGCAACCGCACTACGCTGCCGGACACTTTCAAAAAGGATTTGGACGAAGCCGCAAAGATACTGCTTGAAACCAATGAAGGCGACTTGCGTTCCGCACTGAATCGCTCCAAGGAAATGAGCGCATCTGGCATCAAGGACTATTTCAGCGGACTCACAGACCGCCGCAAAGCCGCTCTGCTTTTCCTGATAGCACAAAACGCCGCCACTCAACGCGAGACAGCTACCGACCCGAAACAAATTGCGGCACTTAAGGATATTGAGGCCGAGGCTATTGCGGACTTTACCGACATGATGAGTCAGGGCGGCAAGCTGCTCAACATTGCGGGTCAGCTTTACGCCGCTATGCCGATGTCGCCAGACGCGCAAGTGATGGCAGCAGAAAAGTTGCTAGCACGTATGACTGGAGGAAGGGCTGCGGAAGTGGAGGCAGAGCAAGCCAAGGACACGCTGAAAACCGCGCTCGACGAACAATTGAAAGGCATGGATGAGTCGATCCGAAAAATCATGCAGACAAAGCCAAAGGCGTCTTGGGACGAGATTCGTCAGCGCATTGCTGATGAGGTTGTTGCTAAGATGAATCTTGCTACAGACGCGGAGCGCAAAACGGCAACAGACAAGATTATTGCAGACTTGAAAAAGCGGATGGAAAAGGTTCGCAAGGAACTGCTCGCTAAGATGAGCAAGCCCGGCAAACCGGGGAACAAGATCGCGCTCGAAAAACTCTGGAAACTTTGGGAGCTTGGTGCGCTTGATGACGATGCCTTTACAAAGGTTTTCATGGAGAAAGCCGGAGTGCAGGAGTTCACGCCAGCGTTCCGCGACAAGCTAAAGAAGATGTATGAGGATGCAGAGGCAGCACCAGAAGGGATGCCTCGCGACCGCGTACTTGGGAACGTCGCTGTAGAAATTGCCCTTGCAAATCCTAAAACCTTTAGTTTCTGGTGGAACCTTGCCATGTCGATCAGCTACGGAAACATCCTTGGCGCTTTTACCACTATTTTTGTCAACAACCCTCTTGGCTCACTTGCAACATCGCTTGAAATGGTTGCAATGGGGTCGTTGTCGAACAAGGGGGCTCGCGCAGAAACATTTAAAGGCGCTGTAAAAACATGGGCTCGTTCGTTTGGCGAAGGTGTAGCCATGATGCGTGACCTATGGAGTACTGGCGAGAACCTGCAAAAGATCAGCCAGTTTGATTCCGCGCTCGTTAATAGCCCTGTTGAGTTGCTAGCAAAAATGGCGGAAGACCCATCTTACCCAAAATCGTTCAGAGTTGCGGCCAAGGCGGTATCGCAATACAAGTGGGTTATGCGCTCTATGATGGCGGCAGATGCGGTGATTCGTTGGCCTGCGCGTGAAGCATTGCGATTTACTCAATCAGCCGCTATTGCCAAAGATACGCGTAGGCCAGGACAATCGCTGGAAGACGCTGTGGACGAACTGAATTATCCCGGCGGGCGGTTGGCAGCGTTGAAGGAATCACGCGCACAGGCGGCACAAGAGCTTAAGGATGGCACGTTAAAAACTAAACAAGACGAACGGCTGCGTGTGATTGATTTGCTACAAATCAAACTATCGGCGCAAGGTACGGAAACGGCAACGGAATCCGATGCACTTGCTAATTATGGTTCGTTGCTTAATGACCAACCACAGGATTTCATTGGCGTTATTGCCAGCGCCATTTTAAAAACAGCGTTCCCAAGCAACACTAAGAGCGATTTGCAAAAGGCTCTTGGCGGCGCGCTACAACCATTTGTGCGTTTTGTCCGCACCAGCGCCAACGCCACTCGCGTAATGCTGGACTACTCCGTTGGCTACGGCGCGTTCCGTTACATGACACGCAAGTGGCCCGTAATTGGCGCGGAATCGCTGGCTGGTGGAGTCAATTTGATTCAACCGGGAGGAAGGGACAAGATGTCCGAAAATGCGGCAATCCGCGCAGGCGATAAACTCACCCAAGTACGCATCCAGCGCGCCTATCTTGGTATGGCGCTTTACGCCGGACTCGCCGCCATTTACGCCGCAATAGACGATGACGACGAAGACCCCTACATTGACTTTATTGGCAGCGGACCGACCACACCAGATGAGCGTCGTCGCGTGCGAGAATCCGGTGTTCGTTTAAATTCCATCAAGATAGGAGACATTTACGTTCCTACAAACGTAGGCCCGTTGCAACCGTTAGCCGGAATCTTGGGACCGTTTCAGCGGATGCGCGACAATAAGAAATACCCAAAAGCAAAAGATGAATTTGATGAGCGTGTGCCTGAGACAGCTGGCGTGGCAATAGCCAAGGGTATTGCAGACGCAATGAGCAACCAATCTTTTACCAGATCACTGGCAGACCTGCTCACAATGATTAACACCGGCAAAACTTCTTTTGGTGAAACACCGGATGAGTTTCTTGGCAAAACCTTGGCGCAATTTGTCCCAGGAAATTTGCGCGGACTCTCGCAATTGGATGAGATTGTCAGAGGCAAAAAGGAGCGCGCTGATGGATTTTTTGACACGGCAACAAACTCCATTGCCTTTTACGCTCCAAATGGTCGCGCCACCACAATCCTTGGAGACGAGGTGGATGCTGGAAAATCCATAGCCCAAAAGGCTGGCGAAAAAGTTTTCCAATTCACCACGATTGCCGATGACAAAACTTTGCAATTTGTTGTAAAAAACGGACTGTCTATACCGGATCGGCAACGCAAACCCAGCGATGGCAAGCGTCAAACTTATCTTGAGTATTCAGCTTACGTGCGTGAAAGCGGAAAGATGATGCGTAACTGGCTGGAAACAGAGAATCCAAAAACTGGCAAGACCGGAATGGAGATGTTGCAGGCTATTCCAGACAAAATTACCGTAGAAAAAGGCAAAACAGTTAACTTAAGAAAGAAAGAAATGAACAAGCTGTGGGTTGATTTTCGCGAAGTTGCACTAGCAAAGCAATGACCGCTAAAACCAAGCCCGCGCCGCGCATCAGTTACGACAACTTTGCGTTGCCTCCCGGTTACGAACCGTGGCATCTGTGTTTGACTAAGTTTGGACTTGGTAAAGGCGAGGAAAAACTAAAATGGTTTAAGCGTCTTGTTACCGAGCTTTGGCCGGAGCCGCTATTCATGTGGGACAGGTGGAGCGACCTGTTCTTTGGCGCGTTGTGCGGTGCGAAAGAAACTGTTGAGCGAACTATTGGCGCAAAGATTGAATCCGATTATCCTTGGTGGGAGCAATTAACAGCCACAGGAGCGGCGGGAACGGGCAAAAGTTCAAGGGCCGCGCTATGGGTTCTTTGCAACTGGCTGTGCGCTCGCGAGCATACAACCTGCATGTTGACCTCAACCAGCGTTACTGCGCTTAAGCAGCGTATCTGGAGCGAACTGGTGGACTGGATACAGAAGTGTAAGCAGCCATTGTCTGACCCCACGATTGGCTGGCTACAAATTGTGCCATCTGACACCATTATCCGGTGGAGCGGTGAGGATACAAAAAGCGCCATCTTTGGGCGTGCAGTCGATCAAGGCGGTTCTGTGGACAACGCGGTTGGGCGCATCAAGGGTATTCACAATCGTCGCGTGTTTGTTGTGACGGATGAGATGACGGCAATGCCCGAGGCTATTGCCAAGGCGTGTCGCAACTTGGATTCAGGCACAATGGAGTTTCAGTTTATCGGACTAGGCAACGCCACTGACTATTCTGATCAGCATGGAATTTACTGTGAGCCTGTGGATGGCTGGAACAGCATTACGGTGAATGACGAGTTCTGGTTGACCAAGCTGGGCGGTTGTTGCGTGCATTTGGATGGTCACAAGTCGCCATCATTGGATAATCCGGCCAAGTATCACTTTTACATTGGACGCAAAAAGCTGGAAAAAGATGCGCGGTTTTTTGGTGGCGAGAACACCCCTGACTACTGGCGCGAGTGCCGAGGCTTTTGGGCACCGTCTGGATTGTCCACAACGGTCATGGATGCGTTCCTGCTATCACAGTTT
>Ga0208974_1001197_pt1 | contig 10255 bp, 15 predicted proteins | sample GreLakmeER15MSRF_FD_187699 | JGI IMG/M metagenome (GOLD analysis project Ga0208974, IMG submission 187699) | Freshwater lentic microbial communities from great Laurentian Lakes, MI, USA - Great Lakes metaG ER15MSRF (SPAdes) | ecosystem: Environmental > Aquatic > Freshwater > Lake | place: Great...
CCCGCAGAGCCTGCAGAGCCGGAGCCCGTTACAGACACGGAGGAGCCTGTTACAGACTCGGAGGAGCCTGAACCTCAACCTGACGAAAAATCCGAGTCAGACACGGAGGAGCCTGAACCTGAGCCTGAACAAAAATCCGAACCAGACACGGAGGAGCCTGAACCTGAGCTTGAACAAAAATCTGAGCCAGACACGGAGGAGCCCGAACCTCAACCTGACGAAGAGTCAGACACGGATGAGCCCGAACCTGAGCGCGCATCTTCCACAAACAGTAGCGTGAACAACGAGCCGGTTGCAGAGGTGCGCCGAATCATGATTCATCAGTCGGACAAAGAGAAAAAGCCGAGCAAGCACAAGCTTAAGACGCCCTACGATGCGTTTTTCTAACGCGTTAGGGGCAACCTTCAAAAAATATAGACTGCAAAGCAAACATGTTTGGCATCGTCACGGGAGCTCTCGTCATAACAGCCCTCTCTTTTATCGCCATTCAACACGTGCAAAGTAAAAAACCGCAGCGTCCCGACGAACCATCCCCGTACCTCGTGTTATTCATTGTATTTCTGGTGTCCCTGGTTTCCCTGCACTGGCTGTCGGGCATGATCGATGAAAAGGTAGGCTCGCGCTCAAGCGGTGTGGGTGGGGGCGGCGGCTACGACTACGAAAAGGCGCTCATCTCGGGCATCAAAGAGGAGTGCTTTGTGGGGCCGGCTCCGTTTTAGGTACGACTTTCGAGCGAAACATTGACAGGCACGGTGCGCATCCAACTGCAATCTCTTTCGGCACCGGCAAGTTGCCAATAAAATCCAAAATAGAGCCGACTACATCAGCGTTCAACAGCGCCGAGATTTTTTGCACGACCGCTACGGGAATGAGGTCATCGTCGGTGCCAGAGATGCCGTCTGCCCCGGCAGCAATTCGCTCAATCGCCTTTAGCGTAATTTGTTTTTGCTCTTCGAGGGTCATTGCCCCGATATTCTGCACAATGCCGAGCGCGGCCGAAATTATGCCCATGGGAGACGACACGTCCAACTTCTTTTGCAAAATTGCCTCCTCAATGAAGACTACCGCCTTTTGCACTTGAACATTCATCATTAAGTTGCTCGCCATTTGTTTGCCACCTACTAAGGCGCGAGATTTTGACCGTAGTACTCTAGCGCCTTCCTGGCCGCCAGGTTCTCCGCCTCTTTCTTGCTTGCGCCCTTGGCCGTGCCGAGAACGGCCCCGCTACGGTCTTTCACGCAATAGGTGAACTCGCGCAAATGATTGCCCTTGCTCTTGACGTCCACTTCATAGAAGCGCGGGGCGTCTTGGTGCGCGTGCTGCATATGTCGCACGAGCATGTCTTTGTAGTTCGCGCGCGCACAAATCAGCTCCGCGAAGTCAACATATTTTTCGATGACCGCAACGATAAACTGTTCTGCCACATAGAACCCGGCGCCAGACAGCGCCTGCATCTTCATCGTTGGCGGCAGCATCACGGCGTCATCGTCTTGAAAGTCCATGTAAAGGGCGCCGAGGAACGCTTCGAAAATGTCTTCCATTATCTTATAATTCGCGCGACCCTGCCCATCTTCAATTTGCTTCGATAGGATTGCAAATTTGGGAAAACCAATGCGTGTGGCAAGATGCCCGAGCATGCGTCCATTGACGAGCTTGGTGCGCATGCCCGACAAGAAGCCCTCGTGGCGGTCGGGAAAGCGCTCGTAGAGGTAGCGCGCCACCACCATGCCGAGGATGCTGTCCCCAAGGAACTCAAGGCGCTCGTAGCTCATGTCCTGCAGCGGCAAGCAGTCCGCCGGGCACCGCTCGTTTCCCGTGTCAAAGTCGCTGTTTTTCATGGTGCAATATGAACGGTGAACGAATGCATTGCGATATAGGTTGATATTGCGCGGTGTCACACCACCGAGTCCGTGCGCCCGGAAAAAAGCCGAGAGGTCGCTCGGCTGCAGCAACACATTTACCGAGTTGAACGGCAGCTCGCCCTCTTGAACTTGCTGCGTCTTGTTGTGGAGGCCTAGAAGGCGAGACATGACGCGCGATTAATTATGGTCGGGGTGCGCCTATGTTTACAGTTTGCATGTCAATTTTTTAGGTGGGCCGGGGTCTCTTCGTTGCGCGACTGTTTTTTCTTCCCCATTGGCATTACAAATATAGAGTACACGGCCTCGATTGGGCGCTTGGGTGCCATGGTTGATTTTACAAGTTTACAAATGTTACAACCGCTTCATTTTTTCTGAGACACGGCAATCCACGCGAGCATCGGAATGATGACAGTCAGACGCAAGGGGTCATTGATGCCGTCCAATACCGCGAGTGTTAGAAACATGCCGCGGAAAACGCTGGTCTTATCACCAATTTCGCGAATACGCGTGCTCAAGGCCACTATTGTTTCGTTGTTCATGCCCGACGAAGAGGCGTTGCTAAACACGTTCAGCTTCGACATGTCCTTTCGCATGCGGTACTCTAAGAACGTCGTGTCTTGGAAGACCTCTTGCGAGACCGGTCCGAGCGCGGTCATGTAGCTGAAGTCGGGGTCCAGCAATGTGCACGTGCCGTCCAGCAGTGAGAACACGCGAAACAGGGCCAAGAAATCGTTGTCCACCTTGAAACCAATTTGGCTCTGTTGTAGCGCCTCGTTGTCGGTGATTGAAGTTCGCAGCTTCTGAAAGTCGACGGTTTTCAGGTAGTCAAAGAAGTACGAGAAGAACGCCTTGATTTCTAACAACTCTATCGGGTCGGCCACGCGAATGATTTCCAGCGACACGAGCAGGCTCAGGAACTCGTCGACGTCCTCCTGCACGATGGAGACAATCAGGTTGTTGATTTGATCGCGAAAGGCCTGTGACAGCGCAACCACGTTCCCGAAGTCGTAGAGGACCACGCTAAAGTCGCCGTTGCCGTTTGGCGAGGGTATTATCCCGATGTTCCCCGGGTGCGGGTCGCAATGCACGAGCCCGTATGCAACAATCTGTTGGATGAAGATGTTCACCACCGCGCTCGCCACGAGTTTCGTGTCCAATCCCGCCGCGCGCAACTGCTCAACGTCCGTTATTTTTACGCTCGGGACGTACTCCATGACCAACACGTTTTCAGTGCACAATGTCTGAAATGGCCGCGGTACAAGCATTATTGGCTCCCCCGAGCTCTTCAAGATGCGGCGAAATGCGAGCATGTTGTCGACCTCTTTCTTGTAATCGAGCTCGGCTTTGAGGAAGGTCTCGTATTGCTTGAGGAGTTGCTGTGCCTCGCGCCCTCTCTGTGTTCCGGTCCACGATGCCATTTCTGCAATTTTTTTGAGAATCGCGACGTCCTCGAGTATTTGCTCACGCACGCGCGGCTTCTGAATTTTCACGACCGTGTCAAACGTCTTTCCGTCGCGGGTTCGCATTTTCGCTCGATGCACTTGGCCGATGCTGGCGGATGCGATTGGCGCCGTGTCGAACTCGGCAAACACGGTGTCAATCGGCAAGCCGAGCTCCCTCTCAATAATGGGTTTCAGTACGTCAAAGCTAACCGGGTTCGCATCGTCTTGCAACCGCGCAAGCTCCGCTGTGAGTGCCGACCCAAAGATATCGGTGCGCGTGCTCATGAACTGCCCCATCTTCATGAAGGCGGGACCGAGCTCGGTCATCTCGTTTCTAAGCCACTTCCCGAGCGGTGCTCCCTGAGGCTGGTCGCCGCGAAAGCGCCATTGATATTCCGCTGCAAACTTCCAGAGGCGCAACGTGCGCGTAGCGCTAACAGGGGACAACACGGGCTGGCCTTTCAAGTTCATGCGCTCCGCTTAAATTCTACCTATATTATCAAATGCGAACGACTCTCGTGATTCGAGCAGAAGCGAAGGCACCCAAGGCAAACAAGGCAAACAATATACTCGAATCCGCTTCAAAGCACGTAGCGGACCGCAAGCGCATTCTCGAGCAGTCGCGCACGCTCGGCATGCGCCGCTTGAACAGCGACATTGAGAAGATTGCGAAGAGCGAGATCGATTTTGCAAAACGCATCGTGGAGGAGCTCGTTCCTGTAAAAATCACGTTTCAACAAGATGCGTGGAACGAGTGGGTGTCGAGCTTGCCTGTGCGCGTTTCTATGCGCGATGCTAAAAGCGCGGGTGTGCACACACACGGACACGGACACGCGACCAATGTTGATGTTGATGCGGCTGACGAGGTTGAGCCTGCTGTCGAGCGCCCAATCGCGTAACTAAGCGCTCGGTGGATAGCTCACATCGTACATTCTAAGGATGCTTTTTATGACAGGATGGCGCACTATGCATTCCTCGTCAAAGTGCACCACGCACATGTCTGTCACGCGCTCGGGATGTGTCTCGGCGCTGGATGCGATGCGCGCGAGGAAGTCGGAAAGGCCGTTGACCGCGTACGCGCGCTTCCGGTCGTGCTGCATCGGGTCGCCCGTGATGACGAGCTTGGTGCGGTTGCCAATGCGCGTGAGAAGCATGAGCATCTGCGTGGTGCTGCAATTTTGCGCTTCGTCGACGATAATGTACGCGTCTTCGAACGACCGACCGCGCATCATGTCGAGCGGGCAAATTTCAATCACCTGCTTGGCGATGAGAGATTGGAACTTGGGCGGCGAAATATACTTGTAGAACACGTCCGTGAGGGGAGCGAGCCACGGCGCGCACTTCTCTTCGAGCGAGCCCGGGAGAAAGCCGATGCCATCCTCGTCGTCCACATTCACCATGGGGCGCGTGATGATGAGCTTGTTGATTTCGTTGTTTGCCAATTTCTTGATGGCCACGGAGCACGCGAGCATGGTCTTCCCAGTGCCCGCGGCGCCCGTGCCAATAACAATCGTGGGGGACTCGGCGTCAAGGGCCGCAAGATACGCGCGCTGGCGCTCGTTGCGTGGCTTTATGACTGGTTCCTTGATTGAGGACATCATGCCCATGTTGTCGTTGAACGAGGAGTATGTCGCGGGCGAGCGCCCAAAAAGAGACTCGTCGTCGTCGCTGTCCATCACAATATCGCGACGGTTCTTGCTTTTTCCCTTCATCCCTAGGTTGCGGCTTACTAAGTGTCGGCTTCCTACCAGATGCACAGGTTTGATTGATTTGCCAAAGGCGTGAACGGCCTTGCGAACTCCAAGAGCGAGCATTGTTGATGTTCCACTTACGAAAGCCAAAGCTTTATATTAAGGAGTTTTCCGATTCCAATTTTAGAGGCTGTGATGTTGCCGCCAATCATTGGACTGCTCGGCCGGTCGCGTGGCGGCAAGGACACGTTCGCGCGCGTGTTTTGTCAAGAAACGCGCGACAGCTACGTTGTGCGCCGTTTGGCCGCGCCCGTGAAAGAGGCCGCGGCCGCGTTGTACGGCTTCACGCACGCGCAGCTCGAAGGACCGTCCAAAGAGCTGACGGACCCATGCTGGGACATCCGGCCGCGCGATGCCATGATTCGCATCACGCACGATACGATGGACTTCATGGGCCGAGACTTTTTCACGCGGCGCTTCTGGTCCTCCTACGACGGGGCGCGCATTATCATACCCGACGTTCGATACGAGCACGACCTGGCGTGGATTCGCGAACGCGGTGGCATCATCGTAAAAATAACGCGCCCCCAGTACGCGCTCGCTCACGAGGCCGAAGCGCACATCGACGGCTTGATTGGCGACACTGAAATCATTAACAACGGCACCCTCGCGGATTTTGAAGAAAAGATACGCGCGTGGGCTTACGAGCAATAAGCGATTGGCTTGAGAGCAGTGCAATAACAATGTGAACGCCCTCAACAAAATGGCTCGCCCGCAAGTTTGCGCTTGTCGACGTCGTCTAGTTCCTTGTCGTACTCGTATTTGTATTGATGTATGACTGCAATGCGCTCGGGGCGAGAGGGCCACCATGTCTCGTAAAATCCAGAGTACATGCCGATGCGCCCTCCATATATCGCGTTCAAGAACGACAACAACATGTCGGATGCCCCGTGCCCGCCAGTGCGCTCGAAATACTCGCGCACGTGCACGTTCAGGAGCGGGTCTTGCAAAATTCGTCTAAAATGCTCCGTCTTCAAGATGCAGCCGCCGCACGCGCCATAAAAATCCCGGGCGCGTGGGTTGCGTACGCGCACATACTCGAGCACGCGGGTCGGAAACGTTGCGCCAGGGTTACAACCGTTTATCTCATTCTCAAGTGCGTCGAGGTCAACGTGCCCCACAACACGCACATCGTCCTCGAGCAACATAAACCACGCATTTGTGAAGTGCCAAAGTGCCGTGCGAACATTGTCTAAAAAATCGCAACAGCCCTCGAAACTGTCAAACAACAGTGCACTCTTTCGCCCAATTTGACTCGTGCGGTAATAATACTCGCACTTGAAGTATTTTGCCATATCGGTGTGGTCGTCGCCCCTGTCATTTACGAGAACGACCGCGCCACGTGGGTAGAACGCCCGAAACGACTGCAGCGCTTGGAAAAGCGAGCGCCGTTGTTTGTGGCATTGGTAGAAGGCGTCCATGCTCAAAAATAAGCGATTTTGTTTAAGTGAGTGCAGCAAGCGTATTGACGACCTTTGCTCGCCCAATGTGGAGCTCCGGGGAGTCAGGCGCATACAACACTGGCTGCCAATCCGGCATGTTTAGCACGGGCACGAGGTTGCGAAGCTGGTCGTCCACGAATACGAGCGTCTCCACTCCGGCATCCGCCTTTGCGTATGCAGCGACCCGCGCGTAGGTTGCGTCGTCTGGTTTCAGGCCGAACGAGCTGCTCGTGAGCCGGCGCTCCATGCGAATGTTCAAACCGAGCGCCTGAACGACCGCGTCGGCCCATACATCGGGCGCATTCGTGAACAAGAAGACGGGGGCTCCTCGGAGTTCAGTGAAAAGGGCACGCGCACCATCGCACGCTTCCGAACTGCTCACCAACTCTCGGTAGCACTCGAGGATGGTTTTGTCGTCGTACACGAACGTATTGAAGTCGTGTATGGTGTCTTTGATTCGGTAAGCGGCCTTCAGCCCAGTATGTGTGTGCCCGTACGCTGAGTATAATTCGCGATTGACTCGCGATGCGCAGTCGAGAGGGACATTCGCGCGCGTGTGCACATAATTCACGACACGCTTCTCAATCGCCGCCGACACGGCTCGGTTGCGAACGAGCACGCCATCCACATCAAACAAGATGGCCCTGCCGCGCGCGAGCATTTTACTATTATGCGTAAGAACGCTTAAGTCAAGTCAGTTGAATAATACGCGCGTAGGCGGGGGTGCCGCTATAGCTGCGCGCGCAGGGGCTTGTTCCGAGCACTCATCAGGGTTCTTTTGCTTGCGCCGCTGCTGCTGAAACGATGACGCTTCTTCTTCAATTTGCGGGAGATTTGACAGCACGTAGTCAATGACCTTGTTTTGCAACGCCCAACGGAAAAAGTTGAGCTGGCCAATCGTGGTATCAACAAAGATAGGGGTCTCATCCGGGCGCTCGCCAACGACAAACGAGATGCGGTGGTGGCGGCGGAACGGGTCGAACACGTGCTTGGAGAATGCGCGCAGCTGGGAGCGGTACTCGATGTACACGGCAAACTTTTTGGGAGGCGCCGCGGGGTTATTCCCGGTGCCCGGATACTGCGTGTGAAGCGCGTCGCCGTCAATCCAATAGAGCGTGTTGTGGCGTTTGGCATAATGCGTCACGAACCAATCCAGCATTCGCAAGGAAATTGCCGTGCGTCCCTCGACCAACTCGTGCAACATGCGCCGGTGCGCCGCGTGCCGCGAAAAATACTGCGTGAGCGACCCAAGCATCAGCGCATGGGCTGTATCGGGCGGGGTGTCCTCCATTACACAAAAACAAACGCGTTGTCTTTAAATGGTGCGTTCAAGTGCGTTTACACTGCAAGTGATTGCGTTTACACGTGTATAACGTCGAGCCACAACTCTTGCGAGCGATGGTAAACGAGCTCCTCGCCTGCCTGCACGTGCCGCAACGTCCGAAAGCCGACGTGCAGGTGGCCATCTCCTTTGCACACGCCCACAAGCTCGCACGTGAAGTCATCGCCGCCGTCGAAATCCTCGCGCACGTATGCAAAGATGTCGCGCGGAGAGTTGGTCATATCTATGACGGTTTCGTCGTCCACAAAGAGCGTCCACTCGCTCGGAATGACCTCCCACACGTACTTGCGCTCGCCCTCAATGCCGCCGAGGAAGACGCCCGCCGCTATCGGCGCAATGGCAAAGACCCCGTGCGCGTCGCTCTCCTCGCGAACTTGAAGCGGCAACACATGCGGCCGCACGCTCGGACCGATGCGCGCGTTCGTTGCGAACAAGTTCACGAGAGCATTCATTGTAACACACGCGTGATTAACAAAAAGATGACGTCAATTTTTAAGCGCATCGCGCAATTAAGCATCGCGCATCAAGTGGCGCACGGCTGTCAGGTCCATTTTAGAGAGGCTCTTGTATTCGGGCTTTCCGTTTGGCATCACGCGGCGCACGAGATAGGGAAGGCGCTTCTCTCGCATCTCGCGCAAGGCCACTGCGCGCAACTCCATGTTTCCCCGTATGCGATAGTCGGGGTCGAGTTCCACGAGCGGAGGCGCGCCCTTTGACAGATGCAATGTTCGCAGCCCGATGATTTGATTGAACTCGTACTTCGTAAGCAAGCTTTCGGCAATGGAGACATTTTCTTGTTTGTTCTCCAAGTTGAGGTAGGCCGTCACGCGCGCAATCTCATCAACGACCGCCATTCTTCTTTCTCTTTGGGCCCCTTTACTGGTCCGCGGATATCCTTTTTTGCCTTAAGCGGCCGACTTCTCACTCTCAAGCCTCCAGAAATGCCCGCAGTAATCGCAGCAATACAAGTACTTCATGCCGACAGGGTGATACTTGACATATAACACCTGTGGCTTGTTCTTGGGGCCGGTGCACGTTGGGCTCGGGCACGGCAGCGATGGGTCGCACACGCGCGGAAGCGTCGGGTCGCACCGCAGGTATGGCGTCTGATGCTGCAAATACAACAGGTCATCTTCCGCATACAACGTCTGAGAGACACGGAAGGCGCCGCCCTCGTGCACGCGCTCAAAGCCGCACGCCTTGCAGTGTTTGATGAGTCGCGGATTAGTGCCGTCGTTGTTCGCATCCGTGCGCAAGTAAATCATGTTACGGCAAACATCGCAGAACTCCATTTTTGCAGACGCTCTATATCTATAGCACGGCTATCCTTTTTTCCTTTTAGATGCGCTACTTAAAGCCTGTCGCCGTTTGTAGCAAAAGCAATGCACTTAGTTATCTACGGAATCCACACGACCACGCTACGTCTCAGGCAGCCCGCGCTCCATCAGCTCATTCAGAGTATCCGAGTTGCGGCGCAAGCTGCCGGCTATGAAGTGACGCCCAAACTGGTGTTGAGCCCCTCCTCCGCCGACATACAAACCTCGCTCAAGAGCTTTGAAGGGCGCATCGACTATTCGAAGACCGGGGACGCCGAGTTTGACTCGCTCATCCACACTCTAAATCTGCAAGAGCTATCCAATCTGGAGAAGCACCGAAAGGCGTGGTCAATGGCGGCCGCACATCCCGACGCGAGCGCATGGCACCTCGTCATAGAGGACGATGCGACGCCGCACGGAGCGTTTCCCATGGGCGCGCTGCAAACCGAGCGCGATATGGTGCCGCTGTGTGCCCCGAGCCAGCGCCGCACCTGGCTTTCAAAAGAGGCGTACGCAATACGTGCGTCTGCGGCCCGCGACCTTCTCGCGAGCACAGAAAAAATCAAGTACAACGCGCGCGGCCACATATGCCTCTGGGCCACAACGCACTCGGCGCGCGTGTTTTTGCCCGCGCAGCGCGCGTTTGTCGATGGCAGCAAGCTCGGGCTCTTTCCATCGTCGATTCACACCTTCAATCCCCTCATCTTCAACAAGGACTACGTCGAGCTCATGCGCGAAGTGGAAAGAGAAAAGACCCACATCACACTCGAGGCATTGAAGGCCTTCGAAGCCCCGCTCGCAAAGCTCCCTTCGCCCGACTTCATGTACGCGCTCGGAAAGGCTTACGAGAATGCCGGGTCATACGAACGCGCGCGCGACTTGCTCGTTGGCGCCGTGCAAGAGATGGCCCGCCAAAATGGCATTCTCACCACCACCAGCGAGGTCTTGACAAGTGCCATGGACGTGTACAAACACTTGCAACCCGATGTAAGTGAGTGCGCCAAGACGCCGTCCCGCTTTGACTTGATGTCACCCAAGCCTAAGCGGAGCGACGGGCCGCCGCGAGTTGCAGCATCTCTCGCTTCGTAACATCCGCGTTG
>Ga0208974_1001206_pt1 | contig 10212 bp, 6 predicted proteins | sample GreLakmeER15MSRF_FD_187699 | JGI IMG/M metagenome (GOLD analysis project Ga0208974, IMG submission 187699) | Freshwater lentic microbial communities from great Laurentian Lakes, MI, USA - Great Lakes metaG ER15MSRF (SPAdes) | ecosystem: Environmental > Aquatic > Freshwater > Lake | place: Great...
GTGGTTCTCACACATCTGTGCACTTACTCTCCTTTTTACGATTGTAAAGGCTTCTTTTGTAAGCATTTACTTCCTCTTTGTGTTCAGCTCTGTATTTGCGCATGTACTCCCGAGTAAATGCCTTTTTCTTTTCATGAGCAATCATTAACCGTTTTATGTACTCTTGGGAAGGCTCGCCATCTTTCTCATCTTGCGGAATAGGGTCACCACCGTTATACATTCTAACAAAGATATTTGAAAAAATTGCACGATTGCCTTATATGGCTTAAAGTCAAAATGCCAAGCAAACGTCACTAAAACAAAGAAGCAGCCAACCGGCTCCGCCACCGATTGTCGGGCTTCGCCCTCTCCTCGCCCTTCGGGCTCGGCCGCGCGCTCTCAAATTTTTTCACACAAAGCATCACTTTATGGACGTCATGGCAAAAAAGAAACCACGACAGTCATGTCTGTCGCAGCGGATCTCCACGTCTGCTTCTCCATCTTCCATGGCTATAAGAACTCACGAAAATGCATTATACTATAGATTTACTTTCTACTGTTGATTTATAGTTATAGAGTAAATGGCTACATTGGGAGACCTAATTGAAGGTATGCCGAACGATGTCAAACAGATTATTGATAAGAAAATGATGATGGATCTTAGTACGCGTGCTCAAAGTATGAGGGCTCGAACGATGCCTGTGCCTGAGCTTCACACAGCTGTGCCGGTAAAGTCTTCCAATCAATTGCAATGGCCAAGGATTAATTTTAAATTTGAAGGAGAAATGTATGTGATACAGGATAAAACAGGTGTAACTTATGACGAAGGACTTTCAATGTGGAGAATTAATCCTTTTACGAATATAGCATCATTTGCCGCTTCAACATTCACCTTATTTGTGATTGAAGAGAACCTGCCTCTAGTTCAAGCGCTTCTAACGGTTGTTCGGAGATTCTATCCATCTGCTACCCCCCAAAATATAACTGTATTCCAGTACGGGCAACCGATTACACGGATGTCCTTAATAGAATTTATGAAGAAGATAAAAACAAAAGCAATTGATGGAGGTGAGAAATGTTCAAAGGTCAAGTTCGAGGGGAGAGTCTATAAATTACATAGCAACAAAGCAAAGGAGAACTACATAATTGTGAGCAAAGAGCACATCTACTTGAAAGATATAAGAAGACGTTATCGATTCTCTCATAAATATTAGCTTTCTTTTTGACAATATTGTTGATTGTGCCATTATTTGTGTTATTGGTCGTTGTGGCACTATTGTTATTAATTTCACATTCACGAACTTTATTGGCCAGCAACTCATAGTCCTCCCTTAATATTACTTCTGGGCGTCTTTTACACACTCTTACGTGTTTGCCAAGGTTGGACCTCGTGTTGAACTTTTGGTCACAGTGCGGGCAGCTCCCTCTTTTACGTTTTGCTTCACATAACTTTCTAAAGAGATCAAATTGTGTAATATCTTCGACAGGTGCACTACATATTCGCTTGATATGCCGCACATAGTTGCTTTTTGTAGAAGATACATGCCCACATCGTTTACAAGTATGTTCTTCCATGCTAAATTGATTTCATGACATTCAAATTGTGAAAGAAAACTCACGGAACTTTTTATATGTTTTTCTCGCGGAATAATTCATGCAGAAAAACTACGGAATAATTCACATGTTTTACTCAAGGAATTATTTGTATGTTTTATTCACGGAAAAAATCGACTGATTCCCACCTCAACCATACCACATCGCGCGATGTGGTACGTCCACAGCAGAAAATAACCAAAATATTCCCTAGTTTCCGGGCATAAATAATTCCGTGAGTAAAACATACGATTTATTCCGCGAGTTTTCTCCCAAAAAATATTCCGTAGTTTAAAGATATAAAAGTCTCCTTAGTTTAGGACACTATGTATACCCACGTTGTCCATTTGGCTGATATCCACATACGTGTAGGTAACGAAGATGTCGCGCGTTTCGAAGAATACCACACCGTATTCGAGCGGCTTTTCAAGGACCTGCAAGAGTTGGATTGTGTTCGAGAGCACAAAGCACTCTTCGTACTGTGCGGTGACATCTTTCACAACAAATACAAGCTCGAGCCGTATGCCATTCGTTTGTGGAACAAGCTTATGCGTGCGCTGACGAGCTTCGGGGACGTTGCGATTATATGCGGTAACCACGACTACCGCCAAGAGGCACCGGATACGCCTGACCTGATTGATGTGCTAGACCAATCATGGGGCGAATCGCAGTTTACGTGCCGTTACCTAAAGGACTCGGGGCTCTATGAGTTTGAAAATATTGAGATTGGTTTGGTTTGTATCAAGAGTACGTTGAACACGCTCAGCACGGCGGGAACTGTAGAAAATCTTCCTCAGTTTCCCGAGCCAACGGCCGATGCTAACAAACTGCACGTGGCTCTGTTTCACGGGACCATCACACAGAGCGCGCTACCAAACGGTCAGCTCATGGCCGCCGGCAAGGGCTATCCTCTCGAATGGTTCAAAGGGTATGACATCCTTATGCTCGGTGACAATCACAAGCAGCAGGTGAATGTCAGCTCGTGGGGCATGCCCTGGGCGTACCCCGGCTCTCTCGTGCAACAGGATGTGGGCGAGCCAGTGCACGGTCACGGCTTTGTACTGTGGGATGTTGCTACGCGCAAGGGGACGCCCTACCATGTGCATAACGAGTTCGGCCGCATGAAGGCGCGCGTTAAAGATGACGTGGTGCAAGTGCGCGTCGACCACAAGCGGTTTGTGCCCATTGAAGAGGTCGCGTGCCTGCCATGGTTTCCCAAGACGCCTAGCATTGCTATCGTAGGAAACATTGGTGATGATGTGCCAATTCGTAAGAAGCTCAAGACATTCGGGATTGCTCCGTGCTCGGTGAAGACAACGTCCATGATTGCAAAAGAATGTGTGGAAGACGATGGTGGAAACGTGGACGCACTCATGGTAGAAATCTCAAACTTAAATAACCCAAACCGTTGGCTCGAGTACATCGCTACAAACGATGAGGAACTTGGAAACGCCGTAAACAAACTGAGATGGATGGAGAAGCCCGACGAAATGCAGATTGATGTGGTGCCGGAAGAGATATCAAGTGACCTCGCAGCGGCGGTCAACAAGGTGCGCGGCAAAGTCAACGATGCGTGCAACGCCCACAATCAGAACGAAGCCAGAGATAGTGCAAGTGCGCTCAACAAGGTGACGCTCAAGCACATGAGCTGGGCATGGACGTTCTCATACGGTGCGTACAACTGGTTCAACTTTGAAAATATGGAAGGAAACATCGCAATCCTCAACGGCCCAAACGCCAGTGGAAAGTCTGCATTCATAGACGCATTGTGCATCGGTTTGTTTGGCGAGCCGAATCCCAATCGCATCATGAACTCGGGCAAAAAGATGTCGGGGCACTTCATCCACAATCAGCGGCCGCCAGGGACCGCCTCTCACGCAATGCACGTGAGCATCATCATGGAAGTCGATGGTGGCCTCTACGAAATCGTTCGAAAGTATGCGGTGCAAGACAAGACCGAGAGCAAGATTCTCAACGCGGAACTGTACGTTGTGGAGGCGGGCTACACTGACCGCACGCTACAGTGCAGTGGCTCAACTCTCGTAAACGCGTGGGTCTCGAAAAACTGTGGGAGCATCGAGTCTCTCATGAAAACATCCATCGTGACTCAGCTTGATAACAACAACTTCTTCTTCGCAAAGTCTGATGAACAAAAAAAGATAATAGACCACGCGGTAAACTTGGGAGCGCTGCAGTCCTTCGGAAACATTGTGCACGAGGCGCACCTTGGGTACAACTCCGTCATCAAGACTCTCTCTACCATCATAAATGCATCTCAAGCGACCGAGCAACTCGAGGCTATCGCAACTGAAGAGGAGATTGAGGAATACACAGATGAAGTCGCGATTCTCCGCGAGCGAATCGCAGAGATGGAAACGAAGAAAGACGTACTCGCTGCACAATGTGGAGACGTCACTCGCGCGCCAGCTTATACCAAAGAGCGTGCGCTATCTCTCATAGACGAAAGCAAGGGCGTGCAGGGTAATGGCATTGGCCACGAGAATGCCAGCGAGCGCCGCGTGTTGCTTCAACATCTGATAGAAGAACTTGGAGCATGTGATGAAGTGGAAGATGCAGATGAAGCAAGTGTGGCGCAAATAAAAGTACATCTTGATGGTGTCAACAAAGAAAAGCCGCATGCAACGCGCACGCGCGCGGTCATTGAAAACGACATGGCCGAACTCAGTGAGTGGTTCGAAGAGAATGCAGAATGGATTGATGAACCGGATGCAGCTTACGAAGCTCTCGAACAAGCTAAGAGCGATGTTGTTGCTGGTGAAAAGTTGTTTCAAGAGTGGGCGGAGAGCAAGTGCGTGGAGCCGCTGTGTAAGTGGGACAAAACTAGCGCGCGCTCTAGTAATTGGAAAAAGACCGTGCGCGCTTATCGTGACCTCGAGGGGGTCCTTGCGAATGAAAGGGACGCGCTAGTGCAGCATCAGTTGGCACGCGTGCAACCAACTCGACTACAAAAACATGAAGCGACATGGAACGAAGAGTGGGAAGCGTACAAAGCCGCACTCGCCGCTCGTCAAGAGAATGAGTGGAAGACCGCGCATGATTGCAAGGAAAATGCTACGCAGACGCGCGCGTACATCAAAAAGAGAGAAGACGTGAGTGGCGAGCTTGTGTCGTTACAATCACTGCTCGAGCGGTGCAAAAACGAATTGGACTCTCACGAGGACTGGAAGGCCGAGCAAACGCAATGGCTGAAGCTTGTCACAAAGTTTGAAAAGTTTACAAGTACGAAAGAGGTTGATGCCACCATTGACGCGATGCGGAATCTCCTTGAGCATCGTCGCAACCTGGAACAAGCGCTTCAAGTGGCCCAACGCTCTCTCGCGGCTCCTGATGATGAATGGAAACAAGAGCTGGCCACGTGGCACTCCACTCTCGCAAAGGCCAAGAAGCACAATTGGACGAGCGTTGAATCAGTTGAATCGGACATTGCGCACGTGGAGGACAAATACATTCGCGCGCACGTGCTTGCTAAAGAGCTAGTCGGGTTAGAGAAAGAGTGCGCGGAGCTCGAGGCTCACAAGTACAATCCGGATTGTGCCGCGTGCCGCTCTAACCCGCTCCACGTGCGTCACAAAACCCATCGCGTACGAATTGAGAGCATACAAGCGGAACTTGAGGAGTGCGGCTCTATCGAACTTCTTGAGAAGCAAAAGGCGTACTTGCGCAAGGGCCTCGAGTGCGCGCGCTTTCTTGAGGGGAATCGCGCGAGCATGGAGCGCAAGCTCAAAGACAAGGAGGCCAAAGTAAAGGACCTGATGGGGATTGTAGAGTCTACAACAGCCGAGCTCGCGCAAGTTCTCGATGCAACTCACATTCAGAAAAAGTTAGAGAAGGCCATCGCGACACGTGACGCTCTCGTGAACTATCTCTCAAACAACAAAACCATGACCACCAAGTTCGCACGGCTCGAGAGCTTGTGTGCAGAGTGCGAAGTACTCGAAGCGTCAATTGCAAGGGGCGGAAAAACGCTCGCGCGCATGCAAGACGAGAGCGTACTTGAGGAGACACTTGCGCACTGGGATGAAGCCGTTGCCGTGTGCACTTTCATCGAGCAAAACGCAGCGCGCCTGGAGGCAGAGGGCGAAGCTTGGGACATTGCACGCACGCAGTGGGCCGCAAGCGCCGAATGGGAGCGCGCGCGTGCGGAGCTTGAGGCGCGCGTGAGCGAAACTGAAAGACGCGTTCTAGAGGCTCACGCGCTCGCATATGCATCGTGGTATCATGCCGAGGCTGGTATCAAAGAGCAGCGTAATGGTGCGCGCGAGCGTTGTCACGCCATTGAAAAATTCCTAGCATCTCTCGGTGAAAAACAGGCACTGCAATGCGCACTCGACGCGGAGAAGAACGCGTGCGATACTTACGTAAAGTGGGAGACGCTAGTGAAGAGCGTTGAAGCCAAATATAATGCCGCGCGTCTCTGTCTCTATCGCAAAGAGTTGGGGGCCATTGAAGCAACAGAGAAAGCGGTGCACACGCTCGCGCAAGCAAACATGGCCATTGCTTGGTATGAGTTCCAATCTCTAAAAGAAACGCTCAGTTCGCTGCAAGCGCGTGTCTTCGGACTTTCGCAAATAATCGAGCAGTACGGACGCGAAAGTAGCCGGCATGTGGCACAGTCGCGCACGCACGCAGTATTGAATCAGCTGTGGATGAAGTGGACGACGAACCGCGACTTGCTCGCAAAGCTCGACGAGCGCTTGGTAGGTGAGCGTGGGTCACGTGGCGCGGGTACGTACAAGGAATGGGTCTACGCGAATCACGTCATTCCTATGATTGAAAAACAAGTGAACAAGTTTCTACGCGACATCGATGACATTCAAGTGCGCATAGAGTACAGTGCGAAATCGCTGCAGTATTTCGTAAGCGACCGCGGTAACGAGACATCCTTTGCGGCGAGCAGTGGCTACCAGCAATTTATTATCGGGCTCGCAATGCGTCAAGCGCTAAGTGTTGTTGGGGGTGCCGGTAACAACTTGCGCCATCTCTTCATTGACGAGGGCTTCGGAGCCTGCGACTCTACAAACATAGAGAAGGCGCACGACATCTTGAAACTGCTCATCGACATGGGCAAGTACAAGAGCATCCTTCTCGTGACGCACCTCGAGACGTTGAAAGACGTGATTCCCATGAAAATTAACATCGTGCGCAAGGGGCCTTTTTCGAAGCTAGAGTATGGAGAGCAATACCCCATCTTTAAGACGAGCTCTCGTAAGCCGGGACGTCCGAAGAAGGACGCTTAGACGGGGTGTGAGGGAGCAAGCACCGTCACGAAGACGAGCGGTGCGTCCTTATACGGAATGGTAACATTTTGCGCATTTTTGCATCAGATTCGCGCGCATAATGAAAAACCAAAGTGATAGGTGGTAATCCTACTATGTTGACACTGTTGACACTGTTGACACGGTTTTACATATTTTTTTATTTTACACTGGAATAAAAACAAAATTTAATTTTTAAGGATGCGTTATTTATAAAAAAATATGTAAAACCGTGTCAACAGTGTCAACAGTGTCAACAAGCATTACTCAGACATCTTCATCAATGTCAACGTTATTTTGATTAAAAACCATACCAGAATACACTCGTGTAGTAACATCATTAATCCGAGCCCGTGTGTGAAAGGCACCCATTTTAACCAACCTATCTTTCACTTTTGACATTGACATGTTTAAAGACTTTGATTGAATAAATGTGTCGACCTCTTTGCAAGTTACATAGTCCGACTTTCGTTTTGTAATTGTGAAGAAATTCCTGAAGAGAAGCAACTCGTCACCAGCATCCATTCTGTACTCGAACGTATCTTTTTCTACGTCAGCTCCCATAACCATTGCTGTCGTTTCGTAAGCATCGATGACCAAATGGACTAAAGCATCAGCTACCTCGGGCAATCTCACCCAGTCTTTGAGGCTCTCATCGCGTTCGCGAAAGAATGGTAATGGATTTTCCATTTCTAGTTTGGTAACGAATTTGAATGGAAACTTAAACATGACAAGCGATTCGGTCGCATCGGCGGGCGTGATGGGTGGGAGGTCGTTGCACATGATGAACAATTTGCTCTGAATGTAAAAGTTCCGAGCGTTTTCGTGCAACCGTCTAGAATTTTGTGCATCGCCTCCGCTCGTGAACCGCTTTATCATGTTTCCATCAAGTGTATGCTTTTTGTCAAGTGCATTGATTGAAATCTCGTTCGCAAACGTCAATCGGGTAAACTCGCAATCCATTAACCACCCCTCCTTTTTCGCATAGTCATTGTTACCACCGCGGTCCATGAGAAAGTACTCGGTTTTGACAACGTTTGTGTAATTACCAAATGCAGCTTGACACATATCAACAATAATACCTTTGCTCGAGTTACGCTCACCAAGACCAACCAGAAACTGTTTATCCTTAACTTGTCCAGCTAGACCTCGAGCAATAGACTTTATGAAGTCGTGAGTTTTGCTTTCGTTATCGAACGCTGCATTAAAAACGCGGCGCTTCAGCTCTTCTATAATCTCATTGTTACGTGTTGGGAATGGGCGGTTTATGACAATGGTTGTAAACACATCATCAACTTCTGACCACTGCTTAAATTCAGCTGTCTCGAAGTCATAAACGCCATCTTGAAAGCATATTTTTCCAAGAGTGCTCTTCCATACTTGTTGAGTAAAGTCCGGTTCATCAGGCAGTTTCGCTAAAGTTGCTTTTATAATGTTAAGAGCACGGTTCACTCTCGCGCTGTAAGGCTTTCTTGTCTCATCTATAATGTTCGCTCGTAGGCATTTTTCTAATAAGATATCTCGAACCATGCTTTCGTTGGTAACCCACACATGCCTTTCGGTGCAAATGTACACGGTTCCGTTACACTTACGAAGAATATGGCGAACGTCATCGAGAAAAAGGTCGGATGCGACATTATCATCGGCGGCCACACGAGGAGGGCGCTCATTAGCGTCGACTTTATAAAATCCTGTCAAGTCAATGTCATCGTTCATTTGCTTTTGAGTGAATGTCATGAGGTACCCGGTCGCACAATGGACATACTCACCTAGAGATGCCAACCACTCAGCATTCACATTTGCGGCATCCTTGGGCAGCATGAATCCATCAAACATGAGCACCAGATTCTTAGTCGGTATCCTCTGACTTTCTAAAAACTTGACACACGAATTGAGAATCATGTTTTCCACATCGCACAAAACGTGGTTGCTGACTGAGCCGGGGACGTTGTGTGCCTTGTACTTTTTAACAGCGTTGACAACAGCTTTCCGCGAGGGGTCTTTCATCATGCAATCGTGAATCATATCACACTGCTTTTTAAAGGCAATCAGCCACGATGGCTTGTTGCCCAAGGCATTGTAATCAAGCTCGCCACCGTTCGTTATTGCGAGTAAGATTTTCTTCGCATCCTCTCGTTCAATCTTGTATTTCTCCATCAGTTCTTCAAGGCAAGCATCTCTATTGTCCGTGTAGTACCTGATGCGTTCACACGCCCAACCTTTCTTCTCACAGAATTGTAGAAGGATGGTTGGGTGGGCGTTAGACATGTCTATGTCATTGTAAAACTCTTTCGCAATCGTGTGCCGAATTTCCCTTGACACCGACTGCAAAGAGCGACCATCCCGTGCAAATTGACGGCCATGACAATCGGCTTTCTTAGAGTGCACGTAAGACACGGCGAGCTGTCCTACATCCTTCTCAAACTTTGACCGAACCATGATATCTTGTAATATCTTGATTGGGTCATAAGTTTTATCACCAACTTTCCAAGACATCTTGGCGGCTTCACGAATCGGAATATTGTTCCAGTTATCGATGATGATTTGAAGCTTAGAAGCGTCAAAGAGCTCCGTATGTCTTGATGTTATCAATGTGGGCATCACAATCAAAAGTTTGGCGGCCTTTGATATGAGGGGTTCCTACATTGATAAAAGAAAATAAATTCGGAGTAGAGTTCACTTTGCACCTTGGGCCTTTGCTTCCTTTTTCCGTTTGTACAAGTCGCGCTTGTATGCATTTACCTCTTCACGATGCTCAACTCGATACCTACGCATGTATGCTCTTATCAACGCCTTTCTCTTTTCATGGGCGTCTATTAACTTCTCAATGAACGCCGGGTCGGGGTTAGGCTTACTGCCATCTTCCATTGTGTTTAATCAAAAGTTCAGATTATTATTCACATGACTCTCAAACAATGCTTAAATGAAGTCTGCGATAGTTGTTATGCTTAATAATTACCGTTGCAAAAACATCCTCCGCAACCCCGCAATAAACAGACCGCTGTTGTGATACTTTTTGTATAGTTCCTTGCCCATCGCACCTGTACTCGTCTCTCGGCACGGAACGTCCAAGAAGTACTTGGTCCAGTTCCACGAGCCCTTGTTCTTGAGGGACTGCTCTCCCAAGTTGACTACGAAGCCGACACAGAATATGCCGACAATGATGACTTGAGCGTAGATTTGCACGTAGTTGATGATTTTTACCACGAGGTCAATCAGTTGTTTGCCTTTTTGCTTCGCGCCCGAGCTGTCATCTGTCACGCGCGCACTCAGTTGCTCAAGCGATTTCTTGAAGTCGTGCGAGATGTAGATGACAAACATGCACACTACCGCGGCAACAAAGTAGCGGAAGTTGCAATGCGTG
>Ga0208974_1001207_pt1 | contig 10211 bp, 11 predicted proteins | sample GreLakmeER15MSRF_FD_187699 | JGI IMG/M metagenome (GOLD analysis project Ga0208974, IMG submission 187699) | Freshwater lentic microbial communities from great Laurentian Lakes, MI, USA - Great Lakes metaG ER15MSRF (SPAdes) | ecosystem: Environmental > Aquatic > Freshwater > Lake | place: Great...
AAACAAAAACAATAACTTTTTCATAGATTAACTATTTTGGTATAAAACATATGGTTGTGTTTCAACATCCTCAAAAGGTACGGCAAAGGTAATATCACCCGTAGTGGTGTCATACAAAGCCTCATTGCCAACCGGAGTGCCGGATAATATAATATCCGATTGCCCACGGCCATCCTTAACAATAGACAGTATGTCTTTACCGGTCAGGCCGGTTGACCAGGTATATGCCCCCGGTGTTGCTGGTGCCGTGTCGCCGGCTGCTGGGTATCTGTACACTTCTCCTGATGTTGGTGATGGCGGCGTGAAAATTTGATTGATTGAACCTGTACCCTGCAACTGCACACTAAAAGAAGCCACGCCGTCAAAGCTGCCCGTTAATGTGCTGCCGGTAATTATTGCATAAAATTCCATTCGGTATATATCCCCATTTTCAGCCGTTGCAATATAACGGCAATATATTTTTTCCTTTGCAAATTGCTTTGTCTGCAATTCAGCTATTGACAAATTATCAGTTACACCAAAAGCAATCAACCCTTCCAAACCTACCGTAAAAGTATGCACCGAACCTTCAAATGTTTTCCAGTTGCCGCTGCCTGTAACCGTAGTTTCTAAGGTTTCAGTATTTACGTTTATGTTTGCTGAACGTGCGCATGCCCCCGGCTTATAAACGCCGCCATCCAAAAACCATAAAACAAAATTTTCGCCTCTTACTAAACTCATGTTGTGCTGTATATATAATCAAACGTATAAGTATTATCCAATTCCGGATCCTCACTATCATAAACCTCCCAAAGTGTTCCGCTAAATTGATTCCGTTTATAGTCAATAGTCAACAGTCCAAAGGTATAATTTTTTGTTGGGTTAAAATCTGTTATTCCTAAAGTCAACAGGCTGATAACATTTTGCTGATAATTACCCACAAAGCCACCTTCTAACTTTGACCTGGTGCGCTGCTTCCATAATAGTTCCTCCAGTGTGGTACGTTCTCCTAACCGCCAACCGTTTGCATCCGGCGGGTACCGCCAAAAGGTTGTTCGGTCTTGTAACAAGCCTGTTTTAGTGTTAAGGAATAAAGTGCCGGCTATTGAATTTCGGGGGCTATCATCTGCCAGTAAAGTACGTTCACTGTTATTTTTAATTACAGGCGGCTGCGTTTGGGTGTGTATTTGGCCGGTTATTTTTGTTGAATCTGAAATAAACGGCTGATACTCTAAACGTATATCTGTGTAATATGTTTCTTGTGCTAAGTTACTCGGTGTTGGCGCAGGTTGTGCTAAGTAACAATAAACCTGCCCACTGAATGGTGCTTGTGGTGTTTCAATTTCTACCCGGTGTACTGTATTAAAATTATCCCCTGTTAAAATATGGTAATTGTATGTAGGGCTTGTGCCATCCCATAAACCCGTACCTAATGAATCATCCATATAAACGGTGGTTATTCCATCTGTTAAAGCCAACGCAAAAACAATATTACCCGGCCCTGGTGCATTAAAATTAGTTTGTATTGTAAACGAAAAAACAATTTTATCACCTTCAGTTATATCAAACGGGATAGCCTGTACCGCTGTTGGTGCATTAAAAGTATCACCCCTTACTACTAATGCCCTGCTTACTTCAGCACCGCTTGCAGTATCTCTTACCACCCTAATAAATCTGCCTGTTACCGGTGTATATAAATCATTTTCCCAATCGGTAGCAACATACTCATATATTGTATTTGCACCATTTACATACTGAGTAATTAATGCCCCTAAAGTTTGCAGGTCATAATTACGCAATAAATATTTTGGCTGATTATAATCAAACTGCCTTTTAGTAAACTTGTACCCTCTTACAAAACCACCACTTAAACTATATAACGGCCTTGTAATTTGCGGATCAGGCCCAATTTGAAATGTATTATTTAGTACCGTTGTGCCTAAAAAGGTCATTGTTTCATCATAAATAAACCCCGGAAGCACATTGTTGTAATACCTTAACTCATGCCAGTCGATAATATTCCATTGGCCGTTTGCCTGGAATACCTGACAGTTAAAGGTTTCCATTATTATCTGTAAAACTTCGTAGCAATCTTTGTATGTTTCACCGGAAATAAACACTTGCGAATCAATCAATGTTTGTGCAAATGCTGCCCTTGTATTATCCTGTTGGTAAGCATAAAGGTTGTGATAAATATTTAGCTGCAACCCTAAATTAGTTTGCGCCAAACATAACATTATCATAGTTAACAGGCTATTGCGTTGCAGCAAATCAACCGTACCTGTTAAATAAATCGTTTCCACTGTTTGCGCCAATCCGCCGGTACTTGTGGTAAGTGTTACAGTCCAATTATACGTAGCCAGTCCAATCAATGTATCTTCCTGTACTACTGTTGAAATAATATAAGATATGCCGCCCAGTTCAACCGTGTTACCTGCTGCCGGGTAAAAACCTGCATCATTTGAAAACATATAAACAACGGTATCAACTCCATTGGTACGATATGAAACGTAAAAAGACCGGCGAAGTATGGCATCTGATAATATCACACCTTTGAGCAATCCTAAACCATCGTTTGCGCTTAATGTAATCGGGTGTTCATAATCTACCATTATTTCGTAGAAATCATCCTGTACCGTGTAACCGGTAAACAAAACATTATCATTGGCATCTAATAACTTTACCAATATATCGTCATCCTCCTCAGATTGAAAAGCTGATATTGGTAATGAACCGCCTTTATTAATTAGTGAAATATCAAGCGACTGCCCTTTTACCGGTGCAAATGGATCATCAATAGTACAACGCTGAACCACGGAAATATCACCGCCGGTAACTGATACTACACCGCCAACATAATTTTTAAATAGAAACTGCAACCGGTAATCTTTCTCAGCAATATTTGCATCCGATTGACTGGTAAACTGTGTTTGATATTTTAACCCGTATGTTGCCATTATCCGTTTCTACTCATTGATTGTGAGGCCCGATTAAAGGCAATTACTAAATCAGAACCCCGTAAACTAACCGCTGGTATAAATACCATATTACCGCCGCCATATGCGTTTACTTCATTGTTTGGCCGTACACTTGAACCACGGGGCAGGTATATTGTTTCCGGTCCACGTTCACCTACATTATACACACCACCCTCTTGTAAGTTCCGTACACCGGTGGCGAAGCCTTTATTGGCTTTTTTATTGAATGAGGCCGTTAATACAGAACCGAGTATTTGAAGGGCAGCACCGGCAGCGATTGCAGCGTAAGGATTTATAGATATACTCTCAGCAGCTTTTTTAGCAATAATCATTTGCACACCTAACTGAACTAAGTATTTACCCAGTTCTTTAACCTGCCCGCCTATGCTTTGTACTAACCCCTGGAATAAGTTTGGAAGTGCCTCCGTATTGCCTGCAATGGCTTCACCTATTGCTTCGGCTGTCATTGATATTGAATCGCTGGCAATGTTAGAAATAGTGTTTGATATTGCCTCTGCCGCCGCTTTTTGAAACGCCTCTAATTTTTCAGCATCAAATAATTTCTGCATTCCGTCAAGTACTTTCTGCTGCTGCTCAGGCGTAACTTCAATTTCAAATTTTGGTTTTACAACTATTGTAGGCGTTATGGTTGCACCACTAATTCGGGAAATCGGCCCAGACTCGCCTGTGGCTTGTGGCAGTAATGATGTTCTGTATTCTTTTTGTGCTTTTGTTTTTTCTTTAATTGCTTTTACAACCTTTGCAGACTGTTCAATTTCAGTAAAACCAAACTTTTTAGATTGTTCAGTCAGTGAATCATAAATTGCTTTAAATTCTTTTTGCAGGTTGATGAACTTTTGCATCTTGTCGCTGACAATCTGCTCATCTGTTTTTGTAAAAAAAGCATTTTTAAAATCAAGTGATGATAAGGCTGCAAAGTTTAACCGTATTGTACCTGCCTTATTTGCTGTGGTTACATTTTTTGTACCCTTTAACCTTTCTGCTTCTGCTTCAAATGCAGCCTCAGCCGCTTTACTTAACGCAATATTTGCAGCGGCTTTTAATAAAGTATATTGAATATAATTTTGTGCATTATCAATTAAGTTTTTTTCTGCTACATTTAGATCATCCGTTTCGCCAATAGTTTTACCTATTGTATTATTGTATATTTTTAATGCACTTTCTTTGGATATAATACCTTTTTTAGCCTTATCAAAAGCATCGGTAACTTTATCAACTTCCAATACTGCCTTTACATAAGAAGATTTTGCGCCGTCTATAACATCGTTTAATCTTTTTTGCTGCTCGCTGACTTCAAACATTTTTTTGCCCAACTCAAACAATGCAACACCGGCAACAGTCAATGCAGTGATTAAACCGCCGGAAATTAATGAACCGGCCAACGATCCTATTTTAGTAGCTGCATTCTGTGTTACATTACCCAATGCAGAAACACCGCTATTCATTTTCGCTAAACTACTATCCGTTTTTTGTGCAGCAATAGCAGTACGGCCAAGTTCAGCCTGCGCCTTTTTGGTTGCCGCTTCAAGCCCCGTGGCATCACCAGTTATTATGACCTTTATATCACTCATAATTTTATGTTATGCGCCTGCATAATTTTACGTTTTAATTCCTGTGCTTCCTCTTGTGTTCCCCAGGTCTTTACAACTGCTTCTGTTTTTATTGCATCCGGCAGCGGCCAAAACTGTTCAAACTCATTTCCTTTACCGCCATTGCCGCCCCAAATTACCTGCGCCAGTTTCCTTTGTATTAACATTGCGGCATCCTCTTTATCAAAATAGCCCTTGAATGCATAATAAACACTCTCCGGGCTACTTGTAAGATATTCGTATTCAGTCCAACCTAATTTACCTAATGCTATTTCGAGGCTTTTTGTTTTGTACTCTTTGGCGGTTGTTTGCTCTCCGTCTTTTTTTTTACTTCTTCACGTTCAAAATTAACAGTTGATAAATAGCATTTCCCAATTTCATTTATTTGTTCAGGTGTTAACTTGTCGGCAGCATCACAAACCTGCTCAAATGTGAAATCTATTTCTTCCCCTTTACGGTAAACACAGGCAACCAATCCGCCCCAAATAATTGCATACCCTGCAAACGCTGCATTTCTACTTGTACCAATCTTTAATGCAATTTCAATATGTGCGCCCTGATCAAATTTTAAACCCCTATCCTTACCGATAAAATCCTTTAACAGAATATAACTCATAAATTAAGATGTTGCGGTTGTGTGTGACATTAAGCCATAAACACCGATTGCCCCGGAAAATGTTACGATTGCATCAGTTGCACCGGTCTTATCCAGCTTACTGATCCATCCTGTGCCATAATCGGTTTCATCACCAATTAAGGGAACCAGTTTACCCAACTTCCAATAAATGGTTTGTTTGGTTATCCAAAAATCGGTTAACTCATCGGTTGAGTATGTACCGCTGTCAGGATCTTGCATTACCTGTCCTTCAAAGGTAACGCCGTTATCTTGTGCGCCGGGTAATTTATCCGGGCCGCAAAACGACTTTGCATCGATTTCAGTGGTTGCCCTTGTAACTGTAAAACCAGTTAAACAAACAACGGTTGAATATGTAACACCATCCCGGCTAAGGAATAATGCCATATCGTTTGATGAAATTTTGTGAGCTGCCATGTTGTATTTTTTTTATAAAGTTAATAATAAATTGCAACAGTGTTGCAAATATTTTTTTATGATATATCTGACCTCAAAAATATTTTATGCCCAAAGGTTAAAAACCGGCTAACATACGCCCTATCTCCCACAGAAACCGGCTGTTGTGTTACATCGTTCAACAGCCTGGTACTTACCATCTGCGCCCCGTCAATGGTTAAAACTGCATTGTAATTAGGGTATATCCGGTTAAATACCTCCCTGGCGATCATATCAGCCGATTGGCCGCTATTTAAACCACTTTCGAAGGTTTGTATCTCCACCGTTATTTGGGTGTCTAAATCGTTTGTACTGAGTGTGCTGTTGTCGCTGCTGGTTATTGACCGGAATATAATATATGTATCCGGTGATATATCAGGCGGCAGGTTGTTATAAAATACAGGCACCCCGGCAATGCCGTTCAGTGCGGTGTAGTATGCTATGCGGAGGCTGTAATTTATGTCGATCATAATTTAATTGCTTTTAAATCATCAATCAGCTTCTTTGTGTTATCATTTACAGCCGGATATAAAAACGGGTGAGGTTTGCTACCATTCTGTAAAATATTTAAAGCTATTGCATAAGCTGCCGACTGCATTGCTTCTAATGAACTTTTTGAAGTTGATGTTTTTCCCGACTTTGTTTTAATTGCACCTATTCCTTTACGCCTTACCCATGCAAAAATATTCTGAACAAACTGATCAAAGGTGCCACTTCTGCCTTTACCTTTTGATTTTGCAGCTAACTGCTGCCAAGTTGCCGGTAATGCAGAAATATAACGTGCTGCATACTTACGGGTGCCAAATTCAACATAAGATGAGTATTCAGCTTTAGAACCTATAACAGCACCCAAAGGTGCAACATCTGAAAAAATATTTAACACTAAATTACTTTCATCTTTAGGTGCAAGTTTTTTAGCTGTTTTTTCAACATTTTTACCAAATTCATTAAATACCTTTTGTATCTGCGGCTCATACTTCTTTACATCGAACCTTGCCAATGTTTTTTCTAACCCCTCAATCTTTATGACAGATCCAGCCATTATTAAAATTACTTTATTTCTGTTATTATAAAATTCAACTGATCAACTGTTATATTTGTAGATGCACTTGTATTAGTGCAATAAATTTCTATATAATCATTCAGCCCCATTGTTACGACACACGCAAAAAAGACATTTTCTGCTCTACCTGATGGATTTGCAGTAGATTTAGTTCTTGATGGCGTTCTTACAGCAAGTAATTGACTGTCATAGAAGCCAAATTCGCAAACATTATTATTACCAGATGTAAATGATAAATTAGCTTGTATTAAATATTTTCTACTAATTACAGCATCACAGGTCAACCTATTGTTTGAATGACTAAATTTACTCGTATCAGCACTTACACTTGTTGTTCCGGCAACTTTATAAAATGTGTTTTGTACGGTTATTGTTGTTGCTGTTGCATTGCCTTGCATATATAACTGACCGTTTACTGCTGTGTTTGTTATGTTGGTGCAATTAATAAACAAACTATCATTAGAAGTTTCATCTATGCCAGCGAGATATATTCCACCACCACTAAAATTTACCGTATCTAATATGTAAGCTTCAGTTGGTATAGTAGCACTTGGATTTACATTTATTCCTATTTCTCCTGTCAATACAACAAATGAAGAATATATAACCCTAAATCTTCTTGAAATAATCAATGTTGCTGGTAATATAAAAACGATATTTCCTGCATTGCAATTAAATAAACATTGAGAAATACCAATAGTCCCAATAGTTCCGTCAAAAGTTAAACCACCTGAATTAAGAAAAGCACTGTCGGTCAGAATAAAATTTGAATAATCTTTAATCGTTCCGACAACTGCACAATCTGTAAAGTTTACACCAAACCAATCCAGGGCGGTTGTTGTTCCATCACCATCTAAGTCTAAAGCTAAATCTGCTTCAATAGTTATATTTCTAATTGGTAAAGAATAATTAGATGTTATTAATGCAGCAGCCAGTCCTGTTGATTTTATTCTACAATTTTCCGAAGAGCCACCAATAATAGTTGTATTAACTCCACAAACTAGTCTATCTCCTGTAAGGTCAACCGTTCCTGTAATAAAATACGTTACATTATCCTCCAATGTTATCACACCGCCAACAGCGGCTGGGAAATCCGATTTTACATCGACAAAAACAACTTCACTATTTGCCAGATTAGCAATATCCTGGGTAGTAGATTTTTTTGTTGCACCGCTTTGAACAATAGGCACGCTTTCTGTTCCGTCTAATGATGTTGCTGCTGTTAGTTCGCTAATTTTAGTATTTGCCATGTTATATAGTTATATTATCTCCTGATTCTGTTATTAAATTATTTTCAGTTTCCGTTAGTATATTATTATAAAATGTATCAGTTTTTGTAAATTGTAAATTCAAAAAATGCTTGTAACCTTCAGTTTCAATACTCATACTGTTCATCTTACAAACCTGCCCTTCATAGATCATTCCGGTAAGTGAACTGAAGCGGCCATCAAACCTGACCTTAACCCGGTAATCATTTGTGTTCAAATCTTGTGATTGTGCAAAGGTGCTGCTGCCTGTCCTGTCATCTATTTGCGCCCACTGTTCCCAGCGTTCAGTTTCAACTGGTCTTGAGCCGCCACCTGCATCCACGGCATAGGTTTCATTAAAAAATATTGGCCGTCTGTTAAATTTACCGATACCCATTATTTTTGGCGTATTAATGGATTAAGAATTAATTTGGCTATTGGCGACATTTCGCTTCTCTCCTCCCCCCTGTGTTCATACAGGAATAAAACCTGTTCCATTATAGCCGTGCGGTACACTTCAGGCAGCGAAGCAAACCCCGCTGTGTAAGTTACCGCCATACGCCCGTAAGGTGTTTGTATTTGGCTGAAATTCCAAACTAAGGTTAACGCATCACCCTGCCAGTCAACCGCCGTTGGCGTGTTGGTAACAGGGCCATATGGCAAAATAAAGCCACCGTTTGCATTATTTATATCAGCCACCACAGTCCGGGTAACCAGGGAAGTATTGGTGTAGTGTTCACACATCAAGCGGGCTGTGGTAATCAGTGCGGTGATCAGCGCATTATCAGCCGTCTGATCAATCTTGCCCCATAACTTTACATCAGCAAGGGTAACCGGTTCAGCACCTTCGCTGCTAAATACAACATTGGTTGTACCGTTGTATAACCCTTTTGCAAGGTCAGCACTGTATTTTCTATCCCGCCAATAATAATCTTCATTCCTTGAATAGTCCATTGTTATTTATTAAAATAGCCCTGCCCAATTCAGGACAGGGCCATTGTTATTTACTAACCATTTGCATTAAGATACTGCATCGAATGTACCGTAGATGAAGTAGTCGTTGCCATATACAGGCAGTGCAACTCTTTCTTCGATACGCACAGTAACCTGATTGGTTTGTACGTTAGTTCCATCTTCACGGAAGAACTCAACACGGGCTGGCTCCCTTGTGATGAAGTTAGCACCCATGTTCCAATCACCTACCAAGTAATCAAATGTAGTTTGAGCAGTTGACCTAAATACAGGTACACCGGCAATGAACATTTGAGAACCGATTTTCTCAACCAGGTTAACCGGTAAAGTGTATTCGCCTGAAGTAGCTGCTTTATACAACCAAAGGTTATACCAATCGGCAGGGTTAAGCAAAATACCGTTGGCTTCCCTGTCAAGGTTTTCCAGTTGTGATATTGCGTTAACCAATGTTTCGGCCCTGTTTGTAACTGCAACAGCAGCGGCAGTGTAGTTGCCTACTGACTGAATACCTAACAGATTTGAACCAACACCGTTACCGTTTAAGATTTGCTCATCTTCAACACGCAACAGCTTCTCAGGTAAACGGCTCTGTAAGAAAGTAGTCATACCTTCCACATCGTTCAACAGGTTAACAGACATTTTCATAAAGCCTGCAATCCACTGTGCTTTAACTGATGTTTCCTGTAAAGCCAAACCAAACTGAGGTTTTAAAGCACCTTCAGCAGTTGGGGCAATCGGGCTGCCTGATCCTGTGATTTCTTTTACAAAATCAAAAGTGCTGTTAGCACCCATACCGCCACCGGGTAACAATTCCCTGATGTGCAGCTTTCTTTTTGGCAATTCAATGATGCCAGGCTTTACATAGGTTACACTTGCACCGGCAGTTGTAAATGCATTACCAAAGGTCATATCTTTAAGGTCAAGTGATAAACTTTCACCTTTCTTAAGCCCTTGAATTTTGTCTGCATTTTCTTTTGCGGCTATTGCAAAGGCTTGCTGAAAGTTTTTACCTTCAGTACCATTTGCAGCAAAGCGGCCATCTTTAACCAGCTTTTCCATACTTGCCCAATCTTCAACCAGTTGCTTAATATCGGCAACAGCTTTAGTGATCATGGCAGGCTGTACATCAGCAGGCAAAGTGTTTAAAGCGGCAAATTTCTGATCTATTAAATCAGACATTTTTTTAATTTCGGCAGCCGTATTTGTTTCGGCTACTTTTACCACGGCGGCTTTAACTGTTTCCAGTTCGGTGGTAAGTAATGTTTTTATTTCGTTCGTTTCCATTTTAATTAA
>Ga0208974_1001217_pt1 | contig 10151 bp, 16 predicted proteins | sample GreLakmeER15MSRF_FD_187699 | JGI IMG/M metagenome (GOLD analysis project Ga0208974, IMG submission 187699) | Freshwater lentic microbial communities from great Laurentian Lakes, MI, USA - Great Lakes metaG ER15MSRF (SPAdes) | ecosystem: Environmental > Aquatic > Freshwater > Lake | place: Great...
CCGAAATACCTTCTTTTGGTTTTAGTGACCCTATAGATATTTTAGAACAAGAAATGATTAATGAAAAAGATTCGACTAGAATTAATGCTTTAAGTCATTTATTAGAAAATGCTAAAAAAGAAAGAAAAGCAAAAGAAACTGAAGCAGCAGAATATAAAAAATCTCAAAAAGAAAAAGGTATAAAATATAAAGAAGATTTTCCATCTGAAGCAGCTTATTTTGCAGAAACAGGAAAACAACTTTTAACAAATCCAAAATACTTTTTAGGTAAAGGTGCAAAAGGAATTGTTGAAGGAACTGAATTTTTAGTAGGACAACCTTTACAAACATTGTTTGATCAAGAAGGAAAAAACTTTGAACTTTATCAAATGGTTGGTGGAGAAAAATTAGGTATAAATAAATTCATAGAAAAAAATACTCCTAAGGATCCTACGACTGGAACCTTGCTTGCAGGTGATGTTGCTGAAATCGCAGGCTCAGTTGCAGATCCGTTTTTAGCTTATGGACTTGCTAAAGGAGCTATTAAAGGTACAAAAGCAAAACCACCTACAACTGCAGTAGATGAAACAATAGATCCAACAAGAAGAGATATTTTAAAAACAGGGGCTGTAATGGGAGGTGGAGCTTTACTTTATCCAACAGCAAAAAAATTAGGAATGTTTGATGAACTTGCTAAAGGTGCAAAAGTTGCCAGAGTTTTGCCTGCTGTTAAAGGTATGCCTGAATGGTTTTCTCCACTCATATCTAGAATTGAAAAAGAAGGTGTAGATGTAATCTCTCAAGCTAAAGAAGCGCAAAAATTAGAATATAAAAAAATGCGCATTCCTCCTTCAAATGCAGCTGATCGTGAAATTGTTCAATCTAGAAAAATAGAGATCCCCGTAGCTGGTAAAAAAGAACCAGACATACTTGTTATGACAGAGTATAAAAATGGAGACATTCTTATTGAAGCAGATACTTATGGTGGAGCGTTTGATTCTCCTGTTGAATTATATTATTCAGCACCAAAAGAAATTTCAGAACCTATATACACAAGAAATACAGAAGGTAAATATGTAGTAACAGGACAAAAGAAAATACAAAAAGAAGGTGAATTTGTAGTTTATGAAGATAGACCATATAATGCTGCTAGATATCCTTTTGATGATGCAATAGAATTAGAAAGATCAGAAGTATCTTTAAATGAAGCAATTAGTGATTTAGAAAGAATTGAAAAAATTGCAACTGGAAAGAAAATAGATCCAAAAAGAATAAAAGAAAGAGAAGAATTTAGAAAATATGTAGAAGAAAATCCAATGGATGACGTAGTTAATAGATATGGAGATGCAGAGGATTTTGCTTATGATGGATTTAAAGATTCTGGAGCATTAGATGAAATTGACTAAAAAACTAACAACAACAATACCACCTTTAAGAGGACCAAACCCTCAGGGCTTGAATGTTAAGTATAATACTGTTACAGTAATAAAATCGGAGAAAATAAAAAATGGCAGAAATAGACAAGTCGCTACCAAACGTAGCTGATCAACTAACACCTGGAGAATTAGAGATAGAACAGATTGCACAATCTGTTGAAGAAACTCCTGCGGGACCAACTGAAGTTACTGAAAATGAAGATGGTAGTGTAGATATAGATTTTGATCCAAAGAAAAATTTATCAGCAAGTACGGAGTTTGGAGCAAACCTTGCCGAAGTTGTTGATGAAAAAGAACTTGGAAGATTAGGATCACAACTTTACCAAGACATACAATCTTACAAAGACTCAAGAGCTGATTGGGAAAAAGCTTATACTCAAGGATTAGATTTATTAGGATTTAAATACGAATCAAGAACAGAACCATTTCAAGGCGCATCAAGTGCAACACATCCAGTTTTAGCAGAAGCAGTTACACAATTTCAAGCATTAGCCTATAAAGAATTATTACCAGCAGAAGGACCGGTGCGAACTCAAGTAATTGGATTAGACACACCAGAGATTCAAGATCAAGCAGATAGAGTTTCTGAATTTATGAATTATCAAATTATGGATATCATGAAAGAATATGAACCTGAATTTGATCAAATGTTATTTTATTTACCATTATCAGGATCTACTTTTAAAAAAGTTTATTATGATGAAATACTTGGAAGAGCAGTATCAAAATTTATTCAAGCTCAAGACATTGTTGTTCCATACACAGCAAATAGTATTGATGATGCAGAAGCAGTTGTTCATGTAATTAAAATTTCAGAAAACGAATTAAGAAAACAACAGATATCAGGTTTTTACAGAGACATAGAATTATTAGCATCTGATGAACTAACACAAGATGATAATATTAAATCTAAAGAAAGACAATTAGAAGGTGTGACTATGAGTGGTCAAACCGAAGATGTTTTTACACTATTAGAATGTCATGTTAATTTAGATCTAGAAGGATTTGAAGATATGAATCCACAGACTGGTGAGCCCACTGGAATTAAACTTCCTTACATTGTAACTATTGAAGAAGGATCAAGAGAAGTTTTATCTATTAGACGTAACTATGCACAAAATGATCCATTAAAGAAAAAAATTAATTATTTTGTACACTTTAAATTTTTACCAGGATTTGGTTTCTATGGTAATGGTTTAATTCAAATGATTGGTGGACTATCACGCACTGCTACACAAGCTTTACGTCAATTATTAGATGCCGGAACATTATCTAATTTACCCGCAGGATTTAAACAAAGAGGAATTAGAATTAGAGATGATGCTCAATCTATTCAACCAGGAGAATTTAGAGATGTAGATGCACCAGGAGGAAATTTAAGAGATGCATTTATGACTTTGCCATACAAGGAACCTTCGCAAACTTTATTAGCTTTAATGGGGGTCGTGGTTCAAGCAGGTCAGCGCTTTGCTTCGATAGCGGACATGCAAGTAGGGGATGGGAATCAGCAAGCAGCAGTGGGCACGACCGTGGCTTTGCTGGAAAGAGGAAGCAGAACAATGTCTGCAATTCACAAAAGAATATATGCCTCAATGAAAGAAGAATTTAAATTACTAGCAAACGTATTTAAATTATATTTACCTCCAGAATATCCATATGATGTTGTTGGTGGACAAAGAACAATTAAACAAACAGATTTTGATGATAAAGTAGATATCATTCCAGTTGCTGATCCAAATATATTTTCACAAACACAAAGAATATCTATTGCACAAACAGAACTACAACTTGCAATGGCTAATCCTGGAATTCATAACATGTATGAAGTTTATAGAACTATGTATTCAGCATTAGGTATTAGAGATATTGATAGAATTTTAATAAAACCAGATCAACCCACGCCAAAGGACCCTGCGCTAGAACACATCGATGCTCTCGCAGGGAAACCATTCCAAGCTTTTCCAGGACAAGATCATAGAGCACATATAACTGCTCATTTAAATTTTATGGCAACTAATATGGCAAGAAATGCCCCTGTGATTATGGCTTCATTAGAAAAAAATTGTTTTGAACATATTTCTTTAATGGCTCAAGAACAAACAGAAATAGAATTTCAACAAGAGATGATGCAATTACAACAAATGCAACAAAATCCACAATCAATGCAAAATCAACAAATGCAAATTCAAGTAAGAATGCTTACGGAAAAAGTTGAATCAAGAAAAGCAGTCTTGATTGCTGAAATGATGGAAGAGTTTCTTAATGAAGAAAAGAAAATTACATCACAATTTGATAATGATCCGATTGCTAAACTTAAATCTAGAGAATTAGACCTTCAGGCTCAAGAAAATGATAGAAAAAGACAAGAGAGCAATGAAAGAATTAATCTTGATAAGATGAAAGCTATGATGAATCAGTCGACAGACAGTCAAAAACTTCAACAAAATGAAGATTTAGCTAAATTAAGAGCAAATACTTCGTTAGAAAAGACTGTTTTATCTGCTCAACTTAAAAATAGATTTCCAAATAGATAAAAAAGAGGTATAAAAAGCTATGAAAAAACAAAATGAAAAATTAGCTAACGCAAAAAGAACTTTTACTAAAGATTCTAAAGCTAAAGTTGATGTTAACCACTCAAAATATACTGACGCACAAGGTTATCTTGTTGGCGGAGTAGATATTGAAATGTCTAAGCCGAATGAATCTCAGACTCAAGAAGTTCAAGGACAAGGTAGCATTCTTCCAGAGAAAAAAAGAACAGCCACTTGGTACTAAACCATGATTCAAATGTTAGGAGCTGTTGCACCTCTAGCAAAAATCTTATTTAGTACAATTGAAAAATCAGTTCCTGATAAAGATTTACAAGCAAAGTTAAAAGCAGACCTACAAACTCAATTATTACAATCTAATACACAAGAGTTACAAGCTGCAGCAAAAATTATTGAAGCTGAAGCAAAAGCTGGATGGTTTGCATCTAGTTGGAGACCATTATTAATGTATGTATTAATTTTTATATTAATATGGAATTATGTATTAGGACCTGTTATTTTATTTTTTTTTAAAGCTTCTATAACTATAACTCTTCCAGGAGACGTATGGACCCTTTTACAAATTGGTCTGGGAGGTTACGTTGTGGGACGAAGTGCAGAATCGGTGGCACGCACTATGGCAAATAAACCGGTAAATAATAACCAAGAAAACGGATAGGATAAAAAAATGAGAAACGATTATAAAATAAGACCAAGACCAGAATTTAAAAAAGGTGGTAAAGCTAAAAAAGGATTTCCTGATTTAAATAAAGATGGAAAAACAACTTTTGCGGATATACTTACTGCTAGAATGTCTAAAGGTAAAAAAGGCAAAATGATGAAGGGTAAAAGATAATGGCTGGACTTGGTAGACAAATGAGAGGCAATGGTATTGCTAGAGTAATGAAATCTGTAGGAGGACCTGCTGATATGTCTGAAGCCCACGAAAATATGGAATCTAAAGCTGAAGAAGCTAAAGAATATGCCATGGAAGAAAAAGGTTACAAAGAAACTAAATCCGGTAAAATGGTTAAGGCTGCTAAAGGTGGTCAAGCTAAAGTTGGTAAAGTTATGAAAGAGTTTAAATCTGGTAAACTACATTCAGGTAAAAAAGGACCAGTTGTAAAATCTAGAAAACAAGCAATTGCAATTGCACTTTCAGAAGCTGGAATGTCTAAAAAGAAAAAATAATGGCTAAACTTTGTCCAAGAGGAAAAGCAGCAGCAAAAGCAAAATTTGACGTGTACCCGAGCGCGTACGCAAACATGTACGCGAGCGCGGTATGTTCTGGTAAAATAGTTCCTGGTGGACGTAAGAAAAAAGCAGAAGGTGGAAGTCTTTCACAACAAAGAAAAATGGTATCTAATTATAAACAAGGTGGTATTGCAAAAGGTTGTGGTGGTGTAAAAGAAAATAGAAGAAAAGTTACAAAAAAATATTAATATGAGTTTAAGAAAATGGGTTCAAGAGAAATGGGTAGATATTGGATCTAAAAGAAAAGATGGATCTTATGCTCCTTGCGGAAGATCAAAAGGAGAAAAAAGAAAAGGTTATCCAAAATGTGTACCATTAGCTAAAGCTAGATCAATGTCAGAAGGCCAAAGACGTTCAGCAGTTGCTAGAAAAAGAGCAGCAGGAAATACTGGACCAAAACCAACTAATGTTGCAACATTTGCAAAAAGAAAAAAAGCTGCAGATGGTGGATACATGGGACCAGCAATAAATTCTGTTTATGATGGAGTAACATTAAATAATCCATCTTATTCAAAATATTACAAAGGAATGATCTAATGCCAAGAGGAACTTGTTGGAGAGGATATGAGCAAAAAGGATTTAAGAAAAAAGGTAATAAATCAGTTCCTAATTGCGTAGCAGTTGGTAAAAAGAAAAAGAAAAAATAATGGCTGATATTGCATTAAGAGGACAGGGTAGAGCAATGATGGCATCTGGTGGTAAAACTCCAGCATGGCAACGTAAAGAAGGTAAATCTGAATCTGGTGGATTAAATAAAAAAGGTATAGCATCTTATAGAGCTGCTAATCCTGGTTCTAAATTATCAATGGCAGTAACAACAAAACCTAGTAAGTTGAAAAAGGGTTCAAAAGCTGCTAATAGAAGAAAGTCTTTTTGTGCTAGAATGTCTGGTATGAAGAAAAGATTGACCTCTGCAAAAACTGCAAGAGATCCAAACTCAAGAATTAATAAGTCTCTACGTAAGTGGAACTGTTAATATAACAAAAAAGGAAAGATATGGACGCTGTAACATTTATTACTAAACTGCAAAAATTTATCAGAGAATCTTATCAAAACATCGGTGACGCTATGATATCTGGAACAGTTGACAGTATGGAGAAATACAAGTATATGCAAGGACAGGCAAATGCCTACCAAACAGTAATTCAGGAAATCTCTAACCTGCTAAATAAGAAGGAGCAAAACGATGAAAAAGGAAACGTTATCGACCTCGGAAAAGGAAATACCAAAGATAAACCTAGGTCTTGAAGAAAAATATAAAGAAGAAGCTAAGACAGCTGAACCTAATAAAGAACCATTAAATCCAGAAAATATAAAATCTGTAGTTGATGAATTACCAACACCAAGTGGTTGGAGATTATTAGTATTACCATTCACACCAAAAGAAAAAACATCTGGTGGATTAATTATTGCACAAGAATCATTAGACCGTTTAAGAATAGCTACTAATTGTGGTTATGTTTTAAAAATTGGACCTCTTGCATATTTTGATAAAGAAAAATATCCAACAGGACCATGGTGTAAAAAAGGAGATTGGGTTATCTTCGCTCGCTACGCGGGCTCAAGATTACCAATAGAGGGCGGTGAAGTTCGTATATTAAACGATGATGAAGTGTTAGGAACAATTCCTGATCCTGAATCTGTACTTCACTATATATAAACATAGGAGAAAACTATGCCAGAAGACAAAAATGCAAAGACAGTTGACATAGATACATCTGGACCAGAGGTTGATGTTGAGTTAGAAGATACATCTAATCCTGAATCAGAGGTAATTGAAACTGTTGAACAAGAAGCAGCTCCAAAAGCTGAGAAGCCTAGTGATGCAAAAGTGGCAACCAAGTCACAAGCCGCTAGCACCTCGTCACAAGAAGCGAGCGACGAGAACAAACCACAGAAAGACGAATTAGAAGATTATAGTAAAGATGTACAAAGACGTATTGCTAAGTTGACAAAAAAATGGAGAGAAGCAGAACGTCAAAAAGATGAAGCTCTAAAATATGCAGAAGTAGTTAAGATTGAAAAAGAAGCAACTCTTAAAAAATATTCTGCACTTGAGGGAGCTAGTGTTAAGGATCGAGAAGCGAGAATTGTAGCAGGTTTACAAGCTGCAAAAGCTAAACTTGCAGAAGCAAGAAACGCTCAAGATCTAAATGCTGAAATTGATGCACAAAGAGAAATAGCTAAACTTGGTTATGAAGAAGCTAGATTATTGGAAGCAAAAGTAACTTTTGAAAATTTACCAAAACAAAATACTGAAGCTCCAGTAACTCCATCAATTAATCTTAATAGATCAGTTGAACAAACATTTAAACCAGATCCAAAAGCAGAAGTTTGGGGATCTAAAAATAAATGGTTTGGAACTGATTCAGCTATGACTTATACAGCTTTTGACATACATAAAAAGCTCGTAGATGAAGAGGATTACGATCCAAATACTGACGAATATTATGCGGAAATTGATAAAAGAATAAGACTTGAGTTTCCCCATAAATTTGATAAGATTGCAACAACGGAAACGACTAGACCGACACAAGTAGTAGCTTCAGCGAAGCGAAGTGTAAAACCTGGTCGCAAAACTGTGAGACTCACACCTTCTCAAGTTGCTATCGCTAAAAAATTAGGAGTGCCATTAGAAGAATATGCGAAACAATTAAATATCACGAAGGAGGTATAGGCATATGGAAAACGATAAAATGAAGACCCCACGTGCGAGCCAAACTAGGGCTACTGAAAAGAGACCTACAACTTGGACTCCACCATCAAGTTTAGATGCACCGCGCCCTAAGGACGGTTTTAGACACCGATGGATAAGACTTGAAATTTTAGGTCAGGATGACACTAAGAATGTTTCAAGTAAATTAAGATCAGGATGGGAATTGGTAAGAGCCGATGAATACCCTGGTGAAACTTATTCAACGATAGGCGAAGGAAAATACGCGGGAGTAATCGGACATGGAGGCCTTGCGCTGGCAAGGATACCAGAAGAGGTTGCAAAAGCTCGAAACGCTTATTTTGCTAAGCAAACTAAGGATCGAGAAGACGCAGTTAACAACGACCTTTATAAGGATCAGCACCCAAGTATGCCAATCAATAATGAGAGGCAAACTCGTGTAACTTTTGGTGGTAACAACAAAAAATAATTTTTTTGTAATATCAACAAAGTAAATAAAAACTTAAACAAGGAAAAAAACTATGGCTAACCCAGACGCACCTTTCGGTTTATTGCCGATTGGTAAAGTTGGACAAAATAGAGATGCTCAAGGTTTAAGTGAATATAGTATTGCGGCAAATGCTTCAGCAATATTCCAAAACGATCCGGTTCAAGCTTTGAACACAGGAACGATTGGAGTTGTAAGCACAACTAACGTAACAGTACTAGGTTCGCTAAACGGAGTTTTCTTTACGAATGCTTCAACTAAAAAACCAACATTTGCTAACAATCTACAAGCAAGTAACACTGCTACAGATATTGTCGGCTATGTTAGTGACGACCCTTACGAGAGATATGAAATACAGGCCACTGGTACAATAGCGATTTCTGACATTTTTTTAAATGGAAGCATTTCGTACACAGCAGGAAATACAATAAATGGAATTTCTAGAGCAGAAATTGACTCAACTGTATTTACTACTAACACTGGTCAATTACGTATCGTTGGAGTTTCAAGAGGCTTCAACAATGAATTATTAAATAATACAACTTACTCTACAAACGTAGTAGTAACTGCTATTATTAATAATCATTTCTATAAACAATTAACAGGAATATAGGAGTATAAATTATGGCTATTTCTAGAGGACAACTAGTTAAAGAACTAGAGCCAGGATTGAATGCACTATTCGGCCTGGAATATAAAAGATATGAGAATCAGCATCTTGAAATTTTTGATGTAGAGACTTCAGACAGAGCTTTCGAAGAGGAAGTAATGTTATCTGGATTCGCTAACGCGGAAATCAAGCCGGAAGGATCTGCAGTTGTATTTGACAATGCGCAAGAGACTTTCACAGCTAGATACACTCACAACACTATAGCACTTGCTTTCGCAATCACTGAAGAAGCGATTGAGGACAATTTGTATGATAGACTTGCGTCTAGATATACAAAAGCACTAGCAAGATCTATGGCAAATACTAAGCAGGTGTTTGGAGCAAACGTATTAAACAATGCGTTTAGTTCTTCATTTGTTGGTGGTGACGGAGTTTCTTTAGTAAACTCATCTCACCCAACTATTGCTGGTTCATTCAGCAATACCCTTGCTACACAAGCTGACTTAAACGAAACTTCATTAGAACAATCATTGATTGATATCAATGCGTTTACTGATGAACGTGGTTTAAAAATTGCAGCTCAAGGTGTTAAATTAATCATTCCAAAAGAATTACAATTCACTGCGGAAAGATTAATGAAATCAGCTGGAAGAACACAAACTGCTGATAATGATATCAATGCAATCAAATCAATGGGAATGGTTCCACAAGGTTACGTGGTTAACAATTTCTTAACTGATACTGATGCGTTTTTCATTAAAACAGATGTTCCAAACGGTTTAAAGATGTTCGTAAGAGCACCTATTAAAACTGCTATGGAAGGTGATTTTGACACTGGTAACGTTAGATACAAAGCTAGAGAGAGATATTCATTTGGATTCTCTGACCCTAGAGGTATCTTCGGTTCGCAAGGTGCTTAATATATAAGCATTTTTTATTTAATGGGGTGGGTATATCTCACCCCATTATTATGTTAGAAAGAATGAATTATGACAAAATTGTTTCAAGTAAAAATCAGAGCATATGGTCACAAAGCTGATTTTAACATTGAAGCTAAAGATAGTGCAGAAAGTATAGAACTAGCTATCCTTGACAAAATAGGAAAAAAAGGTATATTACTAAAAGACAGCATGCGATCTTTTGCTAAAGATAAATGCTGGATAACCTATGAGGAGGTTGTAGA